>Ga0310786_10000548_pt1 | contig 60873 bp, 43 predicted proteins | sample AusTroGonzalo_MG_FD_203881 | JGI IMG/M metagenome (GOLD analysis project Ga0310786, IMG submission 203881) | Bovine rumen microbial communities from tropical cattle in Woodstock, Queensland, Australia - Gonzalo_03 (v2) (version 2) | ecosystem: Host-associated > Mammals > Digestive system >...
TCGAAGACGTCGAAGAATCCCGCGGGACGGCCGAGTTTGATTTTCTCGCTCATGATCACTTTCCTCCTTTGACCGCGTCGAGCGTGCGGTTCACGATTTCTTCCACGGTCGGCACGTTGCCGCCCATACGGTTGATGAGGGAAACGGGGCGCGCACACTCGATGGCGAGGCGAACGTCGTCGATCATCTGGCCGTTGCTCATTTCGACGGAGATGAACTGTTTCACGCCGTTCTTCACCGCCTTGCGGAGCGCGTTTTCGGGGAAGGGGAAAAGGGTTTGCGGACGGACGAGGCCGATCTTCACGCCCTGCTTGCGGAGCTCGTCCACGGCGGAACGGGCCATGCGGGACGCGATGCCGTAGGCGACGAACGCGTATTCAGCATCGTCCATCATGAATTCCTCGGCGCGCTGTTCCGTCGCGCGGATTTCGTCGTACTTGCGGTTGAGGCGGCGATTGGTCTCTTCGAGGTCGACCGGATCCATGTAGATGGAGCTGATCCAGTTGTCGGAGCTGACGTCGCGGTCAAGCGACCACGCGGGCGGCATGCGGCGCGGCTTCGGTTCCGGCAGTTCGAGCTTTTCCATCATCTGGCCGATCATGCCGTCCGTAAGGACGTAGACCGGGGTGCGGTATTTATCGGCGAGGTCGAACGCGAGCATGGTCAGGTCGCACATCTCCTGAACGGAGCCGGGCGAAAGCACGATGCAGCGGTAGCCGCCGTGTCCGCCGCCCTTTACGACCTGGTTGTAGTCGGCCTGCTCGGGCGAGATGTTGCCGAGGCCGGGGCCGCCGCGCATTACGTCAACGATGACGCAGGGCAGTTCCGCCGTGGCGATGTAGGAGACGCCTTCCTGCTTGAGGCTGATGCCGAGGCCGCTGGACGCGGTCATCACGCGTTTGCCCGCCGCGGACGCGCCCATCACCATGTTGATGGATGCGATCTCGCATTCGGCCTGGATGAAGACGCGGCCCATGGCCGGGAAGAGACGGGCGGAAGCGTGGGCGATCTCGCTGGCGGGCGTGATCGGGTAGCCGAAATAGCATTCGCAGCCGGCGAGCAGCGCGCCGTACACGGCTGCCTCGTTGCCTTTCAGAAGCACGCGGTTGGTTCGGTTCATGGCTGGGGCTCCTTTCAGTCTTCCGTGATTTCGACGATCGTGATCGCGCCGGGTTCCGGGCAGCTGTAGTAGCATGCGCCGCAGCCGATGCAGCCTTCGCCGGCGTAGACGGCGGCGGGGAATCCCATCATATTGATGGCGTCGCCAAGTTTGAGGAGGGAACGCGGACATGCTTCGACGCAGCGGGAGCAACCCTTGCATTCATCGAACGCGATGTCGCAGCGGAAAGTTTTTTTAGGTTTGGTTTCCATCGTTGTTCACCAGTGGTCCTTTCTCGGAAAACACATAGAATATATAATATACACGCGTTTGCGTACAAAGTCAACTTGTTTTTCATCGCGTTCCACGATTGTTTCCGCAGATTTTCCCGGGGTGACCATCCGTTCCGGATTCCGACGGGCGTCGATTTCAGAGCCGGTCCGTTTCCCTTGCTCCACGATCGGTTCGTTATTATCCCTCACCTGGACCGTTCTGTTTTTTCCGGCTCGTTTTTTGATGTACCTCATGTTTCCGGTTTTTTTCCGCTTTTTTGCAGCTTTTTGGCGTTTTCGCCTTGCATTTTCGCAAAACAGGGCTATATTATTATCTCATCCTGCCCGTTGGTGTAATGGTAGCACAAGTGATTCTGGTTCATTTAGTCTAGGTTCGAGTCCTGGACGGGCAGCCACTTTTATTATGCGCTTTCAGTTCTGCTGAGTTTTGCGTCCCCATCGTCTAGAGGCCTAGGACATCAGGTTCTCATCCTGGTAACATGGGTTCGAATCCCATTGGGGATGCCATTTTTTTTGTCTTTTTTGCCTCGAAACACGTTTTTCGGGGCATTTTTTTATGAAAAAGCAGATCCTTCGCGGGATTTGAACCGCCTTCTCGCGTCTGCTTCCGTGGAGGCGCAGCCGCCTTACTTCAGTTCGTAACCGAAATTGAAAAGCGCCTCGCCGGGTTCGTCGGCGCGGGCGTCGCGCAAGTCGGTCAGATACGCGGCGAATCCGCGGACGCGCGGCAGTTCCATGACCTTGTCCGCCGTGATCTGCGTGAGGATGCCGTGATGTGCGACGCGGAAAACGTTTCCGCGGGCATCCTGCATGTCCCCGTTGACCTGGATGGCCGCGCGTGTGGAGAGCAGGACCGGACGCCCGAAGATGAACTGTTCCGCCGGGACGGGCGACTTGCGGGCGAAAGCCTCGAGTTCGCCGCGTTCGAGTTCGACCCACGCCTGGACCGTGGAGACGCCGAGGCGGCCGAGTTCGCGCGCCGCGAAGGAATTGCAGCAGGGCAGGGGGAAGCCCGTGCGAATCGTGAGCTCGGGATACGGTTTCAGCAGTGTGAAATGCTGGAACGAGGTCACGCGGACGGTTTTGCCGCCTTTTTTGACGAAACGGTCGAGTGCGGCGGAGACGTCGGGCAGGGATTTCTGCGGGATGTAGAACGGCAGAAGGAGTTCCTCGTGCGGGGATGGATCGTCGGCAAGTTCGCGGATGACGGTCATGCCGGGCGACGGCGGGCGAACGCCGCGTGGAAGAATGACGGATGCGAATGCCTCCACTGCGGTTGTGCCGGGCCCGCGCTCCGGCGCGGAGTGAATATGCTCGTAGTCGGCGAGGAGTTGTTTCAAAGAATCCGCGGCGGGATCGGGGCGGTCTGCGGCGGGGATGCTTTCAGCGAACGCCGTGAGCTCGCGCCGGACGGATTTCAGGACGCTTGCGGGCAGGAAGAAACCGCCGTCGACCTCGGTCTGAACAGGCGAGAAGACGAATTCCGGGGAGCCTTCGCCGTCGAACGCCGCCGCGAGGGATTCAGGCGTGGCGGGATGCGCTGTGGCGGGGGCGAGTTCGAACGGCTTGCGGAACGTGCGGCCGCAGAGATCAGCGGTTAGCCCGTTGGAATCAAGCCGGATTCGAAGCGGGATTTCGGGGCGCGGCGCGGGGAGCGAGGCGACGCGGCGGGTGTAGTCCGAGGTTGATTCCCCGGTCTTGTAGACGATCGAGCCGGGCGCGGCTGAGGTGTCCGCCGCAAGCCTTATCGTGCAGCGTTCCCCCTGGAGTGCGCGGTTCGCGCGGACGCCGTTGACCATGAGCGAGGTGACCGAGACCGCGGGGCCCTCGTCGCCGGAGCGCGGCTGGATGCGGAGCACGTCGCCGAGGTGGATGCGCTTGGTGACGTCGATGACGGCGAGCCCGTCCTTTGCGGAAACCACCGTGCCGCAGAGCTGCCCGGACGCGCCCAGGGAATCGTGCTTGACAAGCGTTTTCGCCGAAGCCGCCGTGTAGAAACCTTCGGACCATTTGCGCCCGAACGTGTGTGCCATGCGGTCGCGGGCGGCTGGCAGCAGGGATTTGAACTCCTCCTCGCTCGTCGCGTCCAGCAGCATCCGGTAGGCTGAGACGGCGTGCTCCACATAGTCGGAACGGCGCAGGCGCCCCTCGATCTTGACGGATGCCACGCCGGTCGCGGCGATGCGCGGCAGGAGTTCCATCGTGCAGAGGTCCTGCACGGAAAGATAGAAACCGTTTCCTTTATCCGTGTGGTAGCGGCGGCGGCACGGCTGTTTGCATTTGCCGCGGTTGCCGCTCCATCCGCCGAGCCAGCTGGAGAGCAGGCAGGAACCGGAGATGCAGCAGCAGAGCGCGCCGTGGATGAAGACTTCGAGCTCGACGGGGGGCTTCGAGGTGGCGATGGCTTCGAGTTCCGCGAGCGTGGTCTGTCGTTCCAGGATCACGCGCTTCACGCCGAGTTCGTGCGCGACGGCGAGTCCGGCGGTGTTGTGGATGCCGCTTTGCGTGGACGCGTGAATCGTGAGGCGCGGGAAATAGTCGCGGAGCATGGCGACCACGCCGAGGTCCTGCACGATGACGGCGTCCGGGTGCATGCGGTCGAGTTCGGCGAGCATTTCCGCGGCTTCCGGGATCTCGCTTTCCTTGATGAGCGTGTTCAGCGTCACATAGAACTTCCGGCCGTTTTTGTGGGCGTAGCGGACCACCCGGGCCATTTCGTCCGGCGTGAAGTTCCCCGTGCGTTCGCGGGCGTTGAAGCGCTTGAGCCCGGCGTAGACGGCGTCCGCTCCCGCGTCGTAGGCGGCGAGGGCGCAGGCGGCGTTTCCGGCGGGGGCCAGGAGTTCAGGTTTGTGCGGCATGAAGTTGTTCATAATGGATAATATAGCGCGGGAACGGGAAAAAGGCAACAACCCGGCTTGAAAAAAGCGCAAAAACGAGGTATATTTATCCGTTTATACTAATTATCTGACAACTCTCCGGGACGGCGCGTCCGTCCCGCATAACAAACGGATTTCACGCGGAATGAGTGTTCGGACGGAATGTTTTCTGGCGTGGCGGTATTTCAAGCCGAAACGCAGTGCGGTCAGCGTGATCACGCTGATCTCCGTGATCGGGGTGATCCTGGGTGTGGCTGTGCTGATCGTGGTGCTGGCCGTGATGACCGGGTTCACCGACCAGACGAAAAGCAAGCTGCTGGAGACCGGGTCGCATGCCCAGATCCGCAAGCCCACGCGCCATTACTCCAGCAATCCTCGCGGAAACGCCGGCGTGTTTTTCCCCGAGGAGGCGGAAAGCGTGGTCGAGACCGTGAAGCGCAACGGCGGCAAGGCTCTGCCCGTGCTGGTCTCCCCCGTGCTGCTCCAGGTGCGCGAGGCGTTCAACCCGAAGGTCCTGGCGGCGTTCGACCCGGACATGGACACTGCCGGGCTCGACCTGAAAGACGTCGTGAAGCAGGGCGAATACTCGCTCGGACGCGGCGAGATCGCGGTCAGCCAGGTCATCGCCAGCGAATTCGGGCTTTCGGTCGGCAGCAAAGTGCTCCTGCACTCGCCGTCGCGCCTGGCCAAGCTCATCGAACGCGACGAGTCCGGCAAGTACAGGATCTCCGACAAGTCGGAATATTATCTGCCGGGCGAGTTCACAGTCTCGTTTATCTTCAGCTTCGACAAGTACGACTACGACCGCGACATCATGTTCCTGTCGCTCGACGACGCCGACCAGCTCTTCGGGCTGGACTGGGGCTGCGCCACGCACGTCTATGTCTGGGTGGACGACCCGTTTCACATCGACCGCTTCCTGGCGCCCCTGCGCGAACAGCTCTCCAAGAGCCATCCCGACGTGACCGTCTACTCCTGGAAGCAGCTGAACGGACAGCTGCTGGGCGTACTGGCGGTGGAGAAGAACATGATGTTCTTCCTGCTGGTGTTCATCGTGCTCGTGGCGGCGTTCAGCATTGCGAACACGCTCATCACCACCGTGATCCAGAAGACGAAGGAAGTCGGCCTGCTGAAAAGCATGGGCGCTGACTCGTTCTCCGTGATGCGCATCTTCATCCTGCAAGGTGTCTTCGTGGGCGTGCTCGGGACCGCCGGCGGGGTGTTCCTCGGCTGGCTCGTCGTGCTCTTCCGCATGGACATCCTGTACGCGATGCGGGCGATCACCGGCCAGGAGATCTTCCCGAAGGAGCTGTATCTCTTCAGCGAGCTGCCCGCTCACATCGTGTGGGGCGACGTGGCGCTGATCTCCGTGATTTCGATCCTGCTCTGCACCTGCGGCGCGCTGGTGCCCGCGATCCGCGCCGCCAACCTCGATCCCGCAAAGGCCCTGCGCTATGAGTGACAACCGGAATTTCCTGACCGTACAGAACGTTTCCAAGCACTTCAAGATCGGATCGTCCGTGATCCGGGTCCTGCGCGGCGTGTCGTTCACTGCGGGACAGGGCGAATGGACCGTCCTGCTCGGCGCGTCCGGCAGCGGCAAGACGACCCTGCTGGACATCATCGGCACGATCTCCCGGCCCGACGACGGATCCATTCTTATCGACGGCGTGAACCCGGCGGATCTTTCGAGCTCGAAGCTGGTCGCGTTCCGTCGGAAGAACATCGGATTCGTGTTCCAGTCCTACCACATCCTGCCGGAACTGAACATCCTCGAAAACGTAATGCTGCCCTCGCTGCTCGACGGCAAGCCGCCGCGCGAATGCAAAGCGCGCGCGCTCGACCTGCTGGAGCGCGTCGGCCTGAAGGACCGCATCGGACACCGCGCCAACGAGCTCTCCGGCGGCGAACAGCAGCGCGCCGCCATCGCGCGCGCCATGATGAACGAGCCGCGCCTGCTGCTGGCGGACGAGCCGACCGGCAACCTCGACTCCAAGACCGGAAAAGGCATTCTCACCCTTTTCCGCAAGCTCGTGGAAAACCACGGCACGACCATCGTGATGGTCACGCACGACCGCAGCGTCGCCGACATCGCCGACCGCGCGATCGTGCTGAAAGACGGTGTGATCGCCGGGTGAACGCCGTGCGGATCATCCGGAATGCGCTGATCTGCGACGGGACCGGGGGCGACCTTTACCCCGGGAGCATCCGCATCGACGGCGACCGGATCGCCGAGGTCGTCCCGAACGGGGAGATTTCCGGCGCGAAGGACGCCGAGGTCTTCGACGCGCAGGGATGCGTGGTCTCGCCCGGATTCATCGACGCCCATTCGCACTCCGACGCCACGCTGCTCGCCGCGCCCGACGCCTTCAGCAAGCGCACGCAAGGGATCACCACCGAGATGTTGGGAAACTGCGGCCATTCGCTGTTTCCCGTAACCTCGTATAATGCCGAACAGATCGCGTCGGACTGCGCCGCGGTCGGCGTGAAGCCGTCGTGGAGTTCCTGGCGCGACTACTGCGAGGCAGTCGAAAATGTGCGTCCGGCGGTGAATTTCGCCGTGCTGTGCGGACACAACGCCCTCTGCGCGGCATATCCCGGTATCGAAGACCAGTGCGCCGTGCTCGACACCATGCTGGCGGAGGGCTGCCCCGGACTTTCCAGCGGACTCCTGTACGCGCCGGGCCGCACCGTGCCGCCGTCCGACCTGCTGCGTCTGGCGGCCGTCCTGAAGTCAACGGATGCGATTTACACGACCCATCTCAGGAGCGAGGGCGCGCGTCTGATCGAATCGCTGGAGGAGGCCGTCGCGTTCGCTTCGGCGGGCAGCGGACGTCTTCACGTGAGCCATTTTAAGACGGCGGGCGAGGCGAACTGGGGCAAGCTGGATGCCGCGCTGGAGCTGCTGGAGAAAGCGCGTGAACGCGGCCTGCGCGTTACCGCCGACCGTTATCCGTACACGTATTCCCAGACGAGTTTGAGCGTGATCCTGCCCCCTCGATACGACTCCATGCGCGACCGAGAAATCCAGGAGAAGCTGAGCGGCGATCCCACCGAATGCGAACGCCTGATCGTCGAACTGGCGGATGTCCGCCGCGTGAAGCGCGCGATCCTGACCGCCGTGTCCAAACCCGAATTCCTGCCGTACTGCGGCCTTACGCTCGAAGAATGCGCCGTCCGCGCCGGAATGTCCTCTGCTGCCTCATTTGCCATCAATGTCCTGCGGGACGACGGCGCGCGGGCGATGGCGGCGTTCGGCGGGATGTCGCCGGAAAACATGAGACGGATCCTGTCGGAACCTTGGGTGTGCTGCGGTACGGACGAAAACGCGCGTCCGCAGGACGAATCGCTCGGGCGCGGACATCCGCGTTCGTTCGGGTCGTTCCCGCTCTTTCTGAAGCTGACGGCGGAGCTGTGCGGCCTGCCGGAAGCCGTCCGCCGCGTGACGTCGTTCCCCGCCTCGCTGTTCCGCCTGAAGGACCGCGGACGTATCAAACCGGGGTATTTCGCCGACCTGACCGTGTTCGACCCCGCGAAACTGGACTGCAAGGCGGATTTCGCACATCCGCACACGCCTGCCGAGGGGATCGTCCGCGTGTACGTGAACGGCGAGCCGTCCGACGGCGGAAAACGCGCCGGCCGCGCTCTGGTATAAGATCGGTTTAGGCGGAAAAGGAGAGGCGCTCAGGCTTTCCCGGCTTTGAGCTCGTCGAGGAATTCCGCGATGCGGTCCATGGCGGTGCGGATTTCTTCCAGCGAGGTCGCGTAGGAACAGCGCACATAGCCCTCGCCGCACGCGCCGAAGGCGTTGCCGGGGACGACCGCGACGCGCTTCGAATGGAGCAACTTCACGGCGAAGTCCTGCGAGCTAAGCCCGGTGGAGGTGATGTTCGGGAAGACATAGAACGCGCCCTGCGGATTGAAGCAGGAAAGCCCCATTTCATTGAAGCGGGAGACGATCACGTTGCGGCGGGCCTGGTACTCGGCGACCATGCGCTGCATGTCGGGGCGGGCGCTCTTCAACGCCTCCTCGGCGCCGTACTGCGCGGTGGTGGGGGCGCAGAGCATGGCATACTGGTGGATCTTCATCATGGCGTCCACGATGCTGTTCGGGCCGCAGGCGTAGCCGATGCGGAATCCGGTCATGGCGAACGCCTTGGAGAACCCGTGCAGGAAGATGGTGCGTTCGCGCATGCCGGGGAGGGCGGCGACCGTGTGCATGGGGCCATCGTCGTAGTGGAGCTCGGAGTAGATGTGGTCGGCGATCACGGCGAGGTCGTACTTGACTGCGATCTTCGCGATGTCGCGCATCTGCTCGTCCGTGAGGACCGCGCCGGTCGGGTTGCACGGGAAGTTCAGGATGATGGCGCGGGTGCGCGGCGTGACGGCTTTTTCGAGGTCGGCGGGGTCGAGCGCGAAGAGGTTCTTCTCGTAGGTGCAGACGGGGACGGGCACGCCGTGGGACATGCGGATCTCCGTGCCGTAGGAGACGTAGCACGGTTCGTGGTAGATGATTTCGTCGCCGGGCGAGGTGATGGCGCGGATCGCGAGGTCGAAGGCTTCGCTGACGCCGACGGTCACGAGGCATTCGTTCTCCGGGGCGTAGCGCACGCCGAACTCCTCGGCGAGGTAGTCGCAGATCGCCTTGCGGAGGGAGAGGAGCCCGAGGTTGGACGTGTAGTGGGTGCGGCCGCGTTCGAGCGAATACATGGTGCCCTCGCAGACCGACCACGGGGACACGAAATCGGGCTCGCCGATGCCCAGCGAGATCACGTCGGACATGGTGTTTACGAGGTCGAAGAAGTAGCGGATGCCGCTCTTCGGCAGGACGGCGATATGCGGTGCTACGAAATCACGGCACGATCTTGAGTCGCTCATCGCGTTCCTCCTCCAGGAGCAAGACCCCGGATTCCTTGTATTTTTTCAGCAGGAAATGCGTCGCGGTGGACAGCACGCCGTCGATGGTGGCGAGCTTGCTGGAGACGAACGACGCGACTTCGTTGAGATCGGCGCCGCGCACCTCGAGCATCAGGTCGTAGCCGCCGGACATCAGGTACAGGGCGGTGACCTGCGGAAAATTGCTCAGGCGGCGGGCGATGCGGTCGAATCCGCCCTCGCGTTCGGGGCGCACGCGCACTTCGATGATCGCTTTGACGGGCTTTTCGTGGAGGTTGTCCTCGTTGACGATCGCATGATAGCCGCGGATGATGTTCTGATTCTCGAGGTCGGCGATTTCGGCGGCGACTTCCTGTTCGGGCGCGCCGAGCTGTTCGGCGAGGTCCGCGGCGGTTGTTTTCGCGTTTTTGACGAGTGCGTTCAGGATGTATTTGCGGTCTTCGAATTTCATGAGGAATCCTCCGGATTAAAAGTCAACCATTACTATACATCTTTTCAGGAGAAAATACAAGCCGGTCCTGCGAAAAACACTACCGGAAGAAGAGGAAAGCGGATCAGCCGGCGGGAAAGCGGGCGAGGAGCTCCTTTGCGGCAGTCAGGACGTCGCCGACGTCGACCGCGTGCGGGATCTTCTCGATGTTCTGATGCACGCCGTGTCCGGTACGGACCAGCGCGACGCCGCGGCATCCCGCGTTCAGCCCGGCCTCCAGATCGGACTCCTTGTCGCCGATCATGAACGAGGACGCCAGGTCGATGTCGAATTCCTTTGCGGCACGCAGGAAGAGCCCGGGCTTCGGCTTGCGGCAGTCGCAGTCGATGGTGTACTCCGGGATGACGCCCTTCTTGTGGTGGAAGCAGTAATATGCGGCGTCAATCTTCACGCCATGCTCCGCGAGCAGTTCGTTCATACGGGCTTCGACCGCCCTCAGGTCGGCTTCGGTGAAGTAGCCGCGGGCGATGCCGGACTGGTTCGAGACCACGATCACGAGGCGTCCGGCGTCGTGCATGGCGCGGATGGCTTCCGAGGCGAAGGGGCAGAGGCGGACCTGTGCCGGATCGTGGATGTAGTCGGCCTCTTCGATGATGACGCCGTCGCGGTCGAAAAAACATGCCTGACGCATGGGAAGGTCTCCTGAATAGGGAAAAGATTTGCCTGGTTGTGAAAAATGGCCTCAATAATGTAGCATAACGCGGCAAAAAAGCAAGTTCCGGGCGGAAAAAAGGACGGAGACCGTCGAAAGTCTCCGTCCGAAGTCGGCTTGAAAAGAACTGTGCCGGATTACGCGGGCGCGCCCTCCGGGGCGGCGCCGGAAGCTTCGGCTTTCTTCTGTTTTTTGAGAGCCTTCTTCTCGCGGACGCGTTCGCGCCAGCCTTCCCATCCGGCGTAGAGCGTGGGGATGAAGAAGAGCGTGATGAGCGTGGAGCTGGTGAGTCCGCCGATCACGGCGCGGGCGAGGGGAGCCTGGGATTCGCCGCCTTCGCCGAGGCCCAGCGCCAGCGGCACGAGGCCGAGCACGGTGGTGAGCGTGGTCATCAGGATCGGGCGCAGACGGCGGCGTCCGGTTTCGCGGATCGCGATCCCCAGCGGGAGCTTGTCGCGGCGGCGGAGCAGGTTTGCCGTGTCGACAAGCAGGATGGCGTTGTTCACCACGATCCCGGCGAGCATGACGCAGCCGATGAAGGACTGGATGTTGAAGGTGGTGTAGGTCAGGAAGAGCATCAGGATGACGCCGATGGCCGCGAGCGGCACGGAGAACATGACGATCAGCGGGTCGATCAGGGATTCGAACTGGCACGCCATGACCATGTACACCAGGACGAGGGCGAGCGCGAACGCCATGCCGAGCTCGCGGAAGGTGTCCTGCTGGTCTTCGTAGTCGCCGGAGAACGAGATGGTGAAGTCGGCGGGCAGCGGGTAGAGCGACTTGATCTTCTCCTGCATCTCCTCGACGGCGGACCCGAGGTCGCGGTCGTAGAGGTTGGCGGAGACGGTCAGGTTGCGCTGCTGGTTCTTGCGTTCGATGGTGACGGGGCCGAGGACCTTTTCCGTGGTCAGGAAGTTGCGGAGCGCGACGTTTTCGCCGTCGCCGTTTCGGACGGTCAGGTCGAGCAGGGAATCGGTGTTCATGTACTTGGCGTCCTTGACCTTCACGAGGATCTTGTACTCGTAGCCGTTCTCGCGGAAATAGTTGGCCTGGGTTCCGGCGAGGCCGAGGCGGAGGCAGTTCGCGATGGTGTTCACATCGACCTTCATCTTGCCGGCCTTTTCGCGGTCGATGATGACGCGGTTTTCCGGCATGCCGATGTCGCGGGAGAGCTTCGAGTCGGTCACGCCCTCGACGGTGAGGCAGAGCGCCTGCACGCGGCGAGCGAGATCCTCGGCGGTTTCGAAGTCGTAGCCGCGGATGTCGATCTGGATGGCGTCGCCGCCCGCGCCGCGTCCGCCCATGAAGGACTGTGCGGAACGCACGCGGAAGATGGTGCCGGGGAGTTTGTTGAGCGCTTTGCCGAGGCGGGCGGCGATGGATTCGATGCCCTCGCTGCGTTCGGTCCTCGGGGTGAGCTTCAGGTTGTAGCTTGCCTTGTGGCCGCCGGAGGAGTTCCATGTGGACGCGCCGGCGGAGGAGGTCCAGTACTTGAGGTCGGGGCCTATTTGCGAGCGGATGATCTGTTCGGTGGCGATGACGGTTTCGTTCACGAACTCGGGACCGGTGCCGACGGCGTCCTCCATGTTGATGCGGATCTGTCCCTCGTCGGTCTTCGGCATGAGCTCGGTGCCGATGAGCGGCGCGATGACGAAACAGAAGGAGAGGAGGCCGATACTGATGATGGTGGTAACGAGCTTATGGCGGAGCACGGAGTCGAGCGCGTCGGCATAGTAGTCGCCGAGTGCGTCGAAAACGCGTTTCGAGATGCGGGCGAACCAGGCGATGAACCCGGTCTTCTTCGATTCGCTCTCCGTGAGCATCTGGCCGCAGAGCATCGGCACGATGGTGAGGGCGGAGACGAGGGAGCAGAGCAGGGCGAATGCGATCACGTACGCGAGCTGCTTGAACATCACGCCTGCCATGCCTTTCATGAAGACCATGGGCAGGAAGACAGCGACGGTGGTGAGCGTACTGGCGATCAGGGCGCTGGTGACTTCGCCGGCGCCCTGCTTGGCGGCGTCGGCGCGCGACATGCCGCCGTCGTGCAGGCGCACGGTATTTTCCAGCACCACGATTGAGTTGTCCACGAGCATGCCGACGCCGAGTGCGAGTCCGCCGAGCGTCATGATGTTCAGCGTGAATCCGCAGAAATAGATGAGGGCGAAGGTGGCGACGATGGAGAGCGGGATGCTGATGGCGATGATGAGCGTGCTCCGGAAGTTGCAGAGGAACACGAACAGGATCAGGATGGCGAGCAGGCCGCCGGAAACGGCGGTGTTCGACACATTGTTGATGGACCGCTGAATATATTCGGATTCATCGGTGACGGGGACGATGCTGAAGCTCCCCGCAAGCTCTTCATTGAGCTTGGCGAGCTCTGCGCGGACTTCCTTCGCCACGCCGACTGTGTTGGAGCCGGACTGCTTGTAGACTTCGATGTAAATGCCGGGTTTGCCGTTGATGCGGACGTAGCGTGTGGCTTCTTCGTGGGTGTCGACCACTTCGGCGATGTCGCGGATGCAGACCGCGGAACCGTCGGGTCCGACGGTGAGGAAGAGGCTGCGGATCTCATCGAGGTTGTTGAACGTGCCCATGGTGCGGAGACGGACGTCGAGCGTGCCGGATTTCTGGTTGCCGGCGGGGGTGGTGACGTTCGCGCTGCGGAGCTTGTTGAGGATATCGGTCAGCGGGACGTGGAGGAGCTTGGCCTTGTCGACGTCGAGCAGCACGTGGATTTCGCGGTCGTAGCCGCCGCTGATGTTGGCGCTGGCGACGCCCTCGACGCGCTCGAAGCGGTACAGAACGCTGTCCTCAAGGTATTTCTTGGCCTTGGTGAGGTCCATGTCCGTGCTCACGCCCAGGCGCATGATCGGCATCGAGGCGGAGTTGAAACGGATGAGCATCGGGCGGTCCACGTCGTCCGGCAGCATCTTCAGTGCGCGGTCGATGCGGTCGCGGATGTCGGAGATAGCGTTGTCGAGGTTGGTGCCCCAGGTGAAACGAACGATGACGGAACTGGTTTCCTCGGAGCTGATGGATGTGATCTCCTCAATGCCGGTGACTGCGCTGATCTGGCGCTCGATCGGGCGCGTGATGAGCTCTTCGACTTCCTGCGGCGACGCATCGTCGTAGAACGTGGTGATGGAGCACGCGGGAAAGTCGATTTCCGGGAAGAGGTCCACTGGGAGGTATTTCAGCGAGATGCCGCCCAGCACCAGAATGATGCAGGCGAACATCGAGATGAAAATCGGACGCGAGACTGAAAAGTCGGCTAATTTCATTGCGCTTTGTCTCCGGATGCGGCTTCGGCGTCAGCCGGGACCGCGGCGGGGTTCTTCTGTTCCTGAGGAGCCTGTTCGGCGGACTGCCGTTCCGTCTGTGCGGCGGCTTCGGCAGCCAGGGTTTCAGCCATGTGCAGGCGGCTGAGCTGGGAGATCTCGACCTGCTTGCCGTTCTCAAGCATATGGTTCCCGACCGTCACGACCGGCCCCTTGAGTTCGGGGGAGAGGATCTCCACGCGGGATCGCGTTTCAAGCCCGGTCTGAACAGGGATGAACTGGGCGGTCTGGTTTGCGGCGATGGTGAAAATGCCGCGCTGGTCATTTCTGGAGAGAATGGCGTTCGGCGGAACCGCCTGCGTGTCCTTGTGCTCGGAAAGCACGATGCGGACGCGGACGAACATGCCGGGACGGAGCCGGAAATCCTTGTTCGGGATGGAAAGGATGGCGACCACGGTGCGGGTGCTTTCGGCGAGTTCGTTGGAGATCATTTCCACGGTGCCTTCGAACGATTCGCCCGGGTATGCGTCGGTGGTGACTTCGGCCTTCTGTCCGACCTGGAGGAAGCGGAAGTCGCGTTCGATGATCGGGATCCTGGCCTTGATGCGGTCGATCTCGATGATCTTCAGAATGGGCTTGCCGGGGGAGACGAGTGTGCCTTCATCGACGTAACGGTCGCCGACGTGGCGGACGTCGGAGCCTGTGTTCCATTCGGCGAAGATTTTGGTGTCGTCGAGCTTGACCTTGGCTGCGGCGAGCCTGGCTTCGCAGTTCTGGATGTTCGCCTCGCTCTGGACGAGTGCGGCTTCCTGGACCTTCATGGCGCTTTCGGCGTTTTCGAATTCGGAATCGCTGGTGGCGTTGCGTTCGTGGAGGAGTTTCAGGCGGTCGTACTGAGAGGTGCGGAGCTTGAGCAGGGCCTTCACTTCCACGTCTTTGGCCTTTGCAACTGCGAGTTCAGCTTCCGCCTGGCGCACGGCCTGGTCGTAGTTGGAGTCGTCGAGCTGGGCGATGAGATCGCCCTTCTTGATGATGTCGCCGATGTCGAACTTCAGGGAAACGAGCTTGGCGGAGATTTCGGGGTCGATGTCGAACGAGCTCCAAGCCTGCGTCGTGCCGGAGTAGACGCGTTCGTCGAGCATGGTGATGCGTTCGGGCTTGACCACGTTCACCACAATGGCATCCTCTGGCTTTTTCTGCGCCTTTCTTTCTTCCTCTTTGACAGACTCCTGATAGCGCTGCCATGCAAAGACCGCGATGGCGGCGAATCCGACTATCAGGACCAGCAGAACGAGCTTTTTACCCATTTTTATCGTTTTCTCCAAAAGGTTTGGTTTTATTTTTAATTCGATGTGCGAATTATAAGTTAGCGCAACTTTTGAAAAAATCAAGTCCCAAGAGTAATATTGTTGAATTTTTAAGGAAAAAAATATATCTGAAACCTTTGGAACGGTCCTTGACTTTTTGTTCCTATTGTGCTATTGTTAAACGATTCTTTCAACAAAAACAACTCTTTTTTTCGTCATTATCCGAAAAACGAAGGAGAATTTCCGTGGATTCCAGTTCCATTGTCGTTACGCCGCAGGCTCAAGATTTTGCCAAGGATATTTCGGTCAAACCCGCTTCGGGAGCGCAGAATGCGCCGAACATCACCCAGAAGGGTCCTGATCCTCAGCCGATTTCCCAGGCGACCGGAGCTCCCGACCTGGCGCCCGGCCAGAAGCCCGATCCCAAGAAGCAGCCGTCGATCTACGGCGAGATCCCGCAGATACCGGTGCTGGATGCGGTCGAAGGCATCAAGTTCGACTTCAACCACGGCATCCGCATCCTGTTCCCGCAGAACGGCAAGAATTACCATGTCACGTTCACCGACATCGACACGGGCATTATCCTGTACAGCGCGGACACGGTGCCCGGCGCATTCATCACCAGCGTCAAGAAATTCTTCATCCGTTTCCGTCTGATCATCCACGACAAGGGCAACGACACGCCGATCTTCACGCACGACTACGATGCCACGGACAAGGAAGTCATGATCCAGCTGCCGGTCGGCACCATCGGCGACAGCATTGGGTGGTTCAGCTATGTGGAACGTTTCCAGATGAAGCACAAATGCAGACTCGTCTGCGTGATGACCCCGTGGATCGCCGACATCTTCAAGAAACAGTACCCGAACATCACGTTCATCACCACCGAGGAGACCAAGACGCACCGTCCCTACGCCTCGTACTACATGGGGCTTTTCTTCCGCGGCGACGTGGACAACCAGCCGATCGACTTCCGTTACATCGGTCTCCACAGGACCGCCGGATACATCCTCGGACTGGAAGACACCTCCGACATCCCGCCCCGCGTGGATCTCTCCGCTCCGCGGAAGATCAAGGAAAAGTACGTCTGCGTCGCTGCCCAGTCCAGTTCCCAGGCGAAATACTGGAACAACCCGTTCGGCTGGATCACGCTCGTGCAGTTCCTGAAGGACAACGGCTACCGCGTGCTCTGCATCGACAAGGAGAAGGTCCACGGCATCGGCCTGAACTGGAACTACATCCCGTACGGCACGGAGGACTTCACCGGGGATATCCCGCTTCAGGAGCGAATCAATCTCATCAAGGATGCAGATTTCTTCGTCGGCCTCTCCAGCGGTCTTTCCTGGCTCGCGTGGACCTGCAAGGTGCCGGTCGTGATGATCTCCGGCTTCACGCATCCCACCAACGAATTCGCCACGCCGTACCGCATCATCAACTACCACACCTGCCATTCCTGCTGGAACGACATGCGCGAAAACTTCGACCACTACGACTTCCTGTGGTGCCCGCGTCATAAAGGCACGGACCGCCATTTCGAATGCACGCGCCTCATCTCCGCGGAACAGGTCATCAACACCATCAAGAAGATCCCGACTTTCCGCCCCGGCGAAAAGACCAAGGACGATTCTGCCGCTGCTTCCAAGGACGCCACCGCGCGTGACACCGGAGCTAAGGAAGGCAAGCACAAAAAGTAACCATTCGCGGTTCCGTACAACGGACACCGTCCTTATTTCTCCGGCCTTTCCTGTCCCGGGACGGGCCGGAGATTGTTTTCATAGACGCTGGACAACAAACAATCGGGGATGCGCAACGGGAACACGCCGCCCCGTACTGGAAACAAACCTATGCCCCATTATCTCGAAGCCGCCATGCTGATCTGCTTCGGAGCCAGCTGGCCGTTCGCCATCATCAAAACTGTCCGCGCGAAAAATCCCGCGGGCAAGAGCTATCTTTTCGCCGCGCTGGTCGTGGCCGGGTACATCGCGGGAAGCACCGCCAGGTTCATGCGGGAAGGCGCCGACTGCGTATTCCTCCTGTACCTGTTCGACATGCTGATGGTGCTGACGGATACGGCCCTGTGCCTGTATTACAAGCGCTGCAACGACCGCAAGAAAACGGCGGGCGGGTGTTGATGTTTTTTTACGGGGCATTCCCGGTTTTTTATTTGACATTGTAGCCTTTCCGGTATATAATATGGTGTTTTGCAGCCAAGTTTGCATGAAAAGCAAGCCCCTCCTGTCTCTGTCGGAGGGCGGTGGTATCGTTCAGCCTTCATTTCAGGAGAGTTTACGCCATGTCTGGAAAAAAAGTTTCCGTACTTTCTGGATTGTTCCTTGCCGGCCTGCTTAGCATGTCCCCGGCGGTATTCGCTTTGGATGCCGACCCGGCGTTCCTGGCCGCTCCGGATAAGAAACCGTTCGTCATGACCGAGTTCGGCGTCCGCAAGGCTTTTCCCGTTGCGGAAAACGTCATTCGGGTGGAGATCGGTACCGCATCCAATACTGGCCCGCTCAGGGAATTGAGCGCCTACTGCATCGTGAGCGACGACGATCCCGAATATGCTTATGAGCATTTTGTTCAGCCTCTGTCTTTGTCGTTTCCCAGCGGGCATAATGTTACGGAGGCCGTCGTGCCGTCCAAGTTCAAGTCGGAAAGCAGAGAGAGCAATATCACCGAGTTCAAGCGCGAGACGGTGGATGTCAAGCTTCATTCCCCGATGCAGTCCGGCAAGACCTATTCGGTCATCATCTACGGAGCCGGTTCCGACGTGGTGTCCGCGGGTCGTACGGCCTGCAGTTTCCGCTATGATCCCGCTGACATCGGGAAGGCGCCGGATGTCCAGCACGAGCCGGACCTGACGACGCTGACCGCGCTCGGGCTCCGCGGACTGGACAGCGTGGGCAACGGCATCATCCGGCTGGAATTCGGTCCGACTTATTTCTGTCAGGAGGGATACCTGCTCAAGCACTATCACGTGACGATCAACGGCGATCCTGTCACGATCAAGGGCATGGGACGCCGCAGCCAGATCGATCTGTATCGTCCGGTCGGCTGGCCGTATTCCGTGATCATGCAGCACGAGGTCTTCCTTCAAATGGATCGCGTGCTTGCCGAGGGGGACCGTCTGCGCGTCGAGGTCGATCCTGCGATCGTTTCCGGCACGAACGCCGCCGAAATCACGTTCTCGGATAAACGTTCCTTTTCCTGCGCCATCAAGGTCAACCAGGTCGGCTACATCGCTTCTGCCGTCAAGAGCGCCATGATCGGACGCTGGCTCGGGTCATTCCCCGATGAAAGCGCGATCCTGGCGGACTCGGCGGAAACAGAGCATTTCCGCGATATTTCTGCGGATGAGATCTTCTTCGGCGCTTCGGGTGCGCAAAAGGAGAACAAGGAAAAAAACGATGCCGGCGGAACGAATGGTGCCGCTTCGAACAAGTCCGGGAGTGCGGGCAAGATTGATTCCGTCAACGAGGGGACCGCGTCCGCCGCTCCCCATGAGTACGCCAAATCCTCGCTCAAATTCGACGCTCCGCCTTCGTTCGAGATCCGGGACGCCGGCACCGATGCGGTCGTCTTTTCCGGACAGAGCAGCCTGTCCAATCCCGGCAACCGTTCGGAGGGGCGGACCCAGTATTCCGGAGAAAACGCGTATGAGCTCGACTTCACTTCGTTCAAAACGCCAGGGCGATATTACATCGCGGTGCCTGGCGTCGGACGCAGTTTTGAGTTTGCGATCGCGCCGGATGTTTATGACGAGGCATTCCAGATCGCCGCGTACGGTGTTTTTGCCCAGCGGTGCGGCATCGCTCTTGAGGAGCCGTATTCGGAATGGCACCGCATCGCCTGCCATGATCGCGGAATCCAGATCTCCACGCAGAACATGATCGAAAACAGTTCCTTCATCGAACTGAAAAAAGCCGTCATGGACAAGAACCCATCGTCCGAGGTGAACAACCGGCCGCCGATCTATTCGGATCCCGGACTTGTCGCCCATTTCCCGTTCGACGGCTCTGCCGTGAACACCGTTCCCGGCGGCATGGCGCTTTCTCCTTCGAATAACGAAAAGCAGTCCTTCAAGGTCCTGCCGAATCTCATCTGGGACGGCGAGTCCAACCGTGTTTTCGAGACGAAATCAGGACATGACAACGGCTGGAAAGGGAAACTGAACTGGGACAAATCGAAAGGGCTCACGATCCATTTCTGGCTGCGGAGAACGGATGCGCCCAAGGGAAACCAGTTCGACGGCGATGTCCTCGCGCTTCGTTCCGGTTCGGCTAATTCCTTCCGCATGGCATGTTCCTGGGGAGTCCCGATTTTTACCTTTTTCAACACCAGGGTATATTCCGCCGGCCGGTTCGGCGACGATAAATGGCATTGCTGGACCGTTGCGATCGGGAAAGAATCCGACCCTGACCAGTGGACATTGAACCTGTACCGAGACGGCAAGCTCGTCAACTACGCCACTGCTCCGGGGAAATCTTCTCCCGGGGACGATTTCACGCTTGGCGCGGTCACCAATGTCGGCGCGGAGGGGTGCTACTTTGATGAACTCCGCATCTACAACCGCACCCTCGGCCAGGACGAGATCGCCACGCTTTCGAAACGCGTTGAGGCGGTCGTCCCGAGGATCATCCAGGCTTCCGGCGGCCACCACGACGCAGGCGATTACAACCCGCGGTCGCACATTGACGTCGCGCAGGTGCTGATGGACGCCTACGAGATCGCGCCGAAGAAATTCTATGATGGTCAGCTCAATATCCCTGAAAAGGGCAACGGCATCCCGGACATCCTCGACGAGGCGCTCTGGGCCCTCAAGCTCTGGATCGGGCTTCAGGACGAGGATGGCGGCGTGTTCAACGGCACCGAGTCCGATGGCGACCCGAATTTCTTCCAGACGGTCGAACGCGACCCGAAGGGGGACTTCGCCTACGCCAAGGACTGCCGCGGTTCCCTCATCTTTGCCGGAGCCATGGCCCACGCATCCCGTCTGCTGAAATCGGTCGGGAAAAAGGAAATGGCCGCCGATTATCTCAAACGCGCACTGCGCGCCTATGACTGGGGCGTGAAAAACAAGGCGCTGACCAACGACGCCAAAACCTTCGCAAGTTATTACACTGCCCCGCTCGCTTATGCCGCCGCGCAGCTCTATCACACCACGGGAGAGGACGTTTATCACAGGGCTTTCCTGGACAACACTCCCTGGAAAAAGAATCCGAAGGCGAAGATGTCCGACACCAACTACGATCTTACCCTCGCAGCGTACGCATACGCAGCCATCTCGCCCTCGAAGGCCGAGCCCACGGTTCATTCCGATGTCGTCCGCGCCATCTGCGAGGAAGCCGACCTGTACGTCAATAGTTCGAACAAGGCTCCCTACAAATTCGTGCGGCATCCTTATGCCCCCATCAACTGGGGTACCGGCGCCTACGAACACTTCCTCCCCGTTGTCTGGCATGCCTGGGCGTTCACCGACAACAAGCTCAAGGTGAAGGCCTACCGCGATGCTATGATCAAGACTGCCGACAATACGCTCGGCTGCAACCCCCTGAACATCTCCTGGATCGTCGGGCTCGGTTCGAACAGCATCCATGCCCCGCTCCACAACAGCCGGTTCAATCCGACCGGTTTTTCCGTGAAGGGCATGCAGAGCCAGGGGCCGGACGACCGCGGCAAAGAATACAGTTACGTTGCCACGCTCTTCCCAAAGCGCGACAGCACGCCGCCGCTTTACTGCTTCGTCGACGCCATTTTTGCCATCGGCATGGACGAAGGTACGGTGATCCATCAGGCGGAGACCATGGCCGCCTTCGGCCTTCTCCTTCCCGATGTGAAGACACCCGCCGAAAAGGGAAAAGCTCCCTGATCCCCGGATGACCCGATAAAAATCCGCACGGGAAACGTGTCCCGTGCGGATCGTGTCTTTTTCTGGGGGAGGGCGATTTGTCCCCCGATCTGCAAAAAACTCGGCTCAGTAGCGGTAGCCTTCGGGCTTGAAGGGGCCGGAGACCTTGACGCCGATGTAGTCGGCCTGTTCCTGCGTGAGCTTCGAGAGTTTCGCGCCACATTTCGCGAGGTGGAGCCGCGCGACTTCCTCGTCGAGCTTCTTCGGGATCAGATAGACCTGTTTTTCGAGCTTCTTCGATGCGATCTCGATCTGAGCGAGGACCTGGTTCGAGAAGGAGCAGCTCATGACGAAGTTCGGGTGGCCTGTGGCGCAACCGAGGTTCACGAGGCGGCCTTCCGCGAGCAGATAGATGCTGTGGCCGTCCGGGAACGTGTACTTGTGAACGGGGCACTCGTGGCCCTTGATCTCGGTCACCTTGATGCCCTTGACTGCCTTCAATCCGGCCACGTCGATCTCGTCGTCGAAGTGCCCGATGTTGCAGACGATGGCCTGGTCCTTCATCCCGGCCATGTGCTTCGCCGTGATGACGCGGCAGTTGCCGGTGCAGGTCACGTAGACGTCGGCGGTCTTCAGCGCGTCCTCGATGCGGGCGACCTGGAACCCGGCCATGCACGCCTGAAGCGCGCAGATCGGATCGACTTCGGTCACGACCACGCGGGCGCGTTCGTTCTTCATGGCCTCGGCGCAGCCCTTGCCGACGTCACCGTAGCCGCAGACCACGACCTGCTTGCCGGAGAGCAGCACGTCCATCGCGCGCTTGATGCCGTCGGGCAGGGAGTGGCGGCAGCCGTACACGTTGTCGAACTTGGATTTCGTGACGGAGTCGTTCACGTTGATGGCGGGGAAGAGCAGTTCGCCGGCCTTCGCGAGGTGGACGAGGCGGTGGATGCCGGTGGTGGTCTCCTCGGAAATACCCTTGATGTCCGCGGCGATCTTCTGCCAGAACTTGCGGTCCTTCTTGCGGATGTCCTTCAGAATCCCGAAGATCGCCTTTTCGTCGGCGGATTTCGGCGGGGTCTTCAGAAACGCCGGGTCGAGTTCGCCTTTCACGCCCATGTGGACGAGTCCGGTGGCGTCGCCGCCGTCGTCGACGATCTGGTCCGGGCCCTTGCCGTCCGGCCAGATCATGGCCTTCATGACGAACTCCCAGTATTCCTGGATGCTCTCGCCTTTGTATGCGAAGATCGGTATGCCGCGTTTCGCAATGGCGGCTGCCGCGTGATCCTGCGTGGAGAAGATGTTGCAGGAGCACCAGCGGAGGTCGGCACCGAGTTCGGCGAGCGTTTCGATGAGCACGGCGGTCTGGATGGTCATGTGGAGGCAGCCCATGATGCGGATCCCGGCGAGCGGTTTGGCGGCGCGGTATTTTTCGCGCGTGGCCATGAGGCCGGGCATTTCGTACTCGGCGATTTCGATTTCCTTGCGGCCGAAGTCGGCAAGCCCGATGTCCCGGACCAGGAATTCGCCTTTGCTCTTTTTCGAGGTTTTCGCGGTCATTTCAGTGTTTCCTTATGGTAGTTGAGTTTGTCAGAAGATATTCAGATCATGGTCCGGATGCGGCTCCGCAGTCCGCGCCAGCTTTCTTCCGGCAGGCGCGCCCCGAAGTGCGACACGGCGGCTGCCCCGAGGATGGAGCCTATGCGTCCGCAGACTTCCGGCGCGGCATGATGCAGCCAGCCGAACAGAAAACCCGCTTGCCAGAGGTCGCCCGCGCCCGTCGCGTCGACCGGGGTGGCGGGTTCCGGCGCGATCCGCACGGTGCGGCCGTCCATGCGGACGATGGAACCGAGCGCGCCGAGCTTGACGGCAGCGACGGGGCAGAGTTCCGCGAGCGCGCCGAGCATGGATTCCGAGTCGTCGGCCCCTGCGAATTCCGCCGCCTCCAGTTCGTTTGCGAAGACGACGTCCACATGGTCGCGGAGAAGTCCGCGGAGTTCGTCGCGGTATTCCCGGACGATGCCGTAGGACGCCAGGTCGAAGCTCACGGGGATCCCCGCCTGTTTCGCACGTTGCAGGAGTTCCGGCAGGAATCCGCGGTCGTTCAGCCCGCAAAGATAACCTTCGGTATGCAGAAGCCCGACGCCTTCCAGGTCGGACGGCTGGAGTTCAGCCGTGCGCATCTCCCCGGCTGCGCCGAGATCGGTCACCATGGATCGGTCGGCGTCAGGCGAGACCAGGCTCAAACAGCGCCCGGTATGCTTCGCGGGATGGTATTTGAAGGATTGGACGCCGCCTCCGGCTTCCGCAAATGTGTCGCGGTAGTAAACGCCGTCTTCATCAAGGCCGAGCCAGCCGAGGAATCGCGCTATGCAGCCAAGTTCGGCGAGCCCGCAGAGGAGGTTTCCGGTCGAGCCGCCGGGCGCTTTTTCGAGATGGAATCCGCGTTCGTGAAGCCGGCGGACGAGCTCGTCCAGCCGCGCGGCATCGACCCATGTCGTATTGCCGCGACCGTCGGGGAGTTCCCGCGCCAGGAATTCATCGTCGACGCGGACCAGCAGGTCGACGATAGCGGTGCCCGCACCAGTGACGGCGGCTGTCCGGTTGTTCATCGCGAGGCGGTCCGGGCGGATTCAGTCCGCGTATTTTCGTGCGGCGGCGAGCAGGGCATCCACCTTGTCGGTGTTTTCCCACGGGAATCCGTCGCGTCCGAAGTGTCCGTATGCCGCAGTCTGGCGGTAGGTCCAGCCGTTGCGTTCCTTCAGGCCGAGCGTGGCGGTGATGCCCGCCGGGGTCATGTCGAAGACCTCGCGGATGACTTTTTCCAGGGCTTCGTCGCTGATTTTGCCGGTGCCGAAAGTGTCGACGAAAATGGAGACGGGTTCCGCTACGCCGATGGCGTACGCCACTTGGATCTGGCAGCGGTCCGCCAGTTCGGCTTTCACGATGTTCTTGGCCATGTAGCGGCACATGTAGGCTGCGGAACGGTCCACTTTCGACGGGTCTTTGCCCGAGAAGCAGCCGCCGCCGTGAAGCGCGCGTCCGCCGTAGGTGTCCACGACGATCTTGCGCCCGGTCAGGCCGGTGTCGCCCGTGGGGCCGCCGATCACGAATTTCCCGGTCGGGTTCACGAAAAACACGGTCCGGTCATTCAAAAAACTGGCGGGGATCACGTCCGATGCGACTTTCCGCACGAGGGCTTCGAGCTGGTCGCGGGTCGCGTCCTCCGTGTGCTGCGTGGATACAACGATGGTGTCGATGGCCGCAGGTTTGCCGTCCACATAGCGGACGGATACCTGGCTTTTGGCGTCGGGACGCAGGAACGGATATTTCTCCGGTTCATTCTTGCGAAGCCGTGCAAGTTCGGCCACGATGCGGTGCGCATAATAGATGGGGGCGGGCATCAGAGCATCCGTTTCGGTGCATGCGAATCCGAACATCATCCCCTGGTCGCCGGCACCCTGCGCTTTGTTCTCGCCCGCGTCGACGCCCTGCGCGATGTCCGGGGACTGCCGGTGGATCCGCAGCAGGATTTCGGCGGAGTCGGCGGAGAATCCGAGTTCAGGATCGGTGTAGCCGATGTCGCGTACCACGCCCCGCGCGATCTTTTCCCAGTCCACGTTCGCCTTCGTTGAGATCTCGCCGGCGAGCAGGATGAAGTCCGTGGTGCAGAGCGTTTCGAGCGCCACGCGGCTTTCCTTGTCCTGCTCCATGCAGGCGTCGAGTATTGCATCGGAAATCTGGTCCGCGACCTTGTCGGGATGTCCCTCCGAGACGGATTCCGAGGTAAACAAGTATTCTTTTTTGATTTGGCTCATGATGGATTCCAGGTGGAATGGATAAAGGCTGATGAAAAAAGCGGCGTCCGGCCGGAGACAATCAAAATCAAATCGGCCATATAATAATATAGCATGATTCGGGGCCTGATACAAATTCGCAGCGTGAATAATCACGGTTTTTATCTGTTTTACCGGGAGATCGGCGCCGCGGCTCTTTTCATCGTGGAAAAACTCCGGGCGAGGAAAAAGCGAGGAGCAAGAGATTGGTAGATGCAGAGAAATGATCCATGACGGGGAAAGGATAGGAGCAGGGAATTGATCCGAAAAAGTAATTCTATGTTCAGACTGAGGCTTGTACGCACGTTCAAACGCGTATCCGCAATATGCAGTTAAAACGAATATCTTTTAACTGCATATTGAATTTTGAACTCATACTGATGAAAGCTTCTCCGGCGAACCTTCAAGGATGCGTCGGGAAAGAAGGGGAGCTGGGAACCGCAAACACGGACCTGCTCAGATGCTGAAGAGCGAGCCGATCTTCCTGCCGAGCAGGACAGACGCGGCGGCGAGGATGGACGCCAGGAAGCACATGGACCACACGCCGAACGCTGCGGCGGTGTAAGGGCCAGCCCCGAGGTACTGCGACAGTTCGTAAATGGCCTTCGTGATCGGATAGAATTCGGCTTTCTGGGCGAGGATCAGCGAGTCGGAGACTTCCATCATGGAGAAGCTGAACGCGAAGAGCGCGCCCACGACCAGATTCGCGGCCACCAGCGGCAGCGTGATCTTCATCAGGGTGCGCCCGTAACCCGCTCCGGCGTTTCGGGAAGCTCGCTCGAGCTCGACGGGCGTCTGGTCCAGTCCGCCGGCGACGGATCGCAGAACGTACGGCACGCGCCGGACGGCGTATGCGATGGCGAGCAGGAAGACGGGATTTGCGACAGGATCGAAGAGCGCGTGCGCCCACTGGTAGCGGATGGACATGCCGAGGAAACCGACCGCCATCACGACGCCGGGGATCATGAGCGGCGTCATGGCCACGAGGTCGAGCAGCCAGCCGAACTTGAGGTTTGCTCGTCGGGTCAGGAACGCCGTCAGTACGCCTGCCATCAGCGAAAGCGCCATGGCCAGAAGCGCGTATTTCAGGCTGTTCACGATGCTCGGGATGACCAGGTGGTCGCCGAGCGCGTTGCGGTAGTGCATCAGCGAGAAATGCTCCGGCAGGATCGTCCCGCTCCAGCTCGTGGAGGACGCGATCAGCACCAGGCAGATATGCGGCAGCGCGGCGATGAGCGTGAACCCGATGAAGACCGCAATCGGGATCCAGCGGACGGGGCCGGTGAGCGTTCGTGCGGAAGCCCCCGGCGTGCCCTTCGCGACCGAGGCTGCGGCGCCGTGTCCCAGCAGGAGCTTCGCGCCGAGGTAGAGAATGCAGGAGACGGCGAGCGTGACGATGACGAGCGAATATGCGGCGGGATTGGTGCCGAGCTCGGTGACGCCGTTGAAGATCTGAACAGGCGTGACGGTGTTGTACCCGAACATGAGCGGGGTGCCGAGTTCCGTAAATGCCCAGATGAGGACGATGCTGCCGCCGGCGAGGAGCCCGGGACGGAGCATGGGCAGCGTGATGCGGCGGAACCTCTGCCATGGTCCGGCCCCGGCGTTTCGGGCCGATTCGAGCAGGGACGGATCGATGTTCGCGAACGCCGTGATGAGGTTGAGATAAGCGATCGGATACAGATGCAGCGCCTGGATTACGCAGACGCTCCAGAACCTGCCGCTGCCGCCGAGCCAGTCGACCGGGGGCAGTCCGAACGCCGCCAGGATGCTGTTCAGCATGCCGTAGTGCCCGAGGAGCTGCTGGAAGCCGAGCGCGCCGACGAACGGCGGCAGGATCATCGGCGCCATCATCAGCACGGAGCAGGCCGTCTTGCCGGGGAAATCCCATTTGTCATAGAGCGCGGCGAGCGGAATGGAGATCAGGAACACGATGCCCGTGGTGACGACCGCGATCGCGAGCGAGTTCATCATGCCCTTGAGATAGAGCCGGCTGCGGAAGACCTCCCGCAGAATGGCAGGATCGCAGCCCTCCGCCACGACCGTGAAGAGCGGCAGGAAGAGGAACAGCGCGAAGAAGGTCAGGACCGCCAGCGCGAGGAAGAGGGAGAGGAATCGTTTCATTGAACGCGTCCTCCTTTCTCCCGGGCGAGCCTGGCTGCGCGGAGATAACAGGCACGGGCGGCTTCGGTCCAGCGGGTGCGCGCGGCCGCAGCTTCGGCGGGTGTGCCGTACAGGAAGTTTGACTCGGTTGCGGCGGATTCATAGGGCACGGGAAGCTTGAAGAGCATGTCCATGGCTTCCGGATTGGCCTCCGGTCCGCCGTTGTCGAGGATGGCTTTCCAGGCGGCGCGCAGATCGTCCTCCGGGTCGAGCGCCACGCATTTGATGAGCACGCGGATGAGGCTGAAATAACGTCCCGTCCAGTCCGAACGGTATTCGAAAGTGCCGCCGAGGTCGTAGGGGCGGTAGTCCGGGATGCTCTGGTATTCCGCCGGGATTACGCGGGGGCTGTCCTTGCGGACGGTCGGGCGGAGCTGTGCGTAGCGGACGGGGCCGCCGGGCGTGCCGGGTTTCTGGAGCCAGATTTTTGCGCCCTCTTCCGACAGCAGGAAGTCGATGAAATCCTTTGCGGCGTCCGGGTTCGGCGCGCCGCGGAGAAGCTGGACCGGGTCGGCAGTGACGGCAGTCCCCCGGCGCGGCATGACGTAGGTCATGGCCGGTTCTCCGGTCGTCTGGCGGGACCAGTCGGCCTCGCTGAATCCGTAGAAGTCGATGCAGATGCCCGCTGCCGCCTCGCCGGATGAGACGTCGCGGACGACCTTGCCGGCGCTGTCGGCGATGGACCGCGAGTTGGCGGTGAGGAGCTTGACGCGGCGGAATCCCTCGAACCAGCCTTTTTCCGGTCCGAGCTCGGCCATGGCCTGCTGAATGATCATTTCGTAGCACTTGTTGATGGACCCGGACTTGGTCGGATCGGCGATGGCGAGCGTGCCGAAAAACGCAGGTTTCGTGAGGTCGATCCAGTTCTGCGGCGCTTCAACGCCGAGCTCGCGGATGCGGTGGAAATTGTACGCGATGCCGAACGAGGACAGGCAGTAGCCGTAATAGCGGCCCTGCGGATCGTAAATCTGTTCCCCGGCGAAGTTCATCGGAATGACGTCGTCGGTGAGCCAGTCCGGGTGGCGTTCCTTCACGCCCGCGTTGACGGCATAGCCCATGGACGCGAATTTCCCCTGGTCGTAGGTGCCGCCGCCGAAGAAGAGGTCGATGCCGATGCCGATGTCGGATTCGAGGAAGAGCTTCCGCACAGGATTGTCGTCCGCCGTGAGCTTGGAGTCCTTGAATGCCGCCGCCGTTTCCTTGTTCCAATCCAGCCCGTTCTGAAGAGCGTACAGGCGGAATTCCGCCTCGAAGCGGTCGTTGATATATCGCACGATGTCGCTGGTGCCGCCGGGACTGCGCCAGTCGATCATGATGTCGCGTCCGCGGTGTTCCTTGTACCATTCGCGGAACGCGTGCTCGAATTCGTACTTGATCTGTTCCGAGTTCGGCGTGATGATGACAAGCCGTTCCTGCGCTGTCGGGCTCCAGTCCGCGGACGGTCTGAGCACGAGGGGGAGGATGACGAGCAGGACCGGGACAGCCAGTGCGAGCACGAGGCGTTTCATAGCAGCGGTCTCCTGTGCTTACCGGGCGTTTCCCGGCGGGAGGATGGCGATGGCTTCCGGCGGGACGGCGCAAGTGACGGCAGTGCCGACGGCGCGTTCCGGCGCGGCGGATTCGCTGGCATGAAGCGTGAAGCCCGATGCATCGAGCGTGAGTCCGGTTGTTTCCCCGAGGAACACGCTGTCCCGAATGACGCAGGGAAGGGCGTTCGCGGCTGTCGCGTCCGCACCGGGGCGGACAGCTTCAGGCCGGATCATGAGCGTGCAGACGTCGTCCGGTGCGGGCTGGACGGGCTGTCCATCCAGGTGTACGCGGAGTTCGCCCGCGGACGTTGCGAAGACGGCGAGGCCGTTCTCGATCCGCAGGCATTTCCCTTCCAGGAAATCTGCATCGCCGAGGAAAGCCGCGGTGAATTTCGTCGCGGGACGCAGGTACAGCGTGCGGGGCGCATCCAGCTGGAGGATCACGCCGTCTTTCATGACGGCGATGCGGTCGCCCACGCTGAGGGCTTCGCGGCGGTCATGCGTGACGTAGAGCGCAGTCAGGCGGCGTTCCTTGCAGATGCGCCGGATCTCGGTGCGCATGAGGTCGCGGAGCCTGGCATCGAGGTTGGACAGCGGTTCATCGAGGAGCAGAATGGAGCCTTTGAGGGCAAGGGCGCGGGCGAGAGCGACGCGCTGCTGCTGACCGCCGGAAAGTTCGTTGACCTTGCGTTTCGCGAAGTCGGACATGCCCACGACAGCGAGCATCTCGTCGATGGTCTTCCTGATCTCCTCGCGCGGAAGTTTCTTGATCTTGAGGCCGAATTCGATGTTTTCGGCGACGTTCAGGTGCGGCCACAGCGCGTAGTTCTGAAACACCATGGGCGTGTTGCGGGATTCCGGGGGCAGATCGGATACGTCGCGTCCGTCAAGTACGACGGATCCGGCATCCTGCCGGATGAGCCCGGCGACGATGCGCAGGAGCGTGGATTTGCCGCAGCCGGACGGCCCGAGCAGGAACATGAGTTCGCCCGCTTCGACGGAGAGGTCGATGCCGCGCAGCACGGACGTCCCGCCGTAGGACTTCGAGACGCCTTTGATTTCAAGCATTGCCATAGACTGCCTCAGCGGAAGTTTTCAAACGTCATATCGTCGTCGGTGATGTCGATGAAGAAGAAGCCGAGCACGGCGTCGAGGATTTCGACCGGATGGATGGATACGTCCGCCTCGATCACGCCGAGCCCGAGCGAGCCTCCGATCTCCCAGAAGTCGAACACGCCTTCTTTCGGCAGGAATTTTTCCTCCGATGGTGTGATGAGGCCTTCCTTGTCCCACCAGTATTCTTTCGCGAGCAGGAATGCCGGGCGGCGCTCCATGTCTACGGCGACGATAGGCCCGATTTCACTGTATGCGCCGTTCCTGCGGGCGAATCCGTACTGACGGTTGTGGTCCTTGATCATCTGCGCCGTGGCGGAGAAACCGCCGCCGATTTCGACCTCGTGCGTGGCGCGAAGTGCGGCATGAGCGGTCAGCCCGACGCCGATGTTGAGGGAGAAGACATCCAGAATGTCGAGGATGCGGTTCGGAAAATAAAGCGTGACCTTGTCTACCCAGTGCGACTGCGCCTGAACGGATGTGGTCGCACCGAAGAGCATCACGATGCCGATCATGATTGCCGGGAGCCGTTTGTTGTTTATGAGTTTCATACGTTGTTTCCTTCCTACAGGAATGATGATTTCGCTCAATGATGCGGGACCGTCCGGAAACATTTCCGGAAGCCGGCAAAAAGCAAGCCCGCAAACAGATTCATAGAACAATAAGCCTATTTTATGAAAAGTCAAGAAAAAATACTTGACTTTCTCCGTTTTCACGGGTATTTTATTATGCCGACAAGGCAGATATTTTCTTCTCCCTTATTTTGTAGTTAATTCGAACCCCCGGTGTCATTTTGCTTACACAAATCATCTTTCTGGCCGTCCTGATGGCCTGCAACGCCTTTTTCTCCGCCGCCGAAGTCGCGTTGATCTCGTTGAAACCAGTTGCGCTGGAAGAATTGTCGAAGCGAGGCAAACGGGGAAAAGTCCTCGGACATCTTTCTTCCGACACGGGTCGTTTCCTTGCCACCGTCCAGATCGGTGTGACGCTCGCCGGATTCCTCGCCAGCGCATTTGCGTCCAATGCGTTTTCCGACCCTCTGGCACGATATCTGGATGAACAGGGCGGGCTGTCGTTCGAATCCATCGACCAGATCTGCGTTGTGGTGATCACCATCATCCTGTCGTATTTCTCGCTGGTTTTCGGCGAGCTTGCACCGAAACAGATCGCGCTCCGGTACGCTCCGGCGATCGCCCTGAACACTGCTATCCCCGTCCATATCCTTTCCATCGTGACTTCGCCGCTTGTCTGGCTGCTGAACACCTCCGTCAATCTCCTCATGAAGCCGTTTGGGCCGGCGAAACAGACGCAGAAGATCACCGAGGAGGAGATCCGCTCGCTCGTGAACCTTGGCGAAAAGGACGGCCTCATCGCTCCCGACGAACGCCGCATCATTCAGAACGTTTTCGACCTGGACGACATCACCTGCGGCGAGATCATGACCCGGCGCGGAGTGATCTCTTTCATTGAGGCGGGTGATTCTCCTGAAAAGATCGAACGTCTCCTGATCGAAAAAGGTTTTTCCGCCTTCCCCGTGTGTCGCGGCGGCATCGACCAGATCATCGGTATTCTGTACGTCGCGGATTATTTCCGTTTCAAGCTCAAAAACGGCCAGCCGCCGCTTCCCGTTGCCGTGATGCGGAAACCGCATTTCGTTCCGGAAGGGGCCACCGTGCTGCATGTGCTTCACAACATGCGGAGCGGTGAGTTCGAGATCGCCGTTGTGCTGGACGAGTTCGGCGGTACGGCCGGCATCGTCACGCGTGACGATCTGCTGGAGGAACTCGTCGGTTCGCTTCATCCCCAGAAACCGGAGGAATTGCTCCTCCACGTTTCCGACCTCGTCTGGGAATCCGGCGGCCTCGTGCGCGTTGCCGAGATCGAACGCGAGCTGGACCGGAAACTGCCGGAGGACGACCACCGTCCCGATACCGTCGGCGGTCTCCTGATGGCGGAGCTCGACGACATCCCGAAGCCGGGCGATGCTGCTGAGATCGGAGGACTGCGTTTCACCGTGCAGGCCATAGACGGACGCCGCATCACGCGTGCCCGGATCGAACTGCCGAAGTCCGATGCTGAGGACTCCGGTTCGCATTCGGACTGATTTGTTGTGCGGGGAAAAAGCGAACGGCGGCGAAACATGGCGTCCTTCCGCTTTTTATCGTTTTTTTCGCTAAAAATGCGAAAATCAACTTGTCTTTCCGCGATAGCGTGATATATTTCCCTTTATGATTTATGTATTTTGAAACCATTTCTGTAAGGAAACAGCCATGGCAGATCCGACTTCCGATACCCCGATGGGAACCCCCGAGGACGTTCGTCCGCGCCCCACAATCAAGCTCAAACCCATGACTCCGCCGACACCTGCGGCCGAGGCCGAACCCGCAGCTGCACCTGCCGGCGTTGCAGAGACGGCTTCTGATGTGCCCGGAGCGGAGCCGGCTATTCCTGTCAAGCCGTCGCCTTCCATGTCCGTTCCCGGTGTCAAGCAGACGATCCGGCTGCGTCCCCCGTCTCCGGCTCCGGGCGGCGATTCCGAAGCCAAGCCGGCAATCAAGATCGTACCGAAGGCGGCCGAAGCCCCGACCGGGATCCCGACTGCAAAGCCCGTGGAACCCGCATCCACGGTCGTGATGTCTGCTCCTGCCATCAAGTTGAGCAAGCCTGAATCCTCGACCCCGACGATCCAGCTGAAGAAGCCGGAAAACGCGGCTCCCACGATCCAGCTGAAGAAGCCTGAATCTTCGACCCCGACGATCCAGCTGAAGAAGCCGGAATCCTCGGCTCCCACGGTCCAGCTGAAGAAGCCGGAGCCCGCTTCGTCTGCCGAGCCGACCAGACGTCCCGGCGATGCTCCCATCCCGCCGGAACGCAAGCTTACGCTCAAGCTCAAGAGCCAGCCTTCCCAGCCGAAGGAACTGCCGAAGAACATCATCCCCGGCCTGAACATCCCCAATATGCCGCCGCCCGTCCACAAGGACGACGAGCAGAAGCCCGCGGATGCCGCCGCCCAGCAGGCACAGCAGACGCCTGTCGCCGCGCCCGTCGAGACCCCGACCCCCGTGCCGGAGGCCGTTCCCGAAGACGGCAAGAAGAAAGGCAAGCTCCCGAAGGTGAAAAAGCAGAAGGCCCCGGTCACTTCCGCCGACGAGCCGAACTGGTTCTTCCTCACGCTTTCCTGCATTGTGCTCATCTGCGTCTGCTTCATCGCATATCTTCTTTTCGCACAGTACATGAACATGTACGAAGAAACGGAGATCCCCGTTCCGGAATTCCTGATGCCCGCGAAGTAAGCGCATGCCGCTCAGCAGGGCTCCGTCCGGTCGAATCGGACGGAACATGATGGTTGATCCCGCCGCATCCGTGGTCCGCCCCGGATGCGGTTTCTTTTTGTAACGCCGATAGGCCGCTCTCCGCCTCTTTGCGACTCGAAATTTGACCAGCAAACTTGACCACCACGCGAAAAGTGCCGTCCGGGAAGGTTTTTCCGGTGAATGGCCCCGGTTTTCCGTTTGCTTCGCCTCGCGAGCCGTGATATAGTAAAGGTGAAGAGGGGAACGATCCCTTCTCCGGCATAAGCGGTCCTGGCCGGGAATCACGGAATCGGGGGAACTCCCGGACAGGATGAACGGTTTCCTGCTGCCTGCATAGGAATCGCCGTCAAGGGGGCCGAATGCCGTTTTCGGGGGGAAACGGTTTTCGGTGACTGCGATCCCGGGGGGATGCACGGCGCGGCCCGTTTTTTCGCTTATGCCTTTTTTTTCTTTTGTTCAGGAGCTTTCCGTTTCCGAATTGATTCCGCCCTATTCCTGCTCGTTGCGTTACTTTAACTTTTTTTCCCGTTATGTCACGTGAAAAAAAAAGAAAAAAAGACGGAAATCGCCGGAAAACAAGTTGCAAGCATTTGAATCGGTGGTATTGTATCGGTGAACAGGAAAGATGGACTCTCCGGCAGTCATTCCTGCCGAGAATCCGGCCATCCGGTTTGGTCCGCCGAACGGGATCGGACTCGATCCCGATCTCCTGCACCCTGCATCAGGCGTTGGCACGTTGCGGATCTCTCTCCCCCGATCTTGAACTGTTTGAATCAACAACCCCAGGAAGATTTAACGTATGAATTTGTTCAGAAAACGGTATGTTGGCATGGTCCTCTGTGCCGGATGTATGTTCCTCGGCGCTGCTCAGTTGGATGCCCAGGCAGTCGCGGCAGGCAAGGGCAAGCCTGTTCTCTCCGGACGCGTGGTGTCCAACCTCAACGCGGAATGGAAGTTCAAGCTCGGGACCGTGGAAAACGGGCAGGCGGTCGACCTCGACGACAGCCAGTGGGAGACGGCGCACATCCCGCACTCGTTCAGCATGCCGTACTTCCTCTCCGACCGGTTCTATACCGGCGACGGCTGGTACCGGAAGAAGATCCATATCTCGAACGTGGACTTCGTGATCCGCGACGGCCAGCTCGTCGCCGAGGAAAACAAGACCTACCGTTATTATCTGGATTTCAAAGGCGTCTTCCAGGTCGCGGATGTGTACGTGAACGGCAAGCTCGCCGGGCATCACGAGGGCGGCTATACTGGATTCGAGGTCGATTTCACCGACCAGATGGTGAACGGCGACAACGTGATCGCCGTGCGCGTGAACAACAACTGGAACCCCAGGATCGCACCCCGTGCCGGAGAGCATACCTTCTCCGGCGGCATCTACCGCGACGTCTCCCTGGTCGTGAAGCGCATCGTGCATGTGACCTGGTACGGCATGTCCGTCACCACGCCGAAGCTCGAGGAGGGTGATACGTCCGTCCGTGTGGTCAATGAAATCCGCAACCAGTCCGGCGAAGAACATACGATCGACGTCGAAACGTCCATCTACGACCCGTCCGGGGCGCTCGTGGCGAAAGGGGCGAAAAAGGGCGTCGTGATGACCCCGAACGCCGTCATGGAGGTCGAGATCGTCACGCCGCCGGTGAAGGATGCGAAACTCTGGTCTCCCGAGACGCCGAACCTGTACCGAGCCGAGACCACCGTGGTCGACGCGAAGACCTCGCTCTTCTGCGACCGTTTCTCCGACCAGTTCGGTTTCCGCACCATCAAATGGACCGCCGATAAAGGGTTCTTCCTGAATGGCGAAAACCGCTATTTCCACGGTGCGAACGTGCATCAGGACCGCGCGGGCTGGGGCGACGCCGTCACCCACGCCGGATTCGAGCGCGACATCCGTTACATGAAGGAAGCCGGATTCGACATCATCCGCGGCAGCCATTACCCGCATCATCCGGTATTCGCCGAGCTCTGCGACCGCATCGGCATGATGTTCTGGTGCGAAAACTGCTTCTGGGGCACGACCGGCATGGGCGGCCCGAACATCTGGGGCGGCGCCAGCGCGTATCCCGTCGAGGAGGCCGACCAGCTTCCCTTCGAGGAATCCGTGATCCGCAGCCTGCGCGACATGATCCGCATCAACCGCAACCGCCCGTCCATCGTATGCTGGAGCCTCTGCAACGAGGTCTTTTTCTCCGACGGGCGCGTGCTGCCGAAGGTGCGCGACTTCCTGCAACGCCTCGCGAAGATCGCCCACGAGGCCGACCCGACCCGTCCTGCCGCCGTCGGCGGCGCCCAGCGCGGCCAGGTCGACCGTTGTGCGGACATCGCCGGGTACAACGGCGACGGCGAGCGCATCCGCGAGTATCAGAACCCCGGTATCCCGAACGTGGTCAGCGAGTACGGTTCCAGCATCGAATTGCGGCCCGGTAAATTCGACGCCGGGTACGAGAGATTCAGCCATATCACCGGCAAAAAGGAATACGACTGGCGCAGCGGCGAGATCATCTGGTGCGGCATCGATCACGGCAGCATGGGCGGACAGTTCGGCTGGATGGGCGTCATGGACTATTTCCGCCTGCCCAAGCGCCGCTGGTATTACTACCGCGAGGTGTTCGGCGGTGTGAAGGCTCCCGAATGGCCGGTCGAGGGGACCCCGGCAAAGGTCGTCCTGACCTCCGACAAGAATTCCATGTTCGCCGACGGCACCGACGATGTGCAGCTCATCGCCACGATCGTGGACGCCTCGGGCAGGGAGCTCAGCAACAGCCCGGACGTGACGTTCCGCGTCGTTTCCGGCCCCGGCGAATTCCCCACCGGACGTTCCATCACGTTCAAGAACGACTCCGATATCGCCATCCGCGACGGCAAGTGCTCCATCGACTTCCGCTCCTATTACAGCGGCACGACAATCATCGAGGCGACTTCGCCGGGGATCGAGTCAGGCCGCATTGAGATCGCTTCCACGCGCGGTCCCGGATTCCAGCCTGGCAGGACCCCGATCATCGAGAGCCGTCCCTACGTCAAGTTTACTGGCGAGCTCGTCGGCACGAAGCCGTCCGACAAACCGTTCAATATGGCGCTGGACAAGCCGACCCTTGCCTCGGAAGCCGTGGATGGTCACTCCGCCATGTGCGCCGTCGATGGCCGCCCGGACACCTTCTATCAGGCGAAGACTGCCGATAACTGCTTCCTGCAGGTCTCGACCGAACGCATCGTGAAACCGAAATCCGTCCACCTCGTCTTTACGAAGGAGACGGCCTGTGATTTCGTGCTGGAAAGCTCCATGGACCAGGAGAACTGGACCCGCATTGCCGAAGTGGCGGGAGAAGCGGCGTTCGCGGAGAGGTCCATCCCGATGGACGGCAAATTTGAGGGACTGTTCTTCCGCGTTACCTTCCGTTCGGGGCAGGGCGCTCAGGCTCCCGCCATCTCCGAGTTCGAGATCATCCTCTGAGGCGGAACACTTCCCATCGAACGGAAAACAGAAACAAATCCGCGGCGGCAGACGGTTCCCATCCGGTTGCCGCCGCTTCTTTTGTGCTTTTCAATGGTTTTGAATCCGGGTGGAACGGGGGGATTCAGGCTTAGGCTTCGTGGTAACGGCGCATGGCAAGGCGTACCAGCCAGGCCGTGAGGATGAAGAAGACCGCGCCTGCCACAAAGATGAAACGGATGCCGAGATGCGCCACGATGGGGCCGCCGGCGAGCGGGGCGAGCCCGAGGCCGAGGCAGCGCATGGCGGACGCCCAGCCGAACATCTGGCCGCGGGAGTTTTCGTTTGTCTTTTTTGCCAGCCATATCTGCATGGCCGGGTCGATGCCGCTGCTCATGAAGATGCAGGCGAACCGCAGTGCGAAGAGCGCGGCAAGCCCCCATACGAAGGAGATCGAAAACAGCAATGCGGCGGAAAGAATGGCGGAAATGATCGCCAGGCGTCCCGGCGGGTAGTGGTCGGCCAGGTAGCCGAGGAGGAACCCGGACACGACGCCTGCGAGTCCGCAGAGGCCGGAAAGCGCGCCGGTGATCTTCGATGCCCCTTCGATGCTGCCGTGAAGCTGCTGGACGAACAGCGGGACGAAGGAGTTGTCGAACGAACGGGCGAACATCACCAGGCCCATGATGAGGAGGATCGGGAAAAGCAGGGATATCTGGGACATTTCGGGCCGGAGTGCGCGGACCATGCCGCGGAACCCGGAGCCTTTGCCCGCGGGCGGCGTGTAATATTCGCGGAAGAAAAAGAAGACGGCGATGAAAGCCATGACCATGCACAGCGCGGAAACCACGAACGCGGGGCGGTATCCGACCTCTTCGGCAACATAGCCGCCCGCAAACGCCCCCGCGATGTTGCCGGAGAACATCGCGCTGTTCAATGCGCCGAGCGCAAATCCGCTGTGTTCGCGCGGCGTCTGCGTGGAGATGAGCGCCTGCGAGGCGGACATGGTGCCGCAGAACGCACCCTGGATCACGCGGAGGACGATGAGCATCATGGGGGTTCGCGCCACGCTGATCAGGCCGAGCGCCACGGCGCCGCCCACATAGGAGCGCAGGAGCATCTTCTTGCGTCCGTATCGGTCGCCGAGCGAGCCCCAGAGGGGTGAGAAGAACATCATCGTGAGCGGGCATGCGGCGCTGAACGCGGCGACCCAGTAGGCGAGTTCCGCCTGATTTGTGACGCCCATGTCCTCCTGCATCAGGTAGGGGATGAACGGCAGCCCGAATGAGAAGCCGATGGCGGAAAGGAACTGCGCCGTCCAGATGACGCAGAGATGGCGTTTCCAGGTCTTTTGGATGAGGTCCGGCTGGCTGCCGGGATGCGGGACGGACGTTGGCACGTCCGTCGAATTGGTTTGCCTGTTCAGCATTGTTTCGCCCCGGTCAGGCCCTGTTTCCCCGCGCGGCTTCAAATGCCTCGAAGGCGTCGGGGAAGGGCGACAGCGCGCGTTTCAGGATGCCGTGGATGTGCGCGATGGCGACGCCGTAGTTGGTGAATGGCACGCCCTGTTCGCGGCAGTGCAGGATGCGGGAAAGGACGGCGCGGCGGTTGAAGGTACACGCGCCGCAATGAAGCACCAGGTCGAACTGGGATAAATCGTCAGGGAAATCTGCTCCGGCGGCGACAGTGAACTTGATCCCGTCCGCGTGGCGGTATTCGCGGATCCAGCGCGGGAGCTTTTCCCGTCCGATGTCGTCGCCGATGGGGTGGTGCGTGCATGCTTCGGCCACAAGCACGCGCGAGCCGTCGTGCAGGCGGTCGATCGCGGCGGCTCCGGCGGCGCATGCGGCCAGGTCGCCCTTCATGCGGGCGAGCAGAATGGAGAAGGATGTGAGCGGTATCTCCGGCGGCACGGACTTCGAGGCGATGCCGAATGCCTGGGAATCGGTCACGGCGAGCGCGGGCGGCGTTTTCAGCCGGGCGAGCATGTCCGTGATACGGTGTTCGGTCACGCACAGGCACAGCGCATCGTGGTCGAGCGTGTCGCGAATCGCCTGGACCTCGGGCAGGATCATGCGTCCCTTCGGCGCTTCCTTGTCGATGGGCGTGATCAGCAGGACGGAGTCGCCCGGGGCGATGAGGTCACCGAGCATGGGACGGGAACCGAGGAACCCTTCAGGAGCGGCGTTCACGAGCGCGGCACGGAGCGCGGCGAGTCCGGCGCCCGTGCGCGTGGAGATCGCGACGTGCGGGATTTTCGAGGCGTCGAGCCTGGCCGAGATCGCGGGATCCGGCGAAGCCAGATCGGCCTTGCTGAAGACCACGACGAGCGGCGTGGAGCGTCCGCGGAAGAGTTCGAGCACTTCCTCTTCGGTTTCGCCCCAGCTGCCGTCGGTGACGAGCAGCGCGAGATCGGTGCGGTCGAAGATGCGGCGGCTTTTCTCGACGCGTCTGCCCCCGAGGACGGTCGGGTCCTCGTCGAGGCCGGCCGTGTCGATGAAGAGGACGGGGCCGAGCGGAGGCAATTCCATGGGCTTTTCGACCGGGTCCGTGGTGGTGCCGGGTACGTCGGACACGATGACGACATCCTGCCCGGCGAGCGCGTTGAGGAGTGATGATTTCCCTGCGTTGCGACGGCCGAAAAAGCCGATCTGGAGGCGGAGCCCCTTTGGCGTGTTCTGGATCATGGCTGATGGCGGATCTGGTTTACTTGTCGTCGGATTTCACTTTGATCTTTTCCGGCGAGACGTAGACGAGGTCGGCCAGGAGCACGCGGCTCTTGCTGTCCGGCTGCATGAAGATGTTCATTTCGACGGTGCCGAGCCCTTTCTTCAGCGGGATGGCGACATCCTTTGTGACCGACCCCTTCTTTTCGAAGACGACTTCGCCGTTGATATAGACCGTGGCTTTCCCCGTCATGTTCTTGAAGCAGAGGGAGCCGCCCTTTTCCGTGATGTCTGCGGGGAGCTGGAACTTGTTGTAGAACACAATCCAGTCCTTCGGCTTGAGGATGAGGTCAGTCCCGAGCTGAGCGTTCGAAAGCCCCTGGAGATCCTCGGGGGATTCTTCCGTGAGCAGGAGCGGCTTTGAGCCGGATGGCAGCGAGACGCGCCAGCCGGAGATGGATGTTTCGTCGCGGATGAAGCCTTCGATGACGGGAAGCCTGGTCGCGGAAACGGCTTTGATCGCGCAGACCGCGGACTTGATGCCTTCGCTTTTCGCCGTGATCTCAATGGTGCCCGTCTTGCCGGGGACGGACTGGAGAATGAGCTGTGCATAGCCGTTGAAGAGCGGCCGGGAGTCGGCTTTTTCGCTGAGCGTGCATGTCGGATCGCCGTTGCCGACGCCGATGTTGCGTCCGGGGCCCGTGATCTCGAACTCGACCGGGATGTTCGCGTCCGGGACTATGCGTCCGAAGGCGTCGACGGCGCAGACCGTGACGGGGAGGGCGTCGTATCCGTCGGCCTTGATCTCGGCCCGGTAGGGGACGAGCTTGAGCCCGGCGGGTTTTCCCGTGGTTTCGATTTGCGTGCGGATGACCTCCTGTCCGCCTTTCTTTCCGAGCAGAAGAAGCGTGCCCGGTTCGTAGGTGATCTTCTGCGTCAGCATTTCGACGGGATCGACCTTGAACGTCCCGAGGTTCTTTCCGTTGAGGATGAACGAGACTTCATCGACGTTCGTGGCGCAGAAGACGTCGATTTCCTTTCCGTCCGTGTTGGTGTCGTGGTTCCAGTGGGGGATGGCATAAAGGACCGGCTTGTCGAGCCATTGCGCCTGCCGGATGTAGAATGCCGTTTTCGGGAATCCGCAAAGGTCCATGCAGCCGAAGTAGCTGCTGTTCGCGGGGAACTTGTTGTTGTACGGCGTGGGTTCTCCGTGGTAATCGAATCCGGTCCAGACGAACGTGCCGGCGAGGTAACGGTGGTTCAGGATCGCTTCCCAGTCCTTCCGATGCGTCGTTCCCCAGCTGGCGGCCTCGACGTCGTAGGAGGAGCAGGTAAGTTTTTCGGGATCCGTGGCGAACTCGCCGCGTGTTTCGAATGCGCTGGCGCCCTCGGTGAGGACGATCGGAAGGTTCGGATAGGTGTTATGGAACTTCTCGATCTGGTCGTACTGGTAGTTGAAACCGATGACGTCGAGGACAGTTCTGGCGCTGTCGGGCGAGAAGAACCCGCCGTTCATGGCTGCGAGGACAGGCCGCATCGGGTCTTCTGCCTTGACGGTATTGACCAGAACGCGGGCGAGCTCCTGTCCGCGGTATTCGCCCTGCAGCGGTTCTTCGTTGAAGATGCTCCAGGCAATGATCGAAGGATGGTTGCGGTCGCGGCGGATATGGGCGCGGAGATACTCCAGCCAGTCCGAACCGGAGTTGAACGCGCGATTTTCGTCGATGACGAGGAGCCCGTACTTGTCGCAGAGGTCGAGGATGTTTTCGCTGGGCGGATTATGTGCGCAGCGATAGGCGTTCGCGCCCATTTCCTTGAGCTTGCGGATGCGGAATTCCTCAATGGCGGCGGGAACTGCGACGCCGACGCCGGCATGGTCCTGATGATTGCAGACACCTTTGATCTTGAGGGGCTTTCCGTTGAGCGAGAACCCGTTGGTAAAATCGAACTTATACGTGCGGAACCCGAAATTGACGGACCTCTCGTCATAGGTGCGCGTCTGGCCCTTGAGCGTGACCTTGAGCTTGTAAAGAGCCGGCGAGTCGGGCGACCATGTCTTCGGGGAAGCGATCCTTATGGAGTAGGGGACCTCGACGGTCTTGTTCGGGGGCAGGGTCGGGAGAAGGCGCTTCGATTCGATCTTTTTTCCGTCCGGGTCAATAATGTCGACGTCCACGCTGGGCGAGAGTTCGGACGGGCCGCCGTTGATGAGCACGACGTGGCCGTTGACGTTCCAGCCGTCGATCTTGACTTCTGGCTTGACCAGGATGCCGCCCTCCGAGGCGATGCGCACCGGGTCGCTGACAATGAGCTTGACGTCGCGGTAAATGCCGGCGCCCTCGTACCACCAGCCCTCGAAGACCGAGGCGTTGACTTCAATTGCGATCAGGTTGTCGTGCCCGTACATCAGCATCGGCGTGATGTCCAGGGTGATGGTGTTGTATCCGCTGTAATTGTGATGGAACAGTGTCTGGTTGACCCAGAACGTCGAATGTGTTGCGATGCCGCCGAACTGGAGCTCCACGTGCTTGCCTTTCCATGTGGATGGCACGAAGAAGCGTTTGCGGTAATATCCCCAGCCGCGTTTGTGGTAACCCTGCTCGCCGTTTTCCTCGGGATCGAAATCGCTTTCGACAGCCCAGTCATGAGGCAGGTTGAGGGGACGGAAATCCTTGTCGTCAAACTCGAACGAAGCGAAAGGCCAGACCGCGTCCGCAGTGGCGGCTTTCGCGCCCGCCCAAATGGACTTGTGTTCCTTGTAATCCTTCGGGGCGATCTGGCTGTCCGACTTGAAGAACATCCAGCCCTGATTGAAATCGTAGATTTCGGATGCGCCTGCCGTTCCGGCGAGGAGAAGCAGGAAGAGAAACATGCAGAGAACTTCAGCGGTTTTTTTATTCTTTTTCATGGGATGCAGGCCTTTCATTTGATGCCCCGAGGTGGCTGCGGGAATGTGGAACAAAAAAAACGAATGCCGAACCTGAATAAATAATATAGCATGCCTGATGCCGGAATCAACCCGTTATTTAGAAAAAATAACAGGGGAAATCCGGCAAAGCGGCACTGCACGGCGCTGTCAGAACGAGACGTTGATGTCTCCTGAAATCGCGGTCGGATGCGGAATGAGCTTCAATCCCATGGAATTCTGCCAGTCCTGATCCCAGGAATTGAGCATCAGCGGGTCCGTGGGCGTGCCGAACGGGTTCAGGTCGATCACGATGATCTCGTCCTTCGACGTGAAATAAATGTCGATCGCCAGGTCGGGTTCGGGAAGCACCCAGAAGTTCTTGTCGATGAAATCGACCGCGAGGGTCCAGTATTTCTCGCGGACCTTCTCCAGACGCGGGTAGTGGCGCGTCAGCCAGTACTGGCTCATCGCACGCAGTTTGCCGTTCTTCACGAACAGGCGGAACTCGCGGGCGGAGTCCATGCGGCGGAACGGGCGGACGCAAAGGGCGGAGACCGCGCCGTTCATGGCGGCGTTCCTCACTTTCGCGCTTTGTGTCAGGTAGTACCAGGCGCTGGTGGCGGAACAGACCGCACCGCGTTTTTCTTCGAACCGGACCGTGTCCGTAGGCGCCACGAGATCGGTCCCCACGAAACGCGTGAACGGGAATTTGCTCATGGCGCTGTTGAGCCGGTCGATGACGCCTTTCGCGATGCCGGAATCCGTGTCGCCGGTCTGCAGCGCCTGGATCTCAATATCCATCAGGAAAACAAAATTGGTGGGCAGAGAATAAACGGAAAGGCGCGGATACCAGTTCTGAATCCGGCAGTGTTCAAATTTAGCGTCCATGAAGACCGTCTCCTTTTGCTTGGCGGTTAAAAATCGGAATCGTCGAAATCGTCGTCTTTCCTGTCTGCCTGAGGACAAATCTTCCGGATCACGGCACGGAACGCGAAGAGCTGGTAGATGAAAAAGACGATGACGAAAAGAATCTGGAATGAAATGTATCTGCTGCCGCCGGCCGCATCGAAGAGCGTGGCGAAGAGCTGGGCGGGAAACGTGGAGTATATCATGATCGTCAGCACGTTCCGGAACACTATCCCCTTTGGCAGTGTGGACGCCCGCAGATACTGGACCAGCGACACCAGAACGATGATCAGGCCCGTCTCCAGGAGGTTGCGGAAGAACGTTGTCAGCAGGATAACGGCAGTCAGCATGGAGAGCGCGAACCGGGCCGCCTGGGACCCGGTCGTAACGATCGACTCTTTCTGTTCGGCGTCTGTTCCCGGGGCGGGAGAGCCGAATTCCTGCTTGAGCGTTTCCGCCAGGCCGGGGCCGGAGAAGAATTCCCACGACGGGGAAACCACGTTCATTTTCTCCCCGTCCGCGGGCAGTTTCTCCCCGGAAAGCCAGTTGTACAGCAATGGAGCTGGAAGAAGACTTGCGCTGAAGATGTCCTCGCCCTTCCAGTTGACCATGGACCAGGAGGCCAGGCCGCCGGGAAGGATGATGACGCCGAGGTCGGACGTGCGGTCGGCATTGAAGTCTTCGCGGTCGAACGAGTCTCCGGGGTAATATTCCAGGGTGATGTACGGGAGCTTGAAGCGGCGCGGGACATCCGGGTCTTTCCGGAGCGTCAGGGTTTCCGGCGTGACTACAAAAGCGCCGATCTCCTCGTCGAGGGCCTTACCCGCGCGCTCGAACATGCCGCGCTGCACAAACGTGCTTACGACCGCTGCCAGAATGGAGCAGAGGACGGTCAGCATGAGGAAACGCCAGATGGCGCGCGCCGGGGACGAATCGTAAATCTCGGTGAGGACTTTCGTTCCCGCACACAGTCGCAGAGTCGTCGCGAAGAAGCCGGGCGTGGAAGTGCCTGCGGTTCCGGCCTTGGACATGGTCAGACGAGCCTCCTCACTTTGAATCCGCGGGGGCCGTTGCGCTTGATGAGTTTTTCCACCCGGCGGGAAATGGCCGGATAGGCGTCCGGATCGACTTTCTGGACGAATACGATGCCGTCGAGGTGGTCGAGCTCGTGCTGGACCACGCGGGCGAGGAGACCGCCGCATTCCAGGACGAAATCGGAGCCGTCGAGAAGCATGGACTTCAGCACGATGGAATCGCTCCGCATGACGTTGGCGTAGATCTCAGGCACGCTCAGGCAGCCTTCCTCGAAGGGGCAGAGGTTGCCCGAATACGACACGATCTCAGGATTGATCAGGGTGATCGGCATCTTCGGAAGCAGTTTCTTTTCGCCGGGCGAATGCACCGGGAGCTCGTTGCCGTCCTTGTCGGTCGGAGGATCGATATCAATGGTCACGATGCGCTGCAGGAGTCCGACCTGGTTTCCGGCGAGCCCGATCCCGTGCGAACGGTACATAATCTGGAGCATTGCCTCGGAAATGCGTTCCGTCTCTTCTGTGATCTGTTCGACAGGCTTTGCCTTGGCGGCCAGGATCGGGTCGCCGAGCAGGCGGAGCTTGAGTTTTTCGACGGGAATGTTGTTCATCCGGGCACCTGTTGATTATTGTCTTGTTGCTGCGAGCGCGGCCTGAATGCGGCGGGCGCATTCTCCGACGCCGATGCAGACGACCGTTTCGTAGATGCTTGCGCCGACGGTGACGCCGCAGACGGCGACACGGACCGGCTGGTTCAGCGTGAACTGAGCGAGACCGTCGCCGGCTTCGATGGCACGAAGCGCATCTTCCACGGCCTTCGGGTCGTTTTCAGGCAGGGCGGCGAATGCTTCCGCGGCCTTGGCCAGTGCCGCCCGCATGGGCTCGGGCACGAGGAATTTCTTTACGCCCTTCGGATCGTAGTCGACGGGAACGGCGAAGAAATAGGTCCAGGATGCCAGGTCGGTCATGAGCTTGGTGCGGCTCTGCATCAGGTCCGCCACGGCGTCGAATTTTGCGCGGTCCGCGGTTTCGCGCCACGGATAGGCCGCGGCGAAATTCCATGCGCGTTCGCGGAAGACCGCCGGATCAAGAGCGGCAATATACTGGCCGTTCAGGTTCGCCATTTTTACGGCGTCGAACTGAGCGGGCGAATGCTGGGCGCGGGAGAGGTCGAACGCTTCGACCAGTTCCTGTCGGGACATCTTCTCCCGGTTGTCGCCGGAGGACCAGCCGAGGAGCGTCAGATAGTTGAAGAGCGCCTCGGGGAGCACGCCTTTGCCTCGGAAATCGCCGACGAACGCGTCGCCGTCGCGCTTGCTGTAGGGTTTGCCCTGAGCGTTCACGATCATCGGCAGATGGGCATAGGAGGGGATCTGCGCGCCGAGCGTCTGAAACATGAAAAGATGGCGGTAGGTGTTTTCCACATGGTCATCCCCGCGGACGATGAGCGTGATCCCCTGCGTGATGTCGTCGCAGACGTTTGCCAGGTGGAAGACGGGGCTGCCGTCGCTGCGGACGATGATGAAGTCGCGCATGCTGTCGAGCGGCTTGGAAAGGTGTCCCTTCACCATGTCGTCGTAGAAGACTTCGCGACGGATAAACGTCATGGCGGAGGCGCCGGAGACGGTTTCCGCCGCGCCGCCCAGAATGGCGTCGAGTTTGTCGTCCGTGAGGCTGAAGAGCGTCTGCCCGGAAGCGTTGAGGACTGCCAGGTCCTTGAACCCGGCGAGGCACGCCTGGTTTTCGACCGGCTTGCCCTTGGGGGAGAGCGTGGTGAACTTCAACCCGCCGCCGGAGATGAACACCTCCGTGTCGGGCGCGAGCGCAAGGGACGCCTGTCCGACCGTGCGGACAAACGGGAAACCGTCGCAGCGGACGGGGATCCTGAAGAGGATCGGGGACTGTTCCGCGGCGGGATCGAGCGGATAGGCATTCCCGCCTGCCTGCATTTGTTTCGCCGCGTCGAGGTGATGCTGCGCCTGCGTGGTCTGGTAGAGCGGTTCCTCGTCGTAGTCAAGGCCGAGCCACTGCATGCACTCGAGAAGCGTGTCGATCGCCTCTTTCGTGGAGCGTTCGAGGTCGGTGTCTTCAATTCTGAGAATGAACTTGCCGCCCATGTGGCGGGCGGCAAGCCAGTTGAAGATCGCGGTACGGATGTTTCCGATGTGGACTTGTCCCGTGGGGGACGGTGCGAATCTGAGTCTGTGCTGCATGGTGAAAGATGCGGGCCTGTGCGGCCCGCGTGGCGTTGTTGTTTTGAACCGTTGTGAGCGGGATCAGTTTGCGTTTGTCGCCGAGAGGATCTGCGCCTTGGCGTTGTGCATGTTGACGACTGCCTGGGCGAGGTAGGTTTCGGCGTTGACGAATTCGCGCTGGACTTCGTTCACGCGGGTGATGGCGCAGTTGCCTGCTTCGTATTCGTCGTCGACCAGGTCGCGCATCTTGCGGACGGCTTCGAGGTTCTTCTGGTAGAGCTTGACGGTCTTGAGGCTGACGATGTAGTTTTCGTAGGCGGTGCGGACATCGTTGATGACGCTGATCCACTGGTCCGCGAGGGCGTATTCGGCCTGTTCCATGGCGGCCTGGGAGGCGCGCATGTTGAAGAACGTGCTGCCGCCGGAGAAGAGTTCCCAGGAGACGTTGACGCCCGAGGAGAACGTGCTGTAGCGGTTGCGGGTGACGCCCCTGTGCTGCGTGTACGTATCGTATTTGTACGGGCTGTAATGCGTGGCGGAGTTGGTGTAGCCGACGCCGATGTTGGCGGTGACGGTCGGGCCGAACGCCGCGATGCTGGAGTAGTAGCTGAACTTGGAGGCTTCGAGCGCTTCGCGGAGAGCCTTCAGGTCGGGGCGGTTGGAGAGGGCCGCGTCGAGGTACACGTTTTCGTCCGCGAGCATTTCACCGTCCACAGCCAGTTCTTCCGGGAATTCGATGTCGTCCGGGATGACGCCTTCTGTGAGTCCCATGAGGGCGGCGAGCGCGTATTTGGACGAGGACAGGGAGTAGTTCGCGGAATAGAGGTTGCTTTCGGCGTTGTTGTAGTTGACTTTGAAGTTGAGGACGTCGGAAAGGGTGGATGCGCCGACGCCGTACTTGAGCTCGGTTTCCTTGAGGAGCTGGCGGTTGTAGCGCATGTCCTCCAGCGCAATGTTGCGGCGTGCCTTGGCGAGCATCACGTTGTTGTATGCGTAGGCGACGTTCTGGAGCAGCAGGCGGCGTGCGTCCTGTTCGATCTGTTCGGTCTGTTTCCAGTTGTGGCGTGCGGCCAGAAGGTTCATTTCACGCTGGAAGCTGTCGAAAACGAGCAGGGACGCGGACATGGACGGGGACGAGGTGTAGGTCTTGTAGCTGGCGCCTGCGTCCTGCGTGTAGCCGCGGCTGTGGTAGGAGCTCATGCTGTAGCTGGCAGTGACGGTGGGCAGATAGTACGCGAACCTGCGATAGTACTGGGCACGCGCCTGAGAAACCGCGAAATAACGGGACTTGAAGCTCGGATTGTTCTGGATGGCGATGGTCTGGGCCTCGTCGAGGGTCAGGAGCTTGAGCCCGGCCGGAAGTCTCTGATGTTCTTCCGCGGTGATCTCCGTATATTTGTCCTTTGAAATGGCTGCGGGAGGTTTCGCAACGTTGCAAGCAGTCAGAGCCGCGAGAAGAATCGCGGAAACGAAAGTTGCGCTCAAAACTTGGATCTTCATGATATCCGGTCGCCTTTCGATGGTGTTAATTGTTTTGTAAACGAATTAATACCTCTAAATATACATCGTCGCCGGAGAATATTCAAACGTTTCTTCTAAGAAAAAATGATTTTTTCATAACAAGAAAAGGCATTTCCCCGTTTCCGGGGCGGTAAATCCCGAATCATAACGGAAAAAACTTGCAAAAAAGGTTCGATGGGGTATATTATCGTAAACTATGCCTTACCCCTGTCCGGATTTGAATCTGTCCCATGAAAAAGTCCAGTGAATTGTTGATCGCCGCCGTCACGGCCGGGATTTCGGGCATCCTGCTCCTCGGTTCGTGCCTCTCAGTCGTTTCGTCCGTTCCGTATTCCAGTCTCCCGCCGTGGGGTGCCTGGGTGTTCTTCGTGTCTGCCGCGGCAGGGTTCTGCGCCATGCTGTGCGCCCACAATTACGGCGTTCTGATCGGCGCGGTGGTGCCGGGACTTCTTCTGGCCGTTCTCGGCCTCCACTGGACGCTGACGGGGGGCGACGTGAAACGCGGCATCGCATTGGCGATCGCCTCGGCGGGATTCTGGGTTTTTCTGTGGACTGCGGCGCAGCTTCTCTCCACGGCGATCCGCGTGCAATGGGGGATCGGGCCGGGGAAATCCGTGTTCACCGCCGCCACGGTCCTGCTGGTGTCGTCGAAGGGAGTCTCCCTGCTGGCACTCCGTTTCGGCGCGGACGGCGTCCGTACGATGGAGATCGTCCTGGCCGCCTGGCTTGCCGTCCTGCTGATCTGGCGTCCGTCGCTGGTGCTGCGGACGCTGGGGCTTGTCCTGTCGCACACGCTGTACCGCATTCGCGTCGACCGGATCGAGAACTATCCCGATTCCGGTCCGGTCCTGCTCGTGGCGAACCACATTTCTTTTCTCGACTTTATTTTCATCCTGTGCCTGAAGCCGAGGCGCGTGACATTCATGGTCGACGAGGTTTTCTACCGTTTCCCGGGGCTTCATCTGTTTTTCCGCTGGAGCCATGCCCTGGAGGTTCCGCGCCGGATGAACCGCGCGAAGATGCGGCATCTGATCGAGGCCACGCATGCCATTCTGAACCGCGGCGGCGCCGTCTGCGTCTTCCCCGAGGGAGCGATCTCCCCGAACGGCATCACGCATGCGTTCCGTTCCGGCCTGCACAGGCTGATGCCATCATCGGACATTCCGGTGGTCCCGGTGCGTCTTGGGCTGCATTGGGGAAGCCTGCTGACGATCTTCAACGGGAAACTGCGGTTCATCAAGCCGCGTCTTCTGCCGATCCCGGGCACGATCATCATCGGCGAGCCGATCCCGCCGCACTGGAACGGTTTCCGCATCTGGCAGCGGATCCAGGAGCTCGGCGCCGAAGCTGAGATGAAGCCGGTGCGAGGCGAGAAGACGGTTCATTACCGGTATCTGCGGCGGTCGCTGCAGCATCCCTTCGAGAGCACGTTCAAGGACGCCGACGCCCCGAAAAGCGTTTCGAACTTCGCCATGCTCGCTCAGTCGATCATCGTCAGCCGGAAGCTGAGAAGGATCCTGGCTGAGCGCGGGGACGACGGGCAGTTCGTCGGCGTGCTCCTGCCGAACAAGGCCGTCTCCGTGGCGGCGCTCCTCGGCGTAATGTTCGCCGACCGGACGCCCGCCATCCTGAACTACACGGCCGGCGACGCCGTGATGCAGTCCATGTACGACCGCGCGAAATTGAAGACGGTCATCACGAGCCGCCTTTTCCTGAGCAAACTGCGGAAGCCCGCACGGGACGAGATGATCTTTCTGGAGGACCTGCCGAAGCTCGTTACGAAGGGAGACAAGCTCCTTGCCGCCGCGCAAATCGTCCTTTTCCCGCACAGGCTCCTCATTCATGTCGTATCGCCGCGCTACGGGACCGATCTCATGCATCCCGCCGCTCTGCTGTTCTCCAGCGGTTCCACGGGCATGCCGAAAGGGGTCCTGCTCTCCCATCACAACATCACCGCGAACATTTGGAGTTTCTGGCGGCAGCTGAACTGGCTGTACGGCACGGAGCGCATCCTCGGCAATCTGCCGCTGTTCCATGCGTTCGGCCTGATGGTCGGCCTGTGCTTCCCCGGCGTCACGGGGACGAAGGTCACGCTGGTCGCAAACCCGCTGGACGGCACGGGCGTCTGCAAGGCCGTCCGCAACGATAAGGTCACGATGCTCATTTCAACGCCGACGTTCCTGCATACTTACATGCGGTGCTGCGAGCCGGGCGACTTCGATTCCCTTCGCATGATGGTCACTGGCGCGGAAAAACTCCAGAAGCGCCTGGCCGATTCCTTCCGCGAGCTCACCGGACTCAGCATCATCGAGGGCTACGGCTGCACGGAGATGTCCCCCATCGTGTCCCTGAACCTGCCGAAGGATTTCCTGGCCGTCGGGCGCGAGGCGGGGCCGGAGGGCAGCATCGGCGTGGCGATGCCGGGTATCGCCGCCCGCATCGTGGACGTCGACACAGGCGAGCTCCTGGATGCGGGAAAGGAGGGTCTGCTTCAGCTCAAGTCGGCATCCGTCATGCTCGGCTACCTCGACGATCCCGGGGCCACCGCCGCCGCCATGACCCCGGACGGCTGGTACAACACCAATGACGTCGCGTCCATGGACCGCGACGGCTACATCCGCATCACGGGCCGTCTTTCCCGCTTCAGCAAGATCGGCGGCGAAATGGTCCCGCACGAGCTGATCGAAAACCGTCTGGAGGAATTCTACGGCATCGAGGGAAAAGTCGCCGTGACCGCACGTCCCGACCCGAAGCGTGGCGAACAGCTAATCGTCTTTTATGTTCCCGACAGCGGTTTCGATCCTGTGGACGCCGGAAGGCGGCTTCGCGAGTCCGGCCTGCCCAACCTCTGGGTGCCGCGTCAGGACTGTTTCTTCCCGCTGGAGACGATCCCGTTCCTCGGAAATGGCAAGAAGGACCTGAAAAAACTGCGCGAGCTCGCCGCAAACACCGCTCAGTGAAATAACGAACGCACGGCGACATCTTCCTCTCCCTTTTTCCTTTGACCCTCGGAAGTATGCCTGTATTCTTTTTCCTTCATTCCGGGCCCGGGAGTTTGTTGCGTTTTTCCATCCGGTCGCCGGACCCCGATAAAACGCGCGTTTTCCATATGTTTTTTAGGAAAAGGGCTTGTTTTTTTGAAATAACGGAGTATCTTTCTATGATTCCAAACTCCGCGTAGAGAAAGCAGCGCCATGCCGACATTCAACCTGAGCACAATCGCTACAATCTTTTTTTTCCTCCTAGACTTCGTCATCATATGGACGATGATCTACTGGGTGCTGTATTTCCTGCGCGGCACCCGCAGTGCGAACGTGCTGTTCGGCGTGATCTCCATCCTTCTGCTTGCCGCTATTGCCGTGAGCTATTTCGATAAGCTTATCGTGTTGCGGTATCTCCTGATAAAGTGCCTGGTCCCGGTTTTCGGGACGGCTATCCTGGTGATCTTCCAGCCGGAATTCCGTCGTGCTTTTGCCCAGGCGGGGAGCATCAACCTCTTCGTGTCGAACCGGACAAGCAAGGAGACCATAGACCAGGTGGTCGAAGCTGCTGCCCAGCTTTCCACCACGCGGACCGGCGCGATCATCGTGTTCGAACGCAACATCGGTCTTACCGATACGACCCGTTCGGCGGTCTCGCTGGACGCACGCGTGGATTCCCTGCTGCTCCAGTCCATCTTCTATCCGAATTCGCCGCTCCACGACTGCGCGGTCGTGATCGGCAGGAACAACCGCATCGTGGCCGCCCACGCCGTGCTGCCCCTGGCGGAGGAGGATTTCTTTGTCAACGGCAAGCGCCTCGGCACCCGTCACCGTGCGGCGACCGGGATCTCCCAGGAAACGGATGCGGTCGCCGTGGTCGTTTCCGAGGAGACCGGACAGATCAGCATCGCGAAGAAGGGGCGTCTGCTGCGCGGCTTGAAGCCGGAAGAACTCCGGTTCCAGCTCAGCACGATCCTGCTGGATCGGAAATCGTTGTGGAAACGGCTTGGCAAGGCCGGGAAAGAGACGATGGAGGAGATCGTCGAACATGCCGGGGACGGCAGAAAGGACGATGAACCATGAGCTCCCGGTCCAAGTTCTGGAACGAAAAGGTTCTGCCCTGCGTGCCCGGGATCATCCGGCACGATTTCTGGCGTAAATTGTTCGCGCTGTTTTTTGCGCTCCTGCTCTGGGGCGCGGTAAAACAGCAGATCAGGTCGAGCGCGGACATCGGCGAGCGGACACTGAATCGCGTTCCCGTTCATTTTGTGGCGAAAGACGGTGATTTCAAGGTCGTGCCGAGAGACGAGTTCGTCTCGGTCACGGTGAGAGTGCCGAAGGATGTCAAGGATCTGAAGGACACAGATTTGACGCTTGAGTGCCCCGTGACGATCTCCCAGATCGAAAACAATGAGCCGATGAAGCTGGAACTCGGGATGGTGAAGCGCAACAGGCAGATCGATAATCTGACCGTCCAGAAGATCCTCCCCGAGGCCATCCTCCTGAATCTTGACTATGTGGACGAAATGGACGTCAAAGTGCTTCCCGTGTGCGATGCCGCCGAACTCATGGATGGCTACCGGGTCTACCGCGCCCCCGTGGCAGACCCGGAGAAAGTGCGCATTCGCGGCCCGAAAAGAGCACTTGCCACCATTCCCTACCTTGAAACCGAGAAGATCCCCCTGTCGAACGTGACCAAGAGTTTTTCGCGTCTGGCCCAGCTGAGACTGCCCAACAACGAGAAAAACGGCAATGTGGAGATCCTTTCCGATTCAGTCCGGGTGGAGGTCGAGATCAAGAAAAATGACCCGCGTCCCATCGCCGGCATTCCCATTCAGGTCCTTTTCGGCAGAACGGGCGCCAATACCCTGACTATCGCGAAGATCCAGCCGGAATCCATTACCGTGCTGGTCGAAATCGACGCCATTCCGGATGTTTCCATGATACGGGTCCATCCATTCCTGGATCTGTCCGAAGTGACGAAGCCCGGCGTTTACAACGTTGACATCAAGTGCTGGTCCGACAACGACAACGTCAAGGTCGTCGAGTTGATTCCCGCTCAGGCGACGGTGACGTTGGAACCGGCTGTACCCGCCTCATCGAATTAAGCCACTACCAGTTTCCTTCCGGAGAGATTCCCATGACCGATTATCCGATTCCACATTATTCGCAGGCGGAAGATCTTTTCAACTGTGCCACGCATATCGTCGGAGCCGTCCTGACGGTCTATGGCACGTATGAGCTGATCTGGAATTCCGCCATGTCTTCGTTCGTCATCTGCGCCCTGATCTACGGCGTGTCCATTTTCTCCATGTTCCTGATCTCGTCCCTGTATCATGCCGTTCGCGACCACGACGTGAAGGGCGCGATCCGCAAGTTTGACCATGCCCTGATCTACTTTGCCATCGCCGGCACCTATGTGCCGATCGTGAATGCCATCACGGCGCCGCGCGAGGGCATGATCTGGTACTGCGCGCTCGGGGTGTGCGCCGTCGTCGGCGGGATTTTCTCCTTTGTCACGCTCAAGCACAAGTACATCACCACGGTCATCTATCTTGTCATGGGCTGGGCGTCGCTCCTGCTGCTGAAGAATCTCTGGGGCGCGGAGGACCCGATGATCTCGTATCTGCTGGTCGCAGGCGGCGTGGTGTATTCCATCGGCGCTGCCCTGTACCTGATCAAAAAGCCCTTCATCCATACCGTGTTCCACCTCTTCGTGGTGGGCGGCGTGGTCCTGCAGTACCTCGCGATCAAGATGCTGTACACTTGAGACAACCCTGGTTTTTGCCCGGATAATCCGGTTGAAAAAACGTCCGTTGACCTGTTGATTGGTCCCGGACGTTTTTTAGTTTAAGAAGCAGCAAAAGATTCGTTACTGTTTCTTTTCTTCCGCCTTCGTTTCGTTCCAGAGTTCGTCGAGGCGGTCCATGGAGGTGTCGTCGACGGTCTTTCCCTCGGCGGCGAGCTTCGCCTCGACCGCGCGGTAACGGCGGTCGAACTTATCGGATGCGCGGTTGACGACGTCCTCGCAGTTTTCACCGCGGAAGCGCAGGAGATTGACGACGGCGAACACGAGGTCCGCGGCTTCATCGTTGATCCTGTCGCGGTCGCCGGTCTTGTATGCATCCTCCAGCTCGCTCATTTCCTCGCGGACCTTGGCGAGGATGTCGGCGTCGTTCGTCCAGTCGAATCCGTGCTTGGCGGCCTTCTTCTGGAGCTTTTCGGCACGGAGGACGGCGGGGAGGTTGCGCGGCACGCCGTCGAGCGCGGATTTGCGGTAGTCGTCGTGCTCGGTCTTCTTGATCTTCTCCCAGTTCACGAGCACCTGAGCGGAGTTGTCCACGTGGACGTCGCCGAAGACGTGCGGATGGCGGCGGATCATCTTGTCGGAGATGCCGCGCGCGACGTCCTCCAGCGTGAATGCGCCTCGCTCCTCGGCCATGACGCTGTTCATGACGACCTGCATCAGCAGGTCGCCGAGCTCCTCGCACATTTCCGCGTCGGACTTATGGTCGACGGCATCGAGGTATTCGGCGGCTTCGCCGACGAGGCATTTCTTGAGGGATTCGTGAGTCTGTTCGCGGTCCCAGGGGCATCCGTCGGGCGCGCGCAGACGGCGCATGACGTTCACGAGTCGTTCCATTTCGGACATGTTCATGGCGTTTCAAAACTCCGTGGCCGGGGGCGGCGGAAGCTCCGCGTCTTCCCGGCGTCTTTTGTAGTGGTTGTAAAGCGAGATCTGGGCGCGTTCGGATTCGTATTTGAGCGTGCCCGTGGTATGTGTGTAGCGGTTTTCGCCGAGCAGACGACGTCCTTTCCGGCGGTCATGGAGCATGGTGAAGAGGATCACGTCCAGCTCGTCCTGAAGGGCGGGCGTTGCGACCGGGACCAGGATCTCCACGCGGCGGGATAGGTTGCGTGGCATGAGGTCGGCGCTGCCGATGAAATATTCCGGTGTGCCGCCGTTGCCGAAGCGGCAGATGCGGGAATGCTCCAGAAATCGGTCTACGACGCTGACGACTCGGATGTTCGCCGCGGCCCGGGGAGGAAGGGAAGGCGGGTTCAGGGCGCAGATGCCGCGGACGATCAGGTCGATGCGGACGCCGCGCCGCGCGGCGGCATAAAGATGCTCGATGATCTCCGGGTCCTGGATCGCGTTGAGCTTCATGGTGATGCCGCCGGGATGCGAACGGGTTGAAAGGGCGGCCTCCCGGTCAATCAGCGCGATGATCCGTTCGCGCATGTTGTACGGCGCGGCCAGGATCTTCTTCCATGCGTCGGGCGCGGAGAGTCCTGTGATGGCGTGGAAGAGCGCGGAAACGTCGTCCGCGAGCTCGTCGTCGCAGGAGAAGAGCCCGATGTCCGTGTATTGCTTCACGGTGGCGCAGTTGTAGTTTCCGGTCGGCAGATGCAGGTAGCGGCGCACGACATTTCCCTCGCGGCGGACGACGAGCAGCATTTTCGCATGGACCTTGATCTTCGGCACGCCGTAGACCACGTGCGCACCGGCGTCGGCCAGTTCGCGCGAGAGGCGGATGTTGTTTTCCTCGTCGAACCTCGCCATGATCTCGAAGAAGACCGTGACCTGCTTGCCCGCCTGCGCGGCGCGGATGAGTTCGTGAACGACCGGCGGGTTTTGTCCCACGCGGTAGAGCGTCTGCTTGATGGCGATCACGTCCGGGTCGTCCGCCGCCTCGGAGAGCAGTCGGATCACCGGGTCGAAGGATTCGTAGGGGACATGCAGGAAGAAGGGGCCTTCGAGCCGGATGGAATCGAACATGGAACGGTCGGCCGGGCAGTGGACCGAGGGCTGGGGAGGCAGCTGCGGATCAAGCAGGTCCGCATGCCCGGGGAGCCCGTTGAGTTCCATGAGGCACGTCAGGTCAACGGGGCCGCGGACGGTGAAATGTTTGTCGGAGGTCACGCCGAGCGTCTTCATCAGGAACGTCCTTGATGCGGCGGACATGGCATCGGAAGTTTCCAGTCGCACGATGGTCCGCTTGCCGCGTTTCCGCAGGATGGCCTGCATTTCCGCGAGCAGATCGCCCGTGTCTTCGTCCGGGGTCAGGTCGCGGTCGCGGGTGACGCGGAATGCCGCACATTCCAGGATTTCGCATCCGGGGAAGAATTCGGATGCCTTCGCTCCGATCAGTTCTTCCAGCGGCAGGAGCAGAATTTCACCCGGCGCGTCCGGCGGATCGAACCGCAGGAACCTTCCCGCGCGGGTCGGCACCTGCATGAATGCCATTCGGACGCCGTCCGGAGCGGGACATTGGACGCGGAGCAGGAGTTCCAGCGCGAGTCCGGGCGCCTGAGGCGGTTCGGAGTCCGGGTCGACGGCGATCGGCGTCAATACGGAGCGGTATTCGCGTTCGAAGAGCGCGGATGCCTCCGCCCTGCATTCCTTCGGCAGTTCGTTCCAGGCCGCGATGCGGATCCCGTGCGCGGCGAGTGCCGGTTTCAGATCGTGTTCCCAGCTGGCGTACTGACGCGCTGCCAGGCTGCGGATGCGCTGCAGAAGCCGCCTGCGGAGCTGGTACGGGGAGAAAAAATAGCGGCCGCCGAAACGGGCGACCGCGTCGGGCGCGTGCCGGGCGAGCCCGGCGATACGCACCATGAAAAATTCGTCGAGGTTGCCGCTGAAGATCGAAAGAAACTTGGCGCGTTCCAGCAGAGGGACAGCCTGGTCCATGGCTTCCTCCAGGACGCGGGCGTTGAACGAGAGCCACGAGTCGTCCCGGAGGAGAATGGGCGGGTGTCTGTCCTCTGCCGGGGAAGCCATGTTCGATCCGGAAGCGGCAGCGGTGGATCAGTAGCGCTTCTGGGCGCTTCTGGCCAGGACGCGCAGACGGAGCGCGTTCAGCTTGATGAAGCCGGCGGCGTCCTTGTGGTCGTAGACGTCGTCCTTCTCGAACGTGGACAGGTTGTCGTCGTAGAGGCTGAAGGGCGAACGGCGGCCGGTCACGTGGCAGGCGCCCTTGAAGAGCTTCACGCGGACTTCGCCGGTCACGAACTTCTGGCTTTCGGTGATCGCGGCCTGAAGCATTTCGCGTTCGGGAGCGTACCAGAAGCCGTTGTAGATCAGGCGGGCGTAAGTCGGGATGAAGCTGTCGCGCAGGAACATGACCTCGCGGTCCATCGTGATCTCTTCAAGACCGCGGTGCGCGGTGTAGAGGATGGTGCCGCCGGGGGTCTCGTACACGCCGCGGGACTTCATGCCCACGAAACGGTTCTCGACGATGTCGACGCGGCCGACGGCGTGCTTGGAGCCGAGCTCGTTCAGCTTGCGCATGACGTTCGCGGGGGAGAGCGCTTCGCCGTTGACCTTGACCGGGATGCCCTTTTCGAACTCGATGATCACGTCTTCCGGCTCGTTCGCGGCCTGGGACAGCGGCTTCGTCATCACGGAGATGTCCTCCGGGCATTCCTGCCACGGATCCTCCAGAATGCCGCCCTCGAACGAGATGTGCAGGAGGTTGCGGTCCATGGAGTACGGTTTCTTCAGCGTGCTGGAGACCGGGATGTTGTTCTTGTGGGCGTATTCGATCATCTCGGAACGGGAGCGGAAATGCCAGTTCGGATCACGCCAGGCGGCGATGATCTTGATGGACGGGTCGATGGCGTTCGCGTTGATCTCGAAGCGGACCTGGTCGTTGCCCTTGCCGGTCGCGCCGTGGCAGATCGCATCGGCGCCCTCGGCCTTGGCGACCTCGACGAGGCGCTTGGCGATGAGCGGGCGGGCGATGGAGGTGCCGAGGAGATAGTTGCCCTCGTAGATGGCGTTCGCCTGCATCATCGGGAAGATGAAGTCGCGGGCGAATTCTTCGGTGAGGTCTTCCACGTAGCACTTGGTTGCGCCGGTATTGATGCATTTCTGCTCGACTCCGGACGTTTCCTCGGCCTGGCCGACATCGGCGCAGTAGCCGATGACCTCGGCGTTGTACGTTTCCTTGACCCATTTCACGATGACGGAGGTGTCGAGACCTCCGGAATAGGCGACTACGACTTTCATGGGGTGAACTCCTCAATTAGTTGATTGGTTGGAAAAAACTTATCCTATCAATATACCAGTTTCCAATGCATTTTTCAACCGCATTTTAAAAAAAAGGGAAGCTAAGCTCCATTGCGGTCGTGCATGGCTTTGCCCGGATATGCTGTGTGCGCCTGTGCGCCAGACACTGAGCGCAGCTTGCGGCTGCACACACTGCGTGTGCCAAGTCGTACTCAGCTTATGCTTGCGCCCGGGCTCGAAGCGGCGGGTCATTGCTTCAGGCGGATGGACACGCTGTCCGGGAAGAACGGACGGTCGGCGATCACGAGGAATCCCGCGTCCAGGTTCTCGACATTGACGTGGAACGTGAAGGTCCTGCCCATGACGGTCGATGTGATGGACGAGCCGTAAGTGAGCTGGAGCAGATTCATGTTCACGGATTCGGGTTCGAGATTTTCCGGGAAGACGTACTCGAGTATCCACGGCCCCTTGCTGTAGACGCGGAAATAATGCACATAGAGCCCGCCGACCGGAATGGATGCCGAGCGGGTGAAGAGGTCGATGCCGCTGCGGGAGAAAAGAGAAAGGTCGACGAAGGGGAAGACCGTGGTTTTCGGGGAGAGCTGGAACACGGAGTTCTGGAACAGCTTGTTGCCGCCGATGGCGACGACTGCGTCTTTTGCCTTCTTTGCCGGATCGGAGACCGTGACTTCCGAGCGGAATGCCTTGCGGGAGGTATCCCAGAAGACCGTAGTCGATGCTGCAAGTCCCGCGGTTTTTGCGGCGGTTTCGACGATGGCGGCCACCGGGTCGACCACATAACCGGAATCGGCATCCAGAACGAGCTCGTGTGAAGACGCCAGCAGCGGTTCGAGCGTTTTTTCCGCCGCTTCCTTGAATTCGGCGGGAGTCGGATCCTTCAGCGAATCGGCGAGCTCAACGGCAGTGGCGGCTTCGCTCTCCGAACAGGGCGTCTGTTCAAAGCTCAGCCCGAGCATCCTCACGTCGCGCGTGGAGATGATCTGGAACCGCCGCCCGATTTCGGAAATGGATTCCTCCAGGATCGCGACTTTTTCCTGCAAATCCTTGTTTTGCGTTTCGAAAGCGGCTTCCTTCGCGGCGGCTTCCTTCCGTTCCGTTTCCAGTGCCTGCCGGTTTTCGGAACGCTCCTTTTCGAGAAGCAGCTTGTTCTCTTCGCGTTCGTTGTCCAGGAGCAGTTTCAGGTCGGAACTTTCCCGGGAGAGTTTCATATTCAACCCTTCCCATTTCTGTCTGCGCTGCATTTCGTTGAACAAAAGCAGGAGAAGGACTATGAGAAGAATGGCGCAAATCAGGTGGAACAGATAACGTTTCATGTTCGGAAGCCTTTCATGGTTGCGGGGGAAGAAGGGACTGGCCGCAGTCGACCGGGAGAACCGCTCCCGTAATGGACGGCGCGGAGGCGAGGAAGACGACCGCGTGCGCGACGTCGAGCGGATCGACGGGGCGCTTGAGCGGGAGCGTGCCGGGAGTTCGCTGCATGCCGCATGATCCGAGTTCACGGGGGGCGAAGACAGGACCGGGAGCGACGGCATTTACGCGGACATGCGGTGCAAGTTCGCGCGCGAGCTCAAAAGTATCATGGTAAAGGGCGGCTTTCGCTGCCTCGTACGGCGCAGCGGATCCGGAACCGGACAGCACGGCGGCGTCCAGAATATTGACGGCAGTAAATTCGCGTCCGTCCGGGCGGAGCGCGGCGAAAAGCCGGATGAGCTTGCACGGGGCGGTGTGATTGACTGCTTCCTGGCGGTCAAGTTCGTTCCGAGGCGTGTCCCCGCGAATCCACATCGCGGCATTGTTCACGAGGATGTCGACAGCGCCGACGGTTTCCGCCATGCGGCGGACGGCATCAAGGTCTGCGAGGTCACAGGAAACGGTTTCGTGCCTGAACGGCGCGGGGCAGGGGGGCAGTGAAGCGACGAGCTGTTCCGCATCCTCGCTCGATTGGAAACGATGGACGACGACGGCTGCGCCGCAGTCGGCGAACGCGCGGGCGATGACGGCGCCAAGCCTTTGCGCCGCGCCGGTCACCAGAACACGTTTGCCGTCAAGTCCGGTCATGGTTACAGGGTTCTCTTCCATTCCTCCGCCTGTTGCTGTGCGGCGAGTTCGTCGAGCAGTTCGCGGATGCGCTGTTTGACCTGGTCGAAGGAAGCGTCGTTCATGGCGCTGATGGGAATGACCTCGAGGCCGTCCTCGGCGTTCAGGATGAAGTCGTCGATCACATCCTGATTCTCCACGAGGTCGGTCTTGTTCGCCAGGACGATCTTTGCGCGGGAGCTGAGGCCTTCCATGTAGGCTTCCAGCTCGTTTTTGAGGATGCGGACGTCGTCGTTCGGGTCGCGTCCGTCCACGCCGCCGAGGTCGACGAGGTAGATCAGAAGCTTGGTGCGCTCGATATGGCGCAGGAAATAATGCCCGAGGCCGCGGTTGAGGTGTGCACCGTCGATGAGCCCGGGAATGTCCGCGACCGTGACCTTGCGGAAGTCGGGGTACTCCATGACGCCGATGACGGGATGCAGGGTGGTGAAGGGGTAGGCGGCGACCTTCGGATGCGCGTTGGAAATGCGGCTGAGGAGCGTGGACTTTCCGGCGTTCGGGTAGCCCACGAGTGCGATGTCGGCGATGAGCTTGAGCTCAAGTCCGAGCTCGATCGGCTCGGTCGTCTCGCCGGGTTCGTGTTCGCGGGGTGCCCGGTTCGAAGGCGTGGCGAAACGGGCATTGCCGCGTCCGCCGCGTCCGCCCTTCGCGATGACGACTTCCGCTCCGGCTTCGTCGATATCGGCGAGGATATCCCCGGTTTCCTTGTTGCGGATGATGGTGCCGAGCGGGACTTTGATAACGAGGTCACGTCCGCGGCGTCCGTGCATGTCCTTGCTGCGGCCGTCGCCGCCGTTTTCCGCCGTGAAGTGGCGGTTGAAGACGAAGTCGGAAAGCGTGAGCTCGCCGGTGGACGCCACGAAAACGACGTCGCCGCCGTCGCCGCCGTCGCCGCCGTTGGGGCCGCCCTTCGGGACGAACGCCTCGCGGCGGAAGCTGCAGCATCCGTTGCCGCCGTTTCCGGCCTTGACAGTGATTTCAGCGCGATCTACAAACATCAGCGGGCTCCTGAGGTGAAAGACGCGATCCGATCCGGGAAAGCCCCCGGGCATGCGCCTGCATTACAAAAATACCCCGGCAGACGACAGCGTACACCGGGGCAGGAGAAAACAGAAAAAGAAGAAACGGGAACGCCTGGCATTACGCCTGGGCGACCGCATCCGCGGGGAGGGTTTCCGCGATGGGGACGATTTCCACGGATCTCTGGGCTTTTTTGTTGAATTTCACGTGACCGTCGCAGAGGGCGAAGATGGTGAAATCGCGGCCGAGGCCGACGTTCTTGCCCGGATGGATGTGCGTACCGCACTGTCTGACGATGATGCTGCCCGCGGTGACGAACTGCCCGCCGTAGGCTTTGACTCCACGCATTTTCGGTTTGCTGTCGCGGCCGTTGCGGCTGCTG
>Ga0310786_10000552_pt1 | contig 60740 bp, 58 predicted proteins | sample AusTroGonzalo_MG_FD_203881 | JGI IMG/M metagenome (GOLD analysis project Ga0310786, IMG submission 203881) | Bovine rumen microbial communities from tropical cattle in Woodstock, Queensland, Australia - Gonzalo_03 (v2) (version 2) | ecosystem: Host-associated > Mammals > Digestive system >...
AGTCGTCGCGCCAGCCGAACTTCGAAAGCGGAATGGACGCATTCGCGTCGAAGACGTGGGATGGATCGAAATAGAGGTTCTCGTCCACGTATGCGCCGCGCATCGTCGCGTAGCTCTTCGAACGGAAACGGTAGCCCATTCCGACGACTACGTCTTCAACCAAGTCGAAGCCGTGCAGGCGATAGGAGGTGTTGAAAGTCGCGGCATGGCGCGGGAACCGCTCGAACTCTCCGGCCGTGCCGCTCTTGGTGCAGTCCTCGTAGAGCGTGTAGGCGTACATGCCCATGACGGTCCAGTTCTCCGTAATGTCGCCGGAGAGAGAGAGCTCCACCCCCTTCGACCTGTTGTGGCCGTCGAAATAGTAGTAAGTGCCCGTCCCCACCGTCTCTGCGACGGGGGTGTTCTCCTGCTCAATGTTGAAATACGATGCAGAAAGCCAGAGTTTCTCCACTGGACGCACCCTAATGCCGCCCTCCCACTGCGTCGCAGTCCACGGATCAGCAGGACGCGACCCGTCGGAGCCCCTGTAGCCGAGGGTAGGGGTCTGGGTCTGAGAGACGTTGCCGAAAAAGACAAGCCAGTCCATCGGCTGCACCGTAAGCCCGCCGCGCGGCGAGAACGCAAACGCGCGAGCCTCATCGTAGTGCGTCGCCACAAAGGCCCCGCTCTTGTTTTTTGACGTCTGCACGTTGTCGTTCTCGACGAAGTAGTCGTAGCGGATTCCTGCGAGAAGAGTAAGCCACCCCCAGCCAATAGAGTCCTGGACCGTCGCGCCATAGCGGGACACCGGGCCGCAGAATCCGTTTGCAGAGCGGTAGCTGAAGTCTGGCTGGACGACAAACGTGTTCCTAAAGCCATACGGCAGGTCTTCAAGCGAATAGACCGAGCGCGCGTATGCGTTGTAGCTATGGAGGAACATCCGGCTCTCGGAGAAACTCGACGTCATGTATTTCTCGCCCCCCGGCCACATCCCCGTGTTGCAATAGGCGAGGAAGCTCCCTGTCGGGTTGCCGTTCGCATCGACGGAATAGCTCGTATACGGCTCCCGAGTCGTCTGCTCCATGTGAGAGTACATGAAGGAGCCGCCGAACTTCAAAAGCCACTCGTCCGTCACCTGCCAATCGACCCAGGGGTTGACCATCATCCCCTTGTAGATGGAGCGATCTTCCCTGCGGGCGGACGACTCGTACCAGCCGTAGCCAGCGGCGGGGCTGCCGCGCCAGACGGGAACGCCGATGTAGCTCGGCGAGTCGGACGATATGAACATCGTCTTCAGGCCGAATGTCACGTCGTCCGACGGCTTGGCGACGAACGACGGCGCGAGAGTGTACTGCTCGCGCGGGCGCGCCCCGTCCTGCGAGCCGCCTGATATGTAGGCCGGAGAATAGATGTCAAACGACGCGGGAAGCCTCAGCGCGAACTTGTCCTCGGCGACAACCTCGTTCGCGTCGATCATGCCGCGCTGCCGCCACGTATTGCGGCCGACGGACGTGTTTTCCTGGAAGTTGACCTCGCTGCCGCGAAGATGGGCGCTCTTCAAATACATGTTGACCGCGCCACCTGCGCCGTTGTTGTTCTGCTGGGCGCCCGCTCCGCCCGAGAGTGACGCTATCGGGCCCTTCACGACCTCGACGCGCTCCATCATGGACGGATCCATGAAGAGCCCCGCTCCGCGCCCGACCGGAATCACGCCGTCGAACGCTGGCTCCGTGCCGCCCATGCCGCGTATGGAGAAAAGCCCGGGCTGGCGCACGAGAAGCGAAGTCCCGCCCGTTTCGATTCCCGGCACCCAGCGAAGAAGGTCGTTCATGTCGGTCGGGTTCTTCTCGCGGATGAAGTCCTCGGTAAGGGTATCGACGACAAGCGGCAGTTTCTCCGGCGGCTCTCCCGTGAAAGTGCCGCCAGAGACCGTCTCGGGCCTGTACTTTGAGAGAGCGCTCGCCTCGACCGTCACAGTTCCAAGATCGGCGACATCGTTCGTTTTGGATCCGCCATCTGCGAAGACCGCGGCATTGCAGCAAAGCGCACATGCCCCGAAGACAATGACATTCGTTTTCATGTAGAATTTTCCTTTCATTCACGAATTTAAACGTCACCGCCCCCGCGCCGGTTCGGCGCAAAAGCGTTTACAGCACGCCTCTCAGGCGAAGGTTTCTCATCGCCTTCTTGTAGGCGATACGGGCGTCGGCTACCGTGCAGGACTTTAGCGCGGCCGCATTTCGCTTCGTGAGAAAATCGTTATTCCAGCTGCCGTCCGCGTTCTGCGTGCGTATGATTTCGCCGATCGACGCCTCGTCGGCGACGAGCGCAAGGCGGTACTCGCGGCCGAAAGAGCCGCTGGACGCTCCGCCGCCAGAAGGAGCGAGCGTGAACAGCGCGGCAAATCCAGCGACTGCGACAAGCGACGCGGCCGCAAGCCAGCAAGGCCTGTGCGATGCGCAAAGACGCCGGATGCGGCCTGGCGTCTCCCGCGCGGCGAGGAGACGATCGGCCACCTCCCGGTAGCCGGGCCCCAGTTCTCGCAGCGTATCCGCGAGGTCTTCAGTCATTTTCTCCCTCCCTTCTCTTCATCGAAAATCTCCTTTAGCCTTTTGAGGGCGCTTGACATCCTCGATTTCACGGTGCCGACCGGTATCCCCAGGATTTCCGCGACCTCTGCATATGGAAGCTCCCTGAAAACCCCAAGCTCCACGACTTCCCGCAACGGCTCCGTCAGCTGCGACACCGCCCAAAGCACATCCTCCCTCTTTCCGTACGTCTTCGGCGGCTCGATCTTCGTTCTTTCCGCCATCCACGACTCCTCCCTCTTCTCCCGTCGCACCCGCCTGCGCAGCGCGTCTATCCTGACCTGGCGCGCGATGAGAAACAGGAAGGTGGTGAGCTTGGCCGTCTTCTGGTACGCGCTGCGGTAGTTCCAAAGCCGCAGATACGTCTCCTGGACAAGATCCTCGCTCTCTGAAGGGGAAACGCCGTGGCGAACGAAAAAGTTCAAAAGTTTTTTTTCGGACTTCCTTGCCTCGGCCATGAGCAACTCGTCATCCGGCGTCATCGGCGTCCGGCGTCAGAAATTAGGCCACTCGGCGTAAGTGCCGCCGTATGTGAGGCCCGACCCGAACCCCACGAGAACGATCTTCATCCCGTCACGAAGCTCTCCTGTCCTGACCGCCTGGTCGATGGATATCGGGATTGACGCGGCCGAGGTGTTGGCCGTCGTCTCGAGATTAAGCCAGAACTTCTCGATTGGCAGCTTCATCCTGCGGGCGGTTGCCTCGATTATGCGGCTGTTGGCCTGGTGCGCAAAGACCCTGTCGAGAGACTCCGGCGTCGTGCCAAGGCGCTCGCAGAGGTCGCCGACGACCTTCGCAAGCTTGCGGACTGCGAACGCGAAGACGTCGTGGCCCTGCAGGGTGAGCTTCGGGACTATCGGCGGCGGCGGCGCCGGGATGCCGGTCGAGGGGTCTATTGGAAGCGCATCCCGCGTACCGCCCGTCCTCACAATGAAGCTACTGCCGTTGCCGTCGGCTCCGAGGATCGTCGTCGCGCGAGTCGTCATCCCCGCAACGCCGGACTTCTCGTCGTTGCCAAGGACAAGCGCGCCCGCGCCGTCTCCGAAGAGTATGCAGCTCGACCTGTCGGTCCAGTCGAGGATGCGCGAAAGACATTCCGAACCGATGACGAGGGCCTTCTTTCCGGGATAGAAGTTGACGAACCCGCGAGCCTGCTCAAGGGCGTAGATGAACCCCGCGCACGCCGCCTGCAGGTCGAACGCACCGGCCTCGGTGCAGCCAAGCCCCGCCTGGACGATGCACGCGGTGGACGGAAAGGTAAAATAGTCCGGCGTTGAAGTGGCAAGGACTATAAGGCCTATCTCCTCGGGCTTCACCGCCGCCGCCTCCATCGCCGCGCGCGCGGCCTTTATGGCCATCGACGATGTCGTCTCGCCTTCGTCGGCGACGTGGCGAGAGCGTATTCCCGTGTGCGAGTATATCCAGTCGTCGGTAGTGTCGAGGGAACGCGCGATGTCCTCGTTCGTTACAACCCTCGGCGGCAGATAGCTGCCGGTTCCAAGAACCCTTATCCCCATTAAAGCGACAGCCCTTTCCTCTTTATGTCATCGGCGTCTATCGCATAGGCGGGGTCAATTTCAAGCGGCATCGACTCCGGGACCTTCGCGCCGGCCGCCTCAAGCCACTTGCGCCACTTGGCCTGCATGTCGGCCTTGCAGGAGGCGGGAGAGTCCGACCCCTCGGCGTTCTTCACAGGCGAGAACTCGTCCTTCTGGTCGAATGCCATGAAGATGGCCTTCTTCGCGTTGGGGAGGATGTCGAAGATGAACTTCTCGAACTTGTAGCCGTTGGGTTCCGAAGGCTTCACCGTCTTCTTCCCGTCGAAGACGGGGATCTTCTTGAAGGCGAGGTGGAGCGGCATCGGCTTCGACGCCTCGCGCTCGAGGAAGACACGGTCGAAGACGTGTATCGCAGGAGAGCCGTACCTGAAGTAGAGCCCGCCGTCGGCCGCCTTGCGCTCGCACTGCTCCTTCGTCATCTCGGTGTATTCGACCATGCGGAAGGACTTGCCGAACTGCATCGGCATGCCGACCTTCTCGTAGGGGTCGCGCTTGGCGCAGAGCTTGAGCGAATACTCCGACTTGTTCGCGACATGGTAGCCGACGAACGCGGGATCGGCGATCTCGACGAGCGGATTGTCGACCTGGAAGAAGAAGACCGACTTGATGCCGCGCTTCTTCATGTCTGCGAGGGCTCCCGAGCGCTTGAGCGCAGCAAGAAGGCCGCCGTGGCCGTCGGGGCTCATGAAGACGTGGCCGGGGCCGTCAAGTATTATCCGGCCTTCCTTGTCCATCCCGGGCCACATGCCCTGCGTGAAGAAAAATACGTCCTTCGGATCAAGCCCGAAAAAGCCGTTTTCCTTGAAGCAGCGGACCGTCGCCTCGTTGTTGGCCTCGCTCGTCATCACGTAGAACGGAATCGGAGTGCCGTATCGCCTGGACCTCGCAAGTATCTTGCGGGCGTGGAAGTAGAAGAGAGGAGCCCCCGTGACCGGGCCTATCGAGTAGCAGCCCTTCGGCCCTTCGTAGCCAAGCCGCGAGCCCTGGCCTCCCGCGACGAGCAGCGCGGCCACCTTCCCGGCCTTGAGCTCCTTCTCGCCCGCGGCGATGCACTTCTTGAGCGCGGCACCCTTGAGGACGGCCACCTTCGGCGCGCGGCCCTTCGACGAATCCGGCGGCTCCCCGCTCGAGGCAAGCGCGGCGGCGCAGCGCTTTGCGCTCTTCGGGTCTATCGTCTCAACCTGCGCCAGAAGCGCGGCCTTCGCCTTTGCCGACAGCTTGCTCCACCCAGCAAGCACATGGGCTTGCCCGCAGCTTTCGAGCATCTTTACGGCTTCAGTGTAGTTCATCTTTGGTCCTCCTCTTTTACGGGTTCAAGTATCCAACGCGTATTATACCAAAACCAGTCGCCCGGGCGGCGGACAATTTCTTCCGAAAGAAGCTTCATCGCCTCCTTCGTAAGCCGCGCTGCCTCCGCCTTGGGATCCGATGCGGAGGCGTCGGGGCGCAACGTCGCAATGTAGTTGAAGACGTGCCGCCCGTCCCTGCGCGACATCGAAGCCACCACTATGGGCGAGCCGCACTTCACGGCAAAGAGCGCCCCCGCGCGGCTTACGTTGGCCTTCCCTCCGAGGAAGTCCGCCTCGACGTCGCGCCGCCTGACGCGAAGGTCCGGGAGAATCGCAAACGCCCGCCCGGCCGAGATCCCGGCCTTGATCTTGACGAGGGAATCGCGCCTGTCGCGGTCGAAGACCTCTATGTCGCCATACTGCCTCGCCATCCACGCGTCGATCTTCGGATTGCGCTGCCGCGCCGCGATCGACATGAGCGGGAGCCCGTATCTCGCCATGCACCATGCAGCCATGTACCAGTTGCCGGAATGGGGAACCATTATAACGACTCCATGCCCCTCGTCGACAAGCTTCTTGAGCATGTCGCGGTAGAGCTCGCCGTCAAGGACGTGCTCGTCCATCCAGCGGCGGTCAAGCCGCGGGGCCCGCATCATCTCGACTGCCGTCATAAGTATGTTCTGGAGCGAGCGCACCGCGATCTTGCGGACTTCCCTCTTGCTCTTCTCGGGGAAGACAGAGCGTATCCGCTCGCAAGTGCGCCTCCGCTTGAGGCCGAAGGCGTAGACAAGCCAACCGAGTCCGCGCGCGACCGCCATCGCCGCGCGGTATGGCACCGCGCCCGCGACGGCGCACACGGCGACTATCGCCGCATACTCAAGATTGTTTCTAATTCGACTTCTGCCCATTCAAGCCCTCACGCGGCGCGAAACGCCCTTAGAAGCTCCGTAGATACAAGAGAGCCGACCGACGACGAGCCGGAGACAGCCTTCTCGCGAAGGGCGAGGAACCTCGCCCTCGCGCGGCGCAGCGCGTTTTCGCTCCACTTCGCCGCAAAGCCAGCGTTCTTCCTCGCGGCATACGGCGACATCGCACCGGCGCGGCCAAGCTTTACGTCGAGGAGCTGGCGGAAGAACTTCTCTATGACGCCCGACATGAAGACCTCGTAGCCGCTCTCGCGCTCAAACCTCGAAAGCGCGGCAAGCGCCGCGCCGGGATTGCGCGCGCCGATGGCGTCGGTGACGTCCCATACCTCAGCCTCCACCTTCGCCCCGGGGCTCGATATCTCGGCGACGTCGGCCGCAGTTATCTCCTTCGCAGACGGCCCGAGGTAGTCGCGCATCTTCTCAAGCTCGCTCCTTAGGGACCTAGAATCTACGCCGACCGTCGCGACAAAGCGCTCCGCCGCCCCGGCCGCGAACTTAAGCCCCATCGCCGCCGCGTCGTCGATGGCGCGCACCACCGCCCCGCGCTGCGCCTCCCACGGCTTTTCCGCCGCGAAAGAGACTATCTCCGCAACACCGGCAAGGCGCTTCGCAAACACAGAAGTCTTTAGCAGCGTCGGCCCGGAGATGACGAAGACCTGGTTCTCAGGTAGCGGGGACGAGGCTATTTTCGCCGCGAACTTCTCAAGGGCCTCCTTTACTTCCTCGGAAGAGCGCCCTCCCGGCAGGAAGTGGACATTCTTCCACCACGTCGCCTTGCTGGGATCGAGAAAGGGTGGCGTCGAGAAGCTCTCGTCAGCCCTTCTCAAGTCGGCAAGCTGAAGCTCCGCGTTCGTGGCGTTTGCGGAGTCTATGACTTCAAGCCCCTCGACTCCACCGATGGCCTTCTTCGCCGTCTCTTCGACGAGAAAGTCGTCTTCGCCGACAATCACGCGGACATTCATGTTCAGGAGCCTCCTCCGCTGCCTGAGGCGCGGTTGCGGAGAAATCCGGCTACGACAAAGGCCCCGCCTATCGCGAACATCGCAACCGATATAGTCTGTGAAATGGAAAGAGGTCCTACTGCCGCCCTCGGGTCGCCGCGCAGGTACTCTATCGCAAACCGTATTACGGCATAGCCCATGAGATACGCCCCGACGACAAGGCCGTGCGATTTACCTCCGACTGGGAACTTCCTGTAGAGAAACTGGAGAAGCGCGAAAAGCGCAAGGAGCGCCGCCGCCTCGAAAAGCTGCGTCGGCAGGACGGGGACGAGCCTGCGGCCGTGCTCGAACCAGCTGGGGCTCCCGACAGGAAAAATCACCGCGCACCACGAATTCGAGTCGCGCCCGTAGCAGCAGCCGTAGAAAAAGCACCCGACCCTCCCGAACGCATGGCCGAGCGGCACCACCGCCGCAAGGAGGTCGGCCGTCGCAAGGATGTTCTCGCGCTTCCAGATGCACCAGGCGAGGAAGACGACGAGGGCGAGGATAAGCCCGCCGTAGAACATGAGCCCGCCTTGGTCGATCCTGACTATCTGCGCAGGATTGGCGGCGAATTCTACTTTCCAGTGCTCGATCACATACGCCGCGCGAGAGCCGACGACCCCTGCGACCATGAGGGAGAGTATGAGGTTGGAAAGGTCCTTCCTGCCGCTTAGCCTCTCGATCAGCCACCAGCAGACAAGAAAGCCAGTCGCCATGCAGGCGCCATACGTCTTGAGGTGCAGGAAGCCGATATCGATGAGGTCGGGGAACATCAGGTAGCGGGCGGGAACACGCCGCCCCTCACTTCGCTTGCGTAGGCCTTGAACGCGCCCCTGACGACGCCGGCGAGATCGGCATACTTCTTGACGAACGACGGAACCTTCTCGTTTAGCCCCAGGAGGTCGTGCATCACAAGCCACTGGCCGTCGCACAACGGACCCGCCCCGATTCCTATGGTGACGATCCCGAGCGCGGCGGTTATCTCGGCGGCGAGCTCGGAGGGGATGCATTCGAGGGTCACCGCGAACGCGCCCGCCTCCTCCACGGCCTTCGCGTCGGCGAGTATCCTCTCCGCGGCCTCGCGCGTCTTGCCTTGCTTCTTAAAACCGCCATACTCGTTCACGCTCTGCGGCATCATGCCGACATGCGCAAGGACGGGTATCCCCGCCGTCACAAGCCGCCTTATGAGGCCGCAGACCGACGCCCCGCCCTCGAGTTTAACGGCGTCGGCTCCGGCCTTGATGATCGCGACTGCGTTCTCCACTGCGCGGTCTTCGCCGCACTGGTACGAGCCGAACGGCATGTCACCTACGACAAGAGCGTCCTTGACCGCCCGCGCGACGGCAGCCGTCGCCGAGAGCGTGTCGGACATCTCCACTGGAAGCGTCGTCGAGTAGCCGAGGGTGTTCATGCCCATCGAATCGCCGATGAGGACGATGGGTATTCCGGCCTCGTCGGCGAGACGGGCGAATGCGGCGTCGTAGGCGGTGCAGCAGCCGAGCTTCTCCCGGCCCTTCGCCGCCCTGACGGCCGCAACATTCCACTTTTTCATGATCTGCGCCGATATGCGCCTATCAGCGCTGGACGCGCGCGTTTCCGGCGTAAACGTCCCAGACCTGCTTTTCGTCGGCGGGTTCCGCGTAGTCGTTGAGGGAGCTTGCCGCCATGACGCCCGAGGCCCAGCCGAACTGGAGGCACTTCTCGGCGTTCCAGCCGTTGATGACTCCGTAGAGGAGGCCGCCCGTAAAGCCGTCGCCGCCGCCGATGCGGTCGAGCACCTGGATCGTGCGCGGCTCTTCGACGTAGAACTTGCCACCTGCATAGACGATCGCGCCCCAGAGGTGCTCGTCCGCCGCGACGACCTGGCGGAGCGTCGTTCCGTACATCTTCGCGTTCGGATACTTCTTCGTAACCTGGAGGATCATCTCCTTGAAGCGGTCGATCTTGCCCTTGAGGTCCTTGCCGCCCGCCTCAGGCCCCTTGAAGCCGAGGCAGAGCTGGAAGTCCTCCTCGTTGCCAACGAGGATGTCGGCGACGGAGGCGATCTTGTGGAACGCCTTCGAAAGCTCGGCCTCGCGGCCCTTCCAGAACGTCGCGCGGTAGTTGAGGTCGAAGCTTACGAGAACGCCGTACTTCTTCGCGTCCGCCGCGAGCTTGAGGCAGCACTTGGTCGTCTCGGGCGACATCGCCGCGATGAGGCCGGAGAGGTGGAGGACCTTGACGCCGTCCTTCCCGAAGAGAGTCTTCGTGTCGTAGTCCTTCGCGTCGAGCGTGCGGCCGACTTCGCCTGCGCGGTCGTTCCAGACGCGAGGCGCGCGGAGGCCGAAGCCGGAGTCCGCGATGTTGAACTGATGGCGATAGCCCCACGGACCGCCCTGCGGCACGTCAGGACCGACATAGGCGATGTTGCGGGCGCGAAGCTGCGCCTTGATGAACGCTGCCATCGGCGAGCCCGCGACGAAGCGGGTGAGCACCAGGCACTCCGGCCCGAGCGAGCTCGTCACGTTGAGGACGTTCGTCTCGGCGCTCGTCGCCTGCAGGTAGAAGCGATTCGAGTTGTGGACCGCCATGCGGTTTTCAGGCGTGATCCTAAGCCCCATCGAGCTGAGGCATGCGACTGCGTACTTTGCGTTCTTCTTGACTTTCATGTCTTCTCCTTGTCCTTAAGACTTGTTTGCTTTTTTAAATTACCTTACAGCTCGACCTTCTTGTATTTCGGGACGAGCGTCTTCATGCATGTCCAGCCGACTATGTAGGCGACTGCGCAGTAGCCGAAGACGATGCAGTATCCGGCGGGCTTGCCGGTGTAGCCGAGGAACTCCATAGCGGGACGCGCGAACTGCGCACCGGACGCGAGAAGGCCCTTCGTCATCTCCACCTCCTTGCCGTCGACAATGGTCGTCCCCGCCGCGTAGGTGAAGAGCGCGCCCGCCGACTTGTTGACGAGGAAGCTGCCGCAGCCAGCCGCGAACTGCGCGATGCCCGTCAAGGTGCCGATCGTCGATTTCGGGAACATGTCGCCGACGACGGAATAGACGTTCGCGCTCCACGCCTGGTGGCCGGCGCAGGCAAGGCCGATCAGGATAGCCGGCCACCACGCCGAATACGAGCCGAGCGGCTGGGCGCCGAGCGCCAGGAGCGGGAAGCAGGCGAAGATGAACATCGCGACCATGCGCCCCTCGTAGGGGTTCATGCCGCGCTTGTCAACCATGTAGGTCGGGATCTTGCAGAGGTAGATCGAGACGAACGTGACAATTGCGTAGAGCGTGAATATGAGAGCCATGCCCATTCCGTCGGAGCTCTTGTAGCCGAACTGGTCGGAGAGGTAGCCCGGAGTCCAGAAGAGGAAGAACCACCACACGCCATCCGTGAGGAAGCGGCCGAGGACGAGCGCCCAGGTCTGGGGAAGCGAAAACGCCTTGAGGTATGAAATTTTCTTTTCCACGGGCGAAGGTTCAGCCGCGTCCGTTCCACCCGCCTCGTCCTGGGAGATGTAGGCGAGTTCTTCCGCGTTGACGCGAGGGTTCTCGGCCGGCTTCTTGTAGAGCCATATCCAAAAGCCCATCCAGACGAAGCCCAGTGCGCCGATGATGATGAACGACATCTCCCAGCCGCAGTACTTCGCTATGAGCGGAATCGAGAGCGGCGCGGCAAGGGCGCCCACGGACGAACCGGAGTTGAAGATCGAGGTCGCGAATGCGCGGTCCTTCTTCGGGAAGTACTCGGCCGTCACCTTGATAGCCGCCGGGAAGTTGCCCGCCTCGCCGAGCGCGAGCACCGCGCGGCACGCGAGGAAGAGCCAGACGGACGTGGTGACGCCCATCATGCCGAGGAAGCCTACCGCCTTGAGCGCGGACGTCCCGACGCCGCAACCTGCGTGGAGGCAAGCGCCCAAGGACCAGATGAATATCGCCCAGAGATACCCCTTCTTCGTGCCGAGGCGGTCGATGAACTTGCCCGCGAAGAGGTTGCAGAGCGCGTATATGATCGAGAACACGGCGGTGATCGTGCCGTAGTCGTTGTCGGACCAGCCGAAGACTGGGGCGATGAAGTCCTTGTAGGTGAGGCTCAGAACCTGGCGGTCGAGGTAGTTTACGGTCGTCGCAAAGAAGAGCAACGAGCAGATTATCCAGCGGAAGTTTGTCTTGTTCATATGGACCCTTTCAGTCTTTCAGCCTTTTGTAGACGCCTGCGTTGTAGGAGCAGTCGTATCCGACGGCAAGCCACGAAGCGAGCTCCGCCATCTGGCTCGTGTCCGGCTTCCCGTTCTTGACCGGTATCCGCAGCTTCTCGACGTGCCCGTCCGCAAAGGCGACGTGCGCGAACGCCTCCCGCCCCTTCTTGTGGTTGACACCAATCTGCTCGTTGCCGCCACCGCCAGCCGACTTGCCTGAAGTGCCGTTGTCGATGCCGGAAGAGGAATACTGCAATATGGCGTCTGTGTCTTCCGACCCACCTTCGCCCTCCGGCTCCCACGAATTGTTCCCGCTGAACGGAACTTCGCAGAAGAGGAGCTTTTTGTCGGGTCTCGTGACATGCCCGTATTCGCGACGGGGATCTTCCACAAACGACCTTCCCGAGGCATCCCATGTAAAATACGCGCTCATGAGATAGCTCCACTGAGGCCGCGCCCCGTTTTTGCCTTTCTGCGCATGGAGGGGGCAGACGTACGTGTTGCGGTTGCCGGAGACGAACTTCCAGAGCGCCCCGTTCGTGAGGGCGAACTGCGCAGCATCGTCATCCGCCGAATAGAGGCTAATCGGAGGTGACTTGCTGTAAGACGTAGAGGGATACTTGCCCTGGCTCATCGTGGATATCCACCCAGGGATCTCCCTGTAGTTCTTCTTGACGTTCCTCATGCCCCGGGACTCGTCGATTGAAAGCATTACGCAGTTGCCCGCAAGCGGATATGTGCCGGTGTTCATGCCGTAGGTCTGGCAGGCGCTTGCAAGGTTCTTCAAGTTCGCGAGGCATCGCGCCACATTGGCGGAATCGGTGCTGCCCGACAGCGACGCGACAAGGACACCCGCGAGGATGCCCACGATTGCGATCACGACAAGCATTTCGACAAGGGTGAACGCCTGTCTTTGGGGACACGGTCTTTTAAACTTAGCTTTCATGCATCGGCCTCCGGAGCTTAGTCAAACTGCCTGTAGAAAAGGACCCTCGTCTTGTGCGGACGGTTCAACGCGGGGTTCGCTTCCGCCATGTTGTCCTTAAGGACGTTGTCTCTGGTTTCAGCGAGCGAGTTGGGCCACGCCGTCTCGCCGCCGGCAATGCCGGTCACGTTCCCCGCCGCCGGATTGCGCCAGACAAGCGCCATAGCCCTTGCGCCAAGCTGCGGAGGGGCCTGGCCCGCCGCGCCGCCGCCCATCATCATCGGCTCCGCGCGCACAAACACGAGGAAAAGCTGCTGCTTCGCGGCAAAGCAGTCGCGCCAGAATCCATATAGGAACTTCCTGTCGACGTCGTAGAGGTCTGTGGAGACGGTCTCCCCGACGATCTTCCTGCGTCCCATGCTGTTGTCCGTGCCGCTGATGAAGTCGAAGCCCCTCCATTCCAGGGAATCGTATTCTTCGCACCAGTCGCCCTTGTAGGCGCTGTTGTCCTCTCCGCGCATGGCCCTTCCGATGACGGACGCCAAGTTCTCCACTTCGTTCCATTCAAGCCTGGCGTTGCCGTTCATCGGGCTGAAAGCATAGTCCCTGTTGAACTCCGCGGCGCTCAGCGTCTCAAGGGACTTGTCCTGGTTGTTCGTGGAGGCCGCCCACCAGCTGTACGGGGGATTCGCGATGGCGGAAAGAAGCGCATGATGCGATTTCGTGTACGGGGTCATCCTGAAACCGCGTCCCCCGTCAAAAAGGCCTATGTCGTACAGGTCGTCGGACGAAAAACCGCCTTGCGAATAAAGCCTGTACGTGCGCCACATGAGCTTCCAGTTCTTCGCCCTGTCCCGGCTGTCGGGAAAGTCCAGATAGTCAAACGAGAATGCCGCGTCGCCGGTGTTCATGCCTTCTACGTTGCTCATGCGCGGGAAATCCCAAGTCGTGCGAGGAAGGAACGCAAGCTCCGAAACAGACTGCATGTAGCCCTGGTTCGATACGAACATGAAAAGGTCGCGGTCCCGACCCTCAAAACCTATGCCGCTCGCGGGGTTGCTGTCGTCCGTGTACCATTCCTTCCTCAACGGCTCGTTCACTCGCACAAAGTTTTCCGGCGCGAAGTTCCAACGAGGGTCCGGGCAAAACACGCTTTGCGCGGCCGTCGGGGCGATGACAATCGATATCGGGTTCCCCTTTCCGCTGGTGAACGCCTCAAGGCTCAGTTCAATTTCCTTGTCCCCGCAGAATGTCATGATCGGCTGCGAATCGCCGCCACCGCCTATGTTGGCGAAGTTCTTGTCGTTATTGACGCCATTGTACCTGCTGTCGTCCTCGAAGCTCGCCGGCACAAGGTCAACAGTGTCGCCAACCACGGTCTTGATGCGCGACGCAATCGTCATATACGGCCTTACCATAAAGTGCGCACCTTCGTCTACAAGCATCTTCTTTATGTCGTCGACAAAGCCCGCGCGCCTTGACCTGTCTGAAAGCCATTTATTGGCGACTGGGATGAAGTTGTCGTTTATGTCCGCCTTGCGCTTGCTTTTGTCGAGCTCCTGCGGGTTCAGGCTGCCAGTGCTTACGTCTTTTACCATGACCATTTCCTTGGTCACGGAAAACAGGTCGTTGTTTTGGAACCAGTCGCTGAACGTCGTGTTGACGTTCGCCCCGGTTAAATGCAGCAGAGCATTGTCCGGGCTCTTGTTGGGCGTCGACGCCTGGCTGCCTATCCAGCTGTTCCATTCTCCAAGGCCATATGCAACCTTGGCCTGCATCGCATTTCCGCCAACGCCGGATGCATTGAAGTCGCTGTCGCTCGCGACAATGTACGGAGAGCCGCTTGGCGTGCGAAGGCCGGGCGATTCAGTTCCGAAGCATATCCGAATGGCCGTCTCGGGCGTATAGCCATTGACAGGGGCGTCCTTGTCCTTGAGAAACGGGAACATGTAGAGAGTGGGCACAAGCCCCTTCGCCGCGACCGTCAGCTTGCAATGCTCCGTCCGCAAAAAGGTTTCGCCCTCTTTCAGGGAGCTGACGTCCTTGTCGTCCGTGGTGCTCACGTCAGGAGTCAGCGTCAATGTTATATACGGCGCGAACCCGCAGATCATCGGGTTTCGCTCGACAGTCGGCAGGGCAAGGGACACTGGAACGTTGTTCTCGTCGAGATAGTCGTAAAGCGAAATCAGGTCAAGCTGGGTCATGTTGTCGGAGATAAAACTGCTTATCCCGGTATCTACCGAAGTCAGGACATCCCTGTTCGTCGCCTTTGCGTTGCCCTGCTTCATATTCTTGAACGGCTGCCGCCTTGAAATGTCGCCCTTCTGGCCTTTCGTCACTGCCTCGGACGTGATCATCTGGGACGACGATGGATACAAGCCGTCGGCAACCACGTTGAAGCGCCTTATCATGTCGGCGCTTGGAAGGTCCTCTATGCCGTTCAGAAGCGAACCGCCGGAGGCGAGGTATGTCATGACAGGGAACATTGCGCCGGCGATCTGGGCGCTGTTGTAGTAAAGGGCAAGCCCAAGGTCCGCAAGCGAGACAAAGGGCATCTTCGACTTGGACGGAGCCGTCTCGGGCGAACGGAGGGCGTCGATGTCAACGTAGCTGTCGAGGAACGAGTCCCACTGCGACGGGCTGATGGTGTAGGATGTATGGGCGTTGTTCTCCAGCGCAAAGGCAAGGGAGAACTTTCCGCCGTCGGACGAGTTTCGCCCGAAGTCGGCGGGGACCCTGTTCACGTCGAAATGGTCTGAGACGTCGATTGCGCAAAAGGCAAACCTGCCGGCATCGTACCCGAACGTCTTCCATTTCGCCGCCGTAGAATGGCGAGAGTAGTAGCGGATCTCGTTTACAAGGGCGGGAGGGATGTAGGCGAGGGCCTCGAGAGTCAGCACCGAAACGGTCTCGTCGGACGAAACAAGCTCGTTTGTGCCGATGTAGCAATGGTCGCGCCAGTAGTTCCTGATCTCGCTTCTGCCTGTCTCGCGCGGATAGAGCGTAGCCGCCTGGCCGACGCCGGGATGCGGGTTGTCGCCGATGGAGGCGTCGATGATGTCTATTGCCTCCGCCATGGCGGCGTGTGCGAGGTGGCGGGATGATGAAGTGCGCCTTAGGTAGCTCGACGGCAGGCGGGAGTACCGCATATACGCCGAAAACGCAACGGCGGATATCACCATCACGCCGATCATGCCGAGCACGATAAGGAGGGCGCTGCCTTTTCTTGAGGAAAGATTCGTCATTTTTCACCCTCCCCGGTGCGGTAGAGGTTAGGCAGGAAATAACCTGTGTTCAGGGAGCCGGTGACGGTCTTGAATTTCACGTTGACCGCATTGGCGCGCACAGTGACCCTGTACGGCGTCCCCCACGGATCAAGCATCTTTCCGCCGCCCTGGAGCTTTGCCATGAGGAGGACCGGTATCTCGCCGCCCGAGTCTGTTCCCGCGGCGCCGTTCGCGGAACCGCGCCCGATCAGGAACGCAAGGCTGTTGCCGTCGGCCTCGACATCCTCCATCGGCTTTAGCTCGTCGTCGTTCCATGTCTCGTAGGCGAGGATCGCCTGCGAGATTACCTTCACCTCGCTCGTCGCCTTCTGAATGCTTGCCCTCGTCCTTGCGGCCGAGAACGACGTGGAAATCGCGCCCATGATGATCGAAATCATCGCCACGACCACCAAAAGCTCTACGAGCGTGAAGCCTCTCTTATTCAAAGTCATCTGGCCAGCTCCAAATGTCGTCGTAGGTGTCGAACGTCCTGTCGGGCCCAGCGCTCTTGACGTTCACGGTATATGTCGTGGGCGCCTTGACCCGGCCGGACTGCCCGACGTTGACCGGGCGGAAGTAAGATGGCGTCACGACGCCGGTTGCGGACATCTTGGAGCGCAGGATAAGCGCCCGGCAGCCGACCTCGCCCTGCACCTTGGTCCCAGGCGCGTCGCACGAGCGGTCGCGCAAGTCGCCGTTGCGGTCCCAGAGGCCGACATGGCGGTATATCTCGTTGTTCCAGACAAACGCATTGTCGGCCTCTTCCCTCAGCTCGGCGATGTTGTCGCGTATGTCGTCCATGTCGGCGACGCTCGCGGAGCCGGTTCGCCATGCTATGGACGACTGGTTGAAGATCATCGTAAGCACCGTCACAAGCATCCCAAGGAGGAGGCTCGCGACCAGCAGCTCTATTATGGTAAACCCCTTTTTCACTTGTTCGGCAGTCCTTGAAATCTCACTTCCGTATAGAACAGCGGCATCGAAAGAAGCGTGCCCGGCAGCTTGGTGGCCCTGCACGATATGCGCACGACGGCGGAACCCTCGTCATGCTGCACGACAAGCCCGCACGTCATGCCGGTTCCGGTAAGCGCCGTCGATGGAAAGTCCTTCGGCCCGTCATAAGTTCCATCGAAACTCAGCTGCCCCATTACGCTTGAAAAGACTCCTTGCGCCATCCCGAGCGGATCGCTGTCCACGACTCCGCTCGAACGGTTGAGATAGGCCCCCCAGCCGGCATCGTTTGGATAGTCTCCGAGGTTTTTGAAGGAAGACCAAGTCACGTTCGTCGCCGAGAGCGCGCAGACGAGAGGGCTCATGATGGAATCCGCAATGGCGGTCGCCGCCACGTCTTCGCGGCTTTGCCGACTCTCCCTGAACCCAAAGGCGTAGAGCCCCACGATCGACAGGATCCCGCCCGCCATGATCAGCATGGCGAGATTCACCTCAATCAAAGTAAACGCCCTTTTCATCCGCCTACAGACTCCTGCTTGGATCGGCCGAATCGCCAACGTGCTTCGCCTCAAGAGCCCCGCTTGCGCCAGGCCTCAGCGCATATATTCCAATACTTGTACGCGAGCCCATTCCGGCTCCGACGGTCATGCCGTTCCCGCTGTTCGCCCCGACTCCAAATGTCATGGTGCCGGCCTCCTTCACGGGAGACGAAAGCGACGTCGAATAGGAAGACTCGAAGATGTACCCGCGCGGCAGCTCGATGTTCGCAAACTCGAACCCGTACGCCATGCCGGGCTCCCAAGTGACGCCGCCCTGGTCAATCACCTTGAACGCATAGACAGGGAGCGTAACTGAATCATCCTTGGCGTTTTTGTTGCTTGTGCCCGCCAGAAAGGTAATCCCGGGGGTCTGCCTGTAGACACGCCCTTCCACTGTCGACCTGAGGAGGTTCCCGCTCGACTCCAGCCGGTTGAGGTTGTCAAGCGGATAGAGGTAAATGGAGTTCTCGGAACTGCTTGACGCCGTCGATCCGTCTTCAGGATATGATTTCTCGAGATCTGCGAATTCGTCGTAGAGATACTGCCCGACAATCGCCGTAAAACGCCCGGAGCGGCGAACCGCCACTGCCTTCCCGACGACGATCTCGTTGTCGTCTGCAGTAGATGCCCGCAATGTCTCGTTCCAGAAGAATATCGCCGTGGGCTGGCGGTCTATCTGGGCGCGCTGGTATGCCGCGCGTATGAAGAAGTTGACGTTCTGCATCGTCCCCTTTTCCTCCATGCCTCGGCGCATCGCGCGGTATCCGCCGACGGAAATCGTTCCGAGGAGCCCCATGATGCCCACGACGACCATAAGCTCCACGAGAGTGAATGCCCGTCTATTGGTCATTTGCGCGGGCCCTCCTTTCGTCGGAATCCATCCTGGAGACGGAGAAGGAATCGGTCGGAATCGAATAGACGACCTTGAAATGGCGGAATCGCCCTGTGTCGGAATCTGGATACCCGAAATGCATGTTGTTGACGGTAAGCCTCGTGCCGCCAGTTGCGCGGGAAAGTCGGCTCTTGGCCTCGCTCATTCCCTTTATAGTCGCCGCCTGCATGAAATCGATGCCGTAGCAGTCCTCTCGATAGCGGCCCTCGTGCCTGGAAACGTAAAGGCCGGAGACGTCCATTACGGGATTCCCCTTTTTCGTCTCGAGAACCATCTCGCGGATGCAATCATCGATCTCGGAGCGAGTAAGGACAAACTTTTCGGGATCGTTCGAGTATCCAGGCCCCTCCTGGTTGGAACGCGTCCCGAGGGAACCGTTTTCGATCTTGGATCCGATACCGCCTGGCCATCTGTCGTTCTGGGCGTAGAACGCCGCAAATCCGGCCTGGACGATGGTGCAAATCGCATCCGCCTTGCGCTTCCTCGCGGCCTTGATCGACTCCGAAGCGGCCGTCGTGACGATCCCGAGGAGGATCGATATGATCCCCACCACCATCAGAAGCTCGACTATGGTAAAGCCCTTTTTCAATTCACGTCCCTCGTCTGGCCAACCGTCCAACTGTAGACATCGTCGCGGCGAAGGCCCTCCTTGTACGGCCAAGGCTTGCCGTTGTTCCCGCCAGACTTGCCAATGCACCAGACTATCGCCGTGGCCCTGACATTGACGGCTTCGCCGCCGACCATTGCCCCGATGATCTTGCCGTCGCCATCGAGGTCAAGCGCATAGTGGAGGATGTGGTCGTCCACCGTCGCAGTGCCGACCTTCGACGAAAGTTCCGCCTCCTTGCCAAGTTTTTTCACGACCTGCATGGCGTCGGGCGTAATTACGCCAAAGCGGTCATGGCCGGAAAGCTGGTCGCCGCTCTGCGTAAGGGACAGGTACTTTGTCGTGCCAGCAACGAACGCATAGGCCGTTCTGGCGTCAAGCTTGCCGTCAGTGGCGCCGCTGATCGCAAGGCGCTTCGGCCAGACGCCCTCCTGCTGGTAGATTGCCGTAAGCGCCGTCGCGACATTCGAGACAAGCTCCTGGGTCTTGGCCTTTTCCGCCGTCTTGGCCATTTTCATAAAGCCGACGACCGATGCGCCCATGAGAATCGCGATTATGCCGATCACCACCAGCATCTCTATCAGCGTAAAAGCCGCACGCATATTGGTTTTCATTGCAAACATGCCTTTCATGACCTTATTTACCCATCCTTAGTGGCTCATGCCTATGATGTCGTCCTCTGTCCATGCGCCGATGCACTTGTTCGCGGCGCTGTCGAGCTCTTCGCGGGAAATCCATGGAGGGAACGTCCTCCCGTTGGGACCTGCGGACCACAGCACGTAGGTCTGGTACGGGGCCGGGGAATAGTAGTAGAACTCGTTTTCCCAGCCGTCGCTGACAGAGCATGAATCAAGGACGTACTGCCCCGCAGCGCCCGATCCGTCATTGTCAAAACCGCCAGGGACAAATATCTCGATGCCGTTCAGGGAAAAGGCCTCGCCGTTTGCCCTGGAAATGGGGACACCGAAAACGGAAAGAGAATGGGGAGTGGTGACGATGCCCTCCAAATTGGCCATCCAGCGGGCGCATACGGCCTGCGACGGTATGTTGGCCACCGTTGCAATGTCAGTCTTCTTTTCGCTAATGGCGTTTTCGCACACGGCGCGCCAGTCGGAGAAACGCCTACCTGTCAGGGCGTTGCTTGGCATGTTGTCGCCTTCGGTCCCGTTGTTGCTCGTCCACTGATCATAGTTGTCATACAAATTCAACTCCGGATCCGAGGTCATCATGACGAGATAGCGCGGCAGAAGATAGCTCATAAGGCCAAACTTGAAAAGCTGAACCTCTCGCCAGTCTGACTCGTTTTGATAATCCGAGAATCGACCGGGATTGCTCGTCACGCCATCGTCAAAGCCAGCCATCAAGACGGCCTTTCGCTCGTCGCTGATAGTCGTCGACTCTTCGGCCGCCATCTTAAGCTGCTCTGACTTCGCCGCGATGAACTCGCTGTAGCCCTTAGGGTACGGGAACTTGCAATCGACAGGCTGAGACTTGCAGGCGGCTTCGACCTGTCTCCACGCCGCGTACTCCTGCGACTGGCCCTCGTCCCTGCGGAACTTTTCGGCATCCCACCCGAAAATGCTCCTGTTTTCCTGGCCCTTCGTGTTCTGTATGCCGTGCATGGAAACCGTAAGCCATGGGTTGCGCGACCCATGCTGGGCGACAGGCGGGTATGTCCCGAAGGCCGCGTAGTAGCCAGAAAGGCAGTTTTCAAGGCGCTGGAGGCGTGAAATGGTAACGGTACGGCGCGAGCTTGTGCTGCCTATCGACCCAAGGCGAAACACCATCGTCATGAGCGTCACGAGGACGACCACGACGATCAGCATCTCAACAAGTGTGAATCCCTTTCTCATCCAAGAGCGGATTATACCACAATACAACCCCTTAGGCAAGGCCGCATCGCCGAAGCACATGCTCCCGGCATTGCCGCCCCGCACACAGGCGAAGCATTTTTTGGTATAATATGCCTCGTTTGCAAATGCGACTATAGCTCAATTGGATAGAGCGTTGGCCTCCGAAGCCGAAGGTTGCTGGTTCGATCCCAGTTAGTCGCACCAACCGGGGGATCCGCTCATGCTATCGCGAGCATCGCCTCGACAGCGCGCCTCGCGGCGGACGCCGTAGGCTCCGGGACTTTCACCTCCACCTTCATTTCCCTAAGGCAGGAGGCGAGATTCTCGAGAGTGGTCTTCTTCATGTTGGGGCAGACGAGATGGTCGTTTATCGGGAAGAACGCCTTGCCGGGGTTCTCCGCGCGAAGCCGGTGCAGGATGCCGACCTCCGTCCCGACGACTATCTCCCGCGCCGCCGACTGCCGCGCATAGCTGCACATACCGCCCGTCGAAAGGCTCTCGTCCGCAGCCTCGCGCACGTCCCTCTGGCACTCCGGATGGACGATGACCGGAGCGCCGGGATGGGCCGCTCGGGCATCTGCGACGGCTTTCGCCGTCAGCGCCGCGTGCGTCGGGCAGTAGCCGGGCCAGAGGATGTACTTGCGCCCGAGGAGCCCCATGACATGCGAGCCGAGATGCTGGTCCGGCACGAAGACGATCTCCTGCTCGGGCGGAAATGTCTCCATGACGCGCATGGCGTTTCCGCTTGTGACGCACATGTCGCACTCGGCCTTCACCTCTGCAGTCGAGTTGACGTAGCAGACGACCTTGGCGCCAGGATGCGCGGCCTTGAGCTCGCGCAGCTGCGCGGCGTCTATCATGTCGGCCATGGGGCATCCGGCCGTCGGATCGGGAATGAGGACCTTCTTCCCTGGGTTGAGTATCGCGGCGGTCTCGGCCATGAAATACACCCCGCAGAAAACGATGACGTCGGCATCGACTGTCGCCGCGCGCCGAGCAAGCTCGAGAGAGTCGCCCGTAAAGTCGGCGACGTCCTGCACTTCGCCCCTCGTGTAGTTGTGCGCAAGTATGACGGCCTTGCGCTCTGCGGCCAGGGCCCTTATCTCTTCGCTTATGGACATAGCTCCCCTTCCTCTTTCCGTCACGCAGCCAGCCTCACCCGCGGATCAAGCGCCGCGTAGAGGAGATCGGTCGCGAGGTTCACAAACTGGTATATGAGCGCACCGAGCACGACGACCGTCCGCACGACGGCCATGTCGGACGAGTGTATCGCGTTTATCGACACGGAGCCGAGCCCCGGTATCCCGAAGAAGCTTTCAAGAAGCAGCGATCCCGTGAAGAGGTAGGGAATCGAAAGCGAGACATATGTCGTCACCGGGATCAAGGCGTTCCTTAGGACATGCCTCACCATGATGGTTGCGCCAGAAAGGCCCTTGGCGCGAGCGGTAAGGACGTATGGCTTGTACATCTCGTCGAGGATTGCAGTCCTAAAGAAGCGGACGTCGGATCCAAGGGACGAAAGGACGCCTATCATCACGGGAAGTGCGAGGCTATATACTCCTGTATAGCCCCAGATCGGAAAGAGCCCTGCCTTGTAGGAGAGAAAGAACTGCCCCGCGAGAACCCAGACAACGTAGTTCACGCTCATGAAGACGGTAGAGGCAAGGAGGACTGCCTTGTCGACTGCCCTTCCGCGGAACGCCGCCGACATCATTGCAAGCGCAAGCGCCGCCAACGTGCCGAAGACGAGGATGGGGACGGTCAGCGTGAGCGAAGGCCCTACGCCGCGCGCAAGGACGTCGATCACCGGCTCGCGGTATTCCAGAGAATATCCGAAGTCGCCCTTGCACAGGCCGAGGACAAAGTTCGCGAACTGCTCCAGCATGGGCCTGTCGTAGCCCCATTTGTGGTCAAACGCCGCAATCGCCTCGGGCGTCGCGTTCTTGCCCAGGATCACGGCGGCTGGCGAGCCTCCGACTACGTTGAAGAGCGCGAAGGCGAGTAGGAGGATCCCGAGCGTAGTCGGGATCGTCTCCAAGACCCGTCTCGCGGCGTACTTCAGCATCCTACCGCAGCCTTGAGAACGGATGCCACGCGGTCGGGGTCGCACTCGTCAAGGCGCTTTAGAACCCTCGCCCAGCGATACGCCCCGGAACCGTTGGTGTCGTAGGGGCGGTCGGAGAAGAGCTCGTCGAAAGCGCGCTTCTCTCGCCTGTACGCGGCCTGCGTCTCCGCAAGCTTGCGGCGGAACCCCTCCACATACGCTTCGGCGAAAGGCGCGTATTCGCCCACCATCTCCCGGCGGCTCTTCGCGAATTCCGCGTAGTCAGGGGCCATCGCCTCGAGGGGCTTCTCGTATTCGTAGAAGCTTCCCTCGTGGTCGGCGATCTTCACCTCCACAGGCATGGAGTCAACGCCTGTCTTCACGACTTCGTGACATCTGTCGAAAAGAAGCTCGCCAGTCGTGGAGCCGCGCCTTCCTACGACCAAGTCGATTGCCGCGGCCTCGCCCATGAGAAACGCGAACTTCTTCGCCCACGCGGGGTTCCTGAGCTTCGAGGCCGGAACCTTGTCAGACGCGATTCCGGGGATGTAGCTCCTTATGAAGAACGCCGTCCGCACCGTGCAGCCGTTGTACTGGTTGAAGCCCCTGTACCGCTCGGTGAAGTGCCCGTAGCCAAGGCGCATCGGAAGGTTCATCCCCAGCTGGCGGCACATCAGGCGGCGGTCGAGTATGTAGTCGGAATACTCCTCCGCCTCCACGATGGACTGGAGGATGTCCTTTCCTTCGTCAAGGTGCTCGGGAACGCCCCACTTCTGCAGGCGAATCATCATCACCTTCGGGGCGCTTGCGCCGTCTTCGAGATACTGCATGATGAATGCGTGCACCCGCTTCTCTCCCTCGATGGGCCTGCGCGATAGCGGATTCACGATGCGGCCGACGTTGACGTATTTCATCTTCGCAAAAAGGCGCATCATGTTGAAGAGGAAGCTCTTGACGCGCGGATCGCAGAGCGAAAGGAGCTCCGGGTCCTGCGTGCGGGCGGCTTCGTCGTATATCGGGTCGAAGACGACCTCGCAGCCGTCGATGCGAACGCCTGGCAGCCATTCTATCTGGCGGTAGAACTCGGGCGCGATGCCCGCTATAAGCTCCTGCTCCTCGGCGGAGGTATCGTTTGGAAGGCGCGTGAGGGCGCGGCAGATTGCGTTGCGCCACTCGAAGTTGGCGAGGGACTCGTCGCGGAGCCCCGGCGGAACGCTCATGCGCCATTCCGTGTTGATCTTGCGATATGCGGCCTTGAGGGAGGCTTCGTCGGCCTGCTTGGCGTCAAGCGCCTTGAGGGCCTTCTTTACATCAGGCGGCGTTGTCGTCGGGAAGAGGTCGATCTCCGGCTGGCCGTGGCGGTTGCGCTTCGAAAGTCCCTCGACAAGCTCCGCCAGCTGCCTGCGGAACTCGTCCCCTTCCATGGCGCCAATCGCGGCGGCGTCGGACGCTGTGAGGTAGCGAGTCCCCGTGGCGCGGTTGTAGTAGTAGAGGGCGCGGCCCTCGATGGCCACACGCGACTTGGCGACGAGGTCGTCCATGTCCTCCTGCGAAATCGGCGCTCGCGCCATGCGCCAGTTCTCGCCGCGCTCGCGAAGCGCCGCGCGGACCTTGGCCGAATTTGTGTTCAGGAACCTTATCGCGCGCTTAGAGACTATCTTCTGAAGCTCCTTGTCGGCGCGGAAAGCGAGGTCCATCCTGTCTGGATCGGGGCGTATGAGGACCTGGCTCTCGGTGAATATGAGATCCACGGACTCCGCAAGCTCGGCCGCCTCCCTCTCGGGGGACACGGGGCCTTCCTTGGCGAGCTCGTCTATCCACATGAGCCGCTGCATGGCATGCACCCCCTTCGCGGTAACGAGCCCGGGGGTGCGCAGGAACATGGTACCTATGCGGCTCAGCAAGTTGCCGTCCGCATCTTTTGCGAATATTTTTTCTCCTATGGTTTTCATCATACGTGATATTATACCATATTGGACACCTTCACAATAAGCTTGCGGGCCTTCTTCTCGACATCAGTGGTGACCGCAGGGGCGTGTGCGCAGGTGGCGGGCCAGGTAATGCAGAACTGCCCTTTCCCGATTACGAACCACTCAACGCCCTGCTCGGCGAATCCGCCGTCGCCGCCCTCGTCGTAGGAAACCACCGCCGCCGGGTCAAGCTGCGCAAGGCCGATCTTCTCGTCGGCGGCCAAAGGCACGTGGATGTCGAAGTGGTGGCGATGGAACTCCGGCTTGCGATCCTCTGGCTTCACGTACTGCGCCTCGACCGCGTTGACGAAGACGTCGTCGCCGCTTATGTCGTTCCTGCCGTTGGAAAGGCCGCCAAAGTCGCCCCGCGCGATGAAGTCGCAGGCGATCTTGAAATTTGCGCTCAAGCCGGCGTACTTGCCGATGTTCTCGAGGTCGTCTATCACATAGCATCCTTCTTTTCTTTCCATTGCTTTGCTCCTTTTGTTTGTGTTTATGTTACGGCATGAGCCGCCCCAAGAGGGCGACAGACGCTGTGTCGGTTCGGAGAATCCTTGCTCCGAGCGAATAGCGAGAAAATCCATGAGCCTCCAAGAGGGCGACTTCGTCGTCTGTCCAGCCCCCCTCCGGACCAATGGCGAGAAGAAGCCTGCCAAAGCCGGATGGCGGAGGCTGCGACCCAGCGCACGGATGGGCGACAAGGCGCAGGCTCTCCGGAAACGCCAAGTCCAGCTCATCTGCGACAAACTTGCGGAAGTTCCGCCTAACCTCGATAGTCGGCAGGATGGACGATCCGCACTGCATGAGGCCGTCTATCAGCAAGGGGCGGTAGATTTCTTCCTTTAGGAGCGTCGCGCCCCAGAAGTCCTTCTCGACCTTCTTCGCCCCGACGAGGACGATCCGCCCCACGCCGAGGGCGGCAAACTGCGGCAGAAGGCGTTTCATCACCCTCGGCCGCGGCGGCGCGAGGACAAGATCGACCCATGGGCGCGGGGACTCGTCGGCATGGTCCACCGAGACACTGACCTCCGGCAAGTCGCCGTCCGCGCCGGAGATGGCGACTACGACGCCCGTGCCTATCTTTCCGCCGATCTCGCCTGTCTTCAGCGTCTGCCCTACCTCGCCGTGGAGAACGGAAACGACGTGGCGCGCCCTTGCGCCGCCAAATGTCGCAATGCCGTTCTTTATTTCACCTGGCTCGAAAAGTATCCTGTTCACGGCCGCCGCTCCCTGAAGAATTCCTGCAAAATCCTCTTAGCTTCGTCTTCGAGGACTCCTGCCACCACCTCTGGGCGGTGGTTCATGCCGGGATGGGCGAATACGCCGAAGACCGAGCCGCCGCCGCGCTTTGGATCGGAAACGCCCCAGACTACCGCATCGAGACGCGCGAGGGAAATCGCGCCTGCGCACATGGGGCAAGGCTCCTTAGTGACATAGAGCCGCGCACCGGAGAGCCGCCAGCCGCCGACAGTCTGCGACGCGGAGGAAATGGCAAGCGTCTCCGCGTGGGCAGTCGCATCGCCAAGCCCCTCGGTCTGGTTGCGCGTACGCGCGAGTATGCGCGCCCTCGACGGATCGGGGTCGAAGACGGCGGGGTGCCCGTCGTGCGCAGGCTCCAGGACCGCCGGCGCGACTATTACGCACCCGAGAGGCACTTCGCCCTCCTCCGCCGCGCGTGCGGCTTCGCGCAAAGCCATGCGCATGAAAGCCTCGTCGAAATCCTTCGTCATGCGCCGAGGACCCTTTCCGCGTTGGCAAATGTAAGCTCCGCGAAATCCTCCGCCGCCATTCCGCGAAGCGCCGCGAGAAATTCGCACGTGTGTTTCACAAACGCAGGTTCGTTGGTGCTGCCCCTCAGCGGCACCGGCGCGAGGAACGGGGAGTCTGTCTCGATGAGGATGCGGTCGTCGGGGACATAAAGAGCGGTCGCTCGCACGTTGTCAGCCGCCTTGAAGGTAACGATGCCGGAGATGGAGATGTAAAAGCCGAGATCGAGATACACCTTGGCCTCCGATGGATCGCCGGTGAAGCAGTGGATGATTCCGCACGAAGGAGTCTCGCCGAGGATTGCGACAGTGTCTTCAGCTGCCTCGCGCGTGTGTATGACAACCGGGAGATCCCGCTGCCGCGCTTCTTCGAGTTGCAGGGCAAAAAGCTCAGTCTGTTCCCTGCGTGTCTGCGGCGAATAATGGTAGTCGAGCCCGATCTCGCCGATCGCATTGAAATGCACAAGCGGCAATGGCGGACGCAAAATTGCAGAAAGGCTGTCGTGAAGGCTACCTGTGCCTATTTTGCCAGCTTGGTCCCTGTCAAACCCAACCGCGCCCAGTACAACAGGCAGGGAATTCTCTTTGTTAGCCGTCTCGACGGCAATGGTTGCCGACGCGTTGAGGTCTGGGCTTCCGCCGACAGCCATCAGTTTTTCCACGCCAGCTGCCTTCGCACGGGAGAGGATTGCCGCGATTTCAGAGGCATCGCGGGTTTCGAAATGGCAGTGGGTGTCAAAAAGCCTCATTTCGAGAGCTCCTTTGGAACGCGGCAGAATCCGCGGATCGGGCATCCATCGCATTTCGGGCGCAGAGGTCCGCAACGTGTCTGCCCGAACGAAACGATGTGCGAGTTCCATGTTTTCCAATATTTGACGGGAAGGAGCTTGCGTAAGGCCATCTCAGTCTCGAGGGGAGTCTTCGTTTTCACGAGGCCGAGCCTGTTGGAGATGCGGTGGACATGAACATCAACGCAGATCGCGGGGAGATCGAAGCCAACGGCAACCGTCAAGTTCGCGGTCTTTCTGCCAACGCCAGGCAGTTCGCACAGTTCCTCCACCGTGTTCGGGAGGACTCCGCCGAACTTTTCCTCAAGCACGCCCGGCAGCGCCTTCAGATGCCGCGCCTTGTCGCGGTAGAAGCCGACCGGATATATTGCCTTCTCGATTTCGGCCTGCGAAAGCCTCGCCAATGCAGTGGGCGTTACGCCCCCCTCCCCGCGCACCGCCGGGCGAGCGTCAACCTTCCCTTGCATAGCTTGCCCAGCACCGCCCTTCCCTCGCATCGCAGCGAAAAGCCGCCTGACCGCGCCAGCGGTGCATGCGTCTTTCGTTCGTGCTGACAGAATCGTTCCAACGAGCACACAGAACGGATCGTGTGTCTGCGCTTCGATAAGCTCTATAATCGGCGCCGCATGCGCACAGAACTCCACCTTCAGCGCCTTGTCTATTGCCGCAATCTTCTCCAAAGTCTTCATACCGCGAAGTATATCAAAAAAACTCCACATTCCACAGCCCTACATCCATCCAAGAATTTTCCGCACAGAATTCTCATTTTATGGTATAATGTCTTCTGGAGCGAGAAATGGGGTTTGAAAACGGCTTATAGACATTCGGCATATTGGCATGCCTACCACTACGGAAGGACGTTCAGCGAGGCTGGGACGTACACCGAGAGGTATCTCGACTTACGCACATACTGCCCAAATGCGAGGGAACGCGCGGACGGGGAGTGGAGCGGGAAGGACTGGATAAACTGGCGAAACGGCCCGGTGATTCTCGACTCGCGGTTCAACCCCCTCATGCTCGGAGTCTGCATAGCGATGGACATAGGAGTCGCCATGCGCGACGAGGTGAAGAAACTCGCTGACCCCGTCGAGCGCGACCGCATGAAACGCGAGCTCATGCGCGACCTCAGGATCGTCCGCCGCCCCTTCTACTACGCCCGCGAGACGAAGCGCCGGCGCGAGCTCGCCGCAGCGCGGCGGAAGATATCGCGCCGCCGCACGACGGCACCGATGCCAACTCGCGAGGATATACTCGCCGCGTGGAGTGCGCGCAAGGAGTCTCGCGAGGCCATGATCCGCCTCGGAGGAATGCTCCACGACCTCGAATGCTACGTCGACAACTGCCTCAGATTCGACGAAACCGGCGCGGTGGTGGGCAGAAACGGCGGAATACGCGGCTGGCTGAAGGCGAATCTGCCGGAACTCTCGCCGAAATACAAGACTCTCATGCGCTACAAGGCCCTCGCAATGCGCGTTAGGCAGGCAACAAACACCAGGGATCCGACGCCGACGGCAACCCTCCTCGACGAACCGCGCTGCGAGGTGGTATCGACGCTTCTTGCAGACCAAGAGCCCGTGTTCGACCGCCTGTTCGCCGCCGTTGACCGCCTTGTCGCGCCGGAAGCGGTATTTCTCGACGAACCCGAAAAAGTTCGACGACGACACTTGCGACGTCAGCCCCTTCGATCCAAAAACCTTCCGGCGCGGTTGCCGGTGAATTCTCCGCCGGAATAGGGAATTGAGCCGTTGACCATTACGAAACGCATGCCGTCCGTGAACTGATGCGGCGCGACATATGTCGCCCGAGCATGGAAGCGATCTTCATCCCAGACTGCAATGTCGGCAAACGCGCCCTTCTCGAGAACGCCGCGTCCGCACAGACCAAAGCGCCGCGCCGGGACCGACGTCATGCGGGCGACCGTCTCCTCGCGCGAGAAGCCAAGCGCCCGGACACGCCGGTAGAACTCCGGCATCGTCCCATAGGCGCGCGGATGCGGATGGTCAGCCCCAAGCGGCCCCCAGGGCGCACGCAAAGACGCGTCCGAGCCAGGGACGATCCACGATCGCGAATATATCTTCGCAAGATTGTCCTCGCTCATCCCGAAGAAGAACGCCCCAGTCTTACATCCGTCCTTTCCAAGAACCGAGCATACTGTTTCGCCCGGCGAACTGCCACATGCGGCGGAGACTTCCGCGACGGTCTTCCCAGACAGCGCCTTGTTGTCCTCGTGCCACGTGCCGCCGATCATCACCGTTGACCAGTCGCGATCCGATGCGTCTATCTCCGCGACGATCTTCGCGCGCGTCGTCGGGTCCGCAAGTCGCGCGACTTCGGCAGGGCAACCACCCTCGCCAGCCCAGTCGGGGAAGACGACGTCGAGGTCGGTTCCCGCCGCGCAGTATGGATAGCGGTCAGAGCCGAGCAAGAGCCCCGCATCGACCGCCGAACCTATCTTGTCGAGCGCCTCGTCTATCTTGCCCCAGTTTCTCCTGCCGCTCGTCTTCAGGTGCGAGATCTCCGCGCGGATTCCGGTCGCCTTCACGAGATCGAGAACCTCGTCAATCGCCTCGATGAGCCTTTCGCCCTCGGAGCGCATGTGCGTCGCGTAATAGCCGCCCTTCTCCGCGGCAACCGATGCAAGAGACACGACCTCCTCCGGCGTCGAATACTTTCCCGGCTGGTAGATAAGACCCGTAGTCAGTCCCCAGCCGCCGTCGTCGAGGGATTCCGCAAGAAGGCGCTTCATCCGGCTTACTTCATCTTCCGTCGCGGCGCGGCCAGCGTAGCCGACGACCGACGAGCGCAGCGTGTTGTGCCCGACGAACTGCACGGTGTTGATAGCTGGCTTCGCGGCGGAAAGGACCGCGCGGTATTCCGCAAGCGAACGCCACGTGAGGCGCTCGCCGAGAAGCGCGGCCCAGTCGGATGAAAGCCGCGCCTCGCCATAACGCGGCGCAATGGAGCCGCCGCACTGCCCGTTTATCTCGGTCGTGATCCCCTGCGATACTTTCGACGGCGCGTCGGGCTCGAGGACGAGATACGCGTCCGAATGCGCATGCGCGTCGATAAAGCCAGGCGTCACCAACGCGCCTTTGGCGTCAAGTACATTGCAGCCCCCAAGCGCCGCGTCTGGAAGCCCTCCGGGAACGATGTCGGAAATCCTGTCGCCTTCTACGACGACATCCCCGGCGAACGCATCCCGCCCGGTTCCGTCAATGATAGTGCCCCCTCTGATCGCAGTCATGGCGTTACGGCCTCCTGACAGTCTGTTTTCATGCTTGTCGTTTCGTGGCGTTAGACGATTTGGTATTTCTTGAATGGGCCGCGGTCGTCGTCGGACGTTCCGCGCGACCATGCACGGACAATCTGGCGCACAATTTCCAAGTCTGCTTCGCTTTTGAGATCAGGGACGAGCGCGACTGGGCCGGGAACGCCTGCCGGCGGCTCTACGACGGTGCCTCCGCTTTTCTTCAGCACGCCGTTTTCCTCGGCGTTACGCCCGAGGATCACGCCGGACCCGTCAGGCAGACGAAAGCGCCTGCCTGTACCGAGTAGTCCAATAAGCTCGCGGTTGATGCGCCCCTTCTCGCCGTGTTCCGCACCAGCCGAAGGCTCCCTCAGCCCTTCGTGGTCCATGAGGTCCTTGAGCTTGCGCGAGAACGCATCCTCCGTGAGGCGGCATCCGCCAGCGGGGGATGGATAGTCGCGTATACCGAACTCTGCGGCGAGGGCAATCTGCCTGTCGCGCGAGCGCCCTGAAATGTCGAGGAGGAGATTTCTGTCGATCTTGCCTTCTATCTCCGGGATTGTCGGCTCAAGCAACTTCGCGGAAAGAGGGCGCAGGAGCCGCCCCGCAAGTCCTGACGCCTTCGCCACCGTGACGAGCGACTGCGAGTTCTGCGACATCGGCCGCTGCCCCCGGACTTCGCCCGTGGCCACGAAGTCGAATCCGAGGCGCTCCATCAGCTCGCCCGCCCTGCGGATCATCAGCGCGTGGCAGTCTATGCACGGGTTCATCGCCCCTCCAAAGCCGTGCGGAGGGTTCTCGATGAGCGAAATCTCGTCTTCAAGGAAATCGACGACATGCAGCTTGACGCCAAGGCCAACTGCCGCGGCCTTCGCCTTGGCACAGTCGAAGAACGGCGTGGAGAACGTAACGCACTCGACTTCCGCGCCCGCCCTTTCGAGGACACGCACCGCAAGCTGGCTGTCGAGCCCGCCGCTCAGGAGCGATATTCCTCGGCACTTCGCCATCAGAACTTACGCTTGTGAGAAAGCACCACGAAAACCGCGCCTATTGCAATCGCAAGAAGGCAAGAGACGCCCGTCACTATCGAAAATGCGTGTACGCTCGACTGGAACGGCAGCGAGATGTTCATGCCGTAAATGGACGCGACGAGCGTCGGCACCGCGAGGAAGATCGTCGCCGCAGTCAGGTACTTCATCACGTTGTTCAAGTTGTTGTTGATGAGCGAGGCGAAAGTGTCGAGCGTGCCGTTCAAGATGTTCGCGTGGATCGTGGCCGTCTCAAGGGCCTGCTGGTACTCGACCATCGCGTCCTCGAGATAGTCGCGGTCGTCGTCGGAGAGCTGTATCTGCCGCGCCGTGTTGGCGCGCGCAAGGGCGATCGTGTCGGCCTTGAGGGACGTAGTGAAGTAAACGAGCGTCTTCTCCACCTGGTAGAGCTTGAGAAGCGCCTCGTTGGAAATGGATTCGTGGAGCTCGTCTTCCAGCGCGTCGGTGCGTCCGTGGATGTCGTTTATGTAGCGAAGGAAGAGGACTCCCGCGTGCCAGAGGAGGCGAAACGCGAAGCGCCAGCTGTCTGACGGAGGGCATACGCGCCTGATCTGGTCGAGGAACGCCGTAGTCACCGGCGTCGCCGCGCTGCATACCGTGATGACGGACGCGCCGCAGAGGATTATGCCAAGAGGCACGGTGCGGTATGGCGAGACGGACTCCTCGTCGTCTTCCGGCGGAATCGGCATCGGCACGTGCACGATGAGAAGCGTCGCGCCGTCTTCGTTGTCGAAGCGCGGACGTTCGCCTGTGTCGAGCGGGTCGGTGAGGAAGTCGCGGGGAACCTGGGAGTGCGTAAGCACCGCCTCAAGCTCCGTCGTAGAGGGATCCACGAGGTTTATCCAGCAGGAAGAGGCGAACTCAGAGCTCTCCCTGAGTCCTCCGTTTTCCCATCTGTATATCGTCATCATCGTCTGTATTCCCCGTTTATAGGCGCGCGTATTATATCAAAAAGTAGCGATTGGTAAAAGCGTCGCGACAAGGTACGTGAAATATGGTATAATATGTCGACTTTGACTCCGGACTGTAGCTCAGTTGGTAGAGCACGACACTTTTAATGTTGGGGTCGCGGGTCCGATCCCCGCCAGTCCGACCACGTCAAACGGCAATATGGGCTCCTGGCGCATACCCCTTCGCCACATACACATACGAAAACTGAAACGCAATGGCGCTTGTGACTTTAAAGGAAGTGACTGTCAGATTCGGCGGACCGCCCGTGCTGGACAAGGCAACCCTTTCAATCGAAAAGGGCGAGCGCGCCTGCGTCACGGGGCGCAACGGCGAGGGGAAGTCAACGCTGCTGAAGCTGCTCGCCGGGCAGATAGAGCCTGACGAGGGCGAGGTAGTCCGCGCCAAGGGGATCTCCGTCGCGTATGTCGGGCAGGAAGTCGCCGAGGCCGCCAAGGCCGCGGCGCTCTCGGGAGGACAGATCCGCCGCCGCCAGATAGAGGAGGCGATCCTTTCGCAACCAGACCTTCTGCTCCTGGACGAGCCCACGAACCATCTTGATGTCGCCGCGATCGAGTGGCTGGAGGGGTGCCTCAGGCGAATCCACTCAGCCGTCCTATTTGTAACGCACGACCGCGCGTTCCTGAAGCGCGTCGCGACACGGGTCCTCGACCTAGACCGCGGCGAGCTTGCAGGATGGAACTGCGACTACGCGACGTTCTTGAGGCGCAAGGCGGACCTTCTTTCAGACGAAGCCGTCTACTGGGAGAGGAAGTCCAAGAAGCTCGCGCAGGAGGAGGCCTGGATCCGCAAAGGCGTGAAGGCCCGCACAACCCGCAACGAGGGGCGCGTAGCCGCGCTTCTGAAGCTGCGCGAGGAGTTTGCCGCGCGCAGGGCCGCAGTCGGCACGAGCTCGTTCACGATTTCGGCCGGAGAGACGAGCGGGCGTCTCGTCGTAAAGGCGCAGGGCGTCTCGTTCGCATACCCAGGCGCGGAACGGCCCGTCATAAGCAACTTCTCCGCGAAGATACTGCGCGGAGAGAGAATCGGCATAGTAGGCGGCAACGGCAGCGGAAAGACGACTCTCCTCAATGTCCTTACAGGGCGCCTCGCCCCTAAGGCCGGGACGGTCGAGCTTGGAACGCGCGTGGAGGCGGCGTACCTCGACCAGCTGCGCGGCACGCTAAACCCCGACAAGACCGTTCTCGAGAACATAGCGGAGGACCGCGACGAAGTGACGGTCGCCGGGGTGCGCAAGCACGTCTACGCATATCTACAGGACTTTCTCTTCACCCCCGAGCGCTCGCGCACGCCCGTGCGCGCCCTCTCTGGCGGCGAACGCGCGCGGCTCGTGCTGGCCAAGCGGTTCATGGACCCCGGGAACCTTCTCGTCCTCGACGAGCCCACCAACGACCTCGACATCGAGACGCTGGAACTCTTGGAGGAGCAGCTGATGTCATACGGCGGAACGGTACTCCTCGTCTCGCACGACCGCGAGTTCCTTGACCACGTGGTGACGAGCTGCTACGTGATGCCGGGCAACGGAGAGGTCTTGCAGGTGGCGGGAGGATACGCGGAGGCGTCACGCGCGATGGCGAAGGCTCTTGCGGCCGCTACGCCCGAGGAACCATCATGCGGGAAACCAGCCCAGCCGCAGCCGCCGCGCAAGGACAAGCTATCCTACAAGGAGCAGCGGGAGCTCGCCGCCCTTCCAGACAAGATCGCGGCCCTTGAGGGCGAGATAGCTACGATCGAGGCTTCGTTCGCAGACCCGGCGTTCTATGCGCGCGACCCTGCGGGCGCAACAGCGGCGAACGCCAGGCTTGAGGCGGCCCGCGCCGAGCTTGACGCTGCCGAGACGCGATGGCTGGAGCTTTCCGAGTTTTGAAGGAGAATGAGAGCGTGAACGCAGAGGCGGAGCGGAGATGATGATAGGCGCATTGCTTGCAGTCGCCATTCCCCTTCTGGAGAATCCAGAGGCGCTCCAGGTCCACGGCGGGGCAAGGGCCTACTTCGAGTCGGCGTACGTTTCGTCGTCCGGCAGGCTAGGCTACACAAAGCCTGTCGCAGAGCAGGTGGGATACGTGAGCGTGAGGCACGAGGTCTTCGGGTGGCTGGCGACGGATTTCTGGCTCTGCAGCGTGCTCAACGACCAGACGGACGACGTACACCGCCGCGCGTTCTACTGCTACGAGGGAACCTTCACCTACGGCAACGCAATCGAGATCAGCGAAGGAGTGTTGCTCTCGGCCTACGGCGGCATGATCTGGGACTGGCTCGGCGGGTACAAGACGGACGTCGGCACTCCGTTCGGGTGGATATGCGAGTTCCGCCTGGCAAACCCCTACCTGACCCCTTACGTCAACGGACTTGGCTTCATCGAGCACAGCCGGTGGGTGCGCGTCCGCGTGGGGATAAACCACACTTTCAACATCACGGACACTCTGACGATAACGCCGTTTCTGGAGGCAACGTGGGGAGACCCTGCGCGCTACCGGTCCAACTACGGCGGCGAGACCGACGGCAACTTCCTCGGCGGTTCGCTCATGTTCGCGGCCCCGGGGTTCATATGCGAGTGGGCGTTCCACAAGCCGTTCTACCTCTGGGGGCGCTACCGCCAGTTCATACTTGTCGATCCCGACGCCCGCAACCTTGTAGAGGACATCGACGCGCCAACGGCAAAGAAGGCGTATCCCGTGTTCGGCCTTGGCGTTGGGTTCAGGTTCTAAACAGTTTGCGACGGTGTCGCAGTGCTTGAGAAGCCGCACGTCAATTTGGTATAATACGGGCATCCTTAGGTGCATAGGCCAAGTGAAAGCGACAGACCTACACGCAAGGCAAGAAAGAAAACTGGAGGATGAACATGAAGAAACTTGCATTGATTACGTGCCTTGCGTGCGCCTTCTGCGCGGCGGCGGCTGAAAAACAGCAACACGACGACAAGGAGTCCCGCATCTGGCTTCCAATCGGAATGTCCGTCATTGCGCCTCCGATCCAGCTGCCAAGCCCCTCGCATTCCCTCTTCGGCGCGATGCTGAACCTCGGCTACGGACAGGTGGACAACCTCGCCATCCTGGACCTCGGCGTCATCAACAACGTCACTGAAGGCATGGTCGGCCTTGAGCTTGGGGCTGTCAACCTTGCCGGAGAATGCTTCGGCGCGCAAGTTGGAGCGGTAAACGTCGCCTCGAAGACCATCGGCGTGCAGGTAGGGGCCTTGAACTGGACCGGCGACCTGCACGGAGTGCAGCTCGGGGTCTTGAACTTCAGCAGTTCAGGCGGCGCGCTTATCTTCCCGATCTTCAACTTTGGATTCTAAGCCAAGCGCCGGCAGGCGCGGAATGCTACCATAAAAGAGGGGTTGCCGCCAATCTACCTGGCTTTGGGGCGATAGGCATAGCCAACCCCTCGGATGGTGCATATGGCGTCGCCCTCGGAGCCGAGCTTTTCCCTAAGCTTGAACATCGCAAGGCTAAGAGTGTTGTCACTTGTGTCGTCCTCGGCCCCCCAGAAGCGCGTTATAAGGAAGTCCCTGTTGAGGACCTCGCCCGGATGCGCGGCCAATATCCGCAGAATCGCGACCTCCCTCTCCACAAGCTCCACCGCGGCGCATCCCTTGCGCGTCATCGAAAGCCGCGCAGAATGCACCTTCCACGGGCCGAAGTCGAAGTCCCCTTTCACGTCGGGGCCCATGACGCGCCTGAGGGCCGCGCCAATCCTCGCAAGGAGGATCTCGTCGGAGGCCGTCTTCGAGATGTAGTCGTCGGCTCCGGCGGCAAGCCCCCTGACTTCGTCGGCGTCGGAGTCGAGCGCCGTCAGGAATAGGATCGGCACCGACTCGTCCCGCTTGCGCATCTCGATGCAAGCCTCCCGACCGTCCATGACCGGCATCATCACGTCGAGTATCGCAATGTCAGGCGTCTTCTCGCGAAATCTCTCAAGCGCCCTGCGGCCGTCGCGGACGGCGCGGACGCTGTGCCCGGCGCCCTCCAGGACGGCGACGAGCGAATTGCGCACCGCACGGTCGTCTTCCGCAAGGAGGATGTCGGCCATCAGGCGAGTTCCCGAGACCTCTGCGCGGCGGCGGCGAGGGTCTTTGCGACGATTTTCTTGAACGCCGGGTTGGAGAGATGCTTCATGCCGGCGGCCGTCGTGCCGCCCTTCGTGCATACGCCTTCAATGAACGGCCTAAGCGCCATTCCAGATTCGCGGAGGAACTTGGCCGTCCCATACATCGTCTGCTCGGCGAGGAGACGGGCAACTGGCGGCTTAAGGCCCAGCGCGACTCCGCCTTCCACCATCGCCTCCTCCATGTAGGCGAAATAGGCAGGACCCGAGCCCGAAAGAGCAGTCACGGCGTCGAAGTCCTTCTCCTTGAGGCGAACGGTCGCGCCTGCCCCGCCCAGAATCGCCTCTACGGCCGCAAGATGCGCCGCGGGCGTGCCCTTCCCGGGGCATATCGCGCACATCCCGGCGCCGGAGCGCAGGGCGAGGTTTGGCATGACCCTGATGAGATTCACGCGCGGCCCGAGGGCCTTGCGCAGCTTCGCTAGAGTCTTTCCGGCGACGATTGAGACGACCGTCTGGCGGCGCGAGAGGACGGATTTCACCGCCGACGCAAGCTCTTCTACGTCCTGAGGACGCACGGCGAGAAAGGCGACGTCAGCCCATTCCGCGACGTCCTTCGCGGCCTCAGTTGTCTTGACGCCATATTTGCGCTTCATCTCGGCGGCCCTTTCAGCGGACTTCTCCGCCATGAAGACCCCGCGCTTGCCGTCGATGGCCGCGAGTATGCCTTCGGCCATCTTTCCTGCGCCGAAGAATCCTATCTTGATCTTTGCCATTCTACCTTCCCTCCTTATTTTGCGGCATCGCCGCCTGTGAAACCGAAAACGCCTAAATCAGGAACGAGCTTCTGCACCGCAGACGCGATGGAGAGGCCAAATACCGCCGTAACCGTCATCCGCGCCCATCTAACGTCGCTCTTCGCCGCCTGCTCCGACGACACCGCGCAGAGGAAGTCCTTTTTCGGGAAGCGGCCGAGCTTCTTGAAGCGACGCCTAAGCGCCCTCGCCAGGGCGTCGCCCTCCACTTTGCTAAAGCGCCTGAGGGCGACTTTCGAAGGGTCGACCCTAAGCGCCGCGCCCATCGACGAAAAAACGGGAATCCCGGCCTCCGTGGCGGCAATTATGAGCTCCGCCTTGCAATCGACTGAATCAATGGCGTCCACAATCGCATCGGCGCCGAAATCTGCAAGCTGCCTCGCGTCGGTAAATCGCTCGCGCACCGCGCGAATACGTGCGGCTGGATTTATGGAAAGAAGCCTCGCCTTCATGGCCTCGACCTTCGGTGCGCCCACGGTCGCCGACGTCGCTTCGCACTGCCTGTTGAGGTTGGAGGGAGCTACTACGTCGTCGTCGACGAGAACGAGGTCGTCTATGCCGCTTCTGAGAAGCGCCTCCGTGCACCAGCTGCCTACGCCCCCTACTCCTATGACGGCAACCCTCATGGCTTGAGATAGAGCCGGCAGTGGCAGAGCCCGTGGAAAGACTCGTCGCGAAGCTGGCCCTTGAACTCGTCGCACGGGCAGAAGAACTCGGGGAGCTTCTGCAGCCGACACGGGCAGAATCCGTTCTTCCTGACGATTCCGTTGCGGACGGCGCGCGATATCGCCTCGTCGCCGTTAATAGTGACGGCATTACGCTCGAAAAGCTCCCTTATCTCGGTGGACGACTCAGGCGTGCGGGGATACGCCTTGAAGACGACGAGCTTCTTTAGCTCTTCAATCTCCTTCCACATGGGAAGCCCGGCGAGGGAATCCTCTCCGACAATGAAGAAATACTCCCTTTCGCGAGGCGACGCCGAAGCGTCGCGGGCGATGATGTCGCGCACGGTGTCGATCGTGTAGGAGACTCCGCCCCTTGCGATCTCGCAGTCGTCGACAACGGCCTTTTCCACGCCTGCGAATGCGGCGCGCACAAGCTCAAGCCTGTCCCAGAGCGGGCTTTTGGCGGAGTCCGTCTTGAATGGGCTCACGTTGGCCGGAACGACGACAAGCCTGTCGAGCCGAAGGTCCTCAATGGCCTTCCTCGCCACATTGACATGCCCGTAGTGAACCGGGTTGAAGCTGCCTCCGTATATGCCTACGCGCTCCTTTTCCATGGACAATCCTCCTTGCGTTCACCCCCGCGAGATATCGGCGCCAAGGGCGCCAAAGCGCTTCTCGACCGCGACATACCCCCTGTCGATAGTCTCCGCGTTGAGTATGACGGACTCGCCCTTCGCGCAGAGCGCGGCGATGAGAAGCGATATCCCGGCGCGAATGTCGTTCGCGTGCTTTGTCCCGCCGAAAAGCTGGGAAGGCCCCGTCACCACTACGCGGTGCGGGTCGCACTGCACGATCTTCGCCCCCATCTGGCGGAGTTGGTCGACGAAATAGAGCCGGCTTTCGAACATCTTCTCGAAAAAGAGGCAAGTGCCGCGCGTCTGCGTCGCAAGGACTATGAGAACGCCCATGAGGTCCGAGGGAAACGCAGGCCACGGGCCGTCGGCGACCGAAGGTATCGCGTCGCCGAGATCGTATTTCATCTTGAGGCGGCGCCTTGGCGAATACCTCAGCGTCCCTGCCGCGCGGTCGATCTTCCACGTCACGCCGAATCTTGCGAACGTCCCCTCCAGGACTTCAAACGGCTCAGGGTCTATGTTTGCAAGGAGGAGCTCGCCGCCGGTGGCGGCCGCCGCCGCAAGATAGCTTCCGGCCTCTATGTAGTCGCAGCCTACGCGAACCGTCGCGCCATGGAGACTCGCGACGCCCTCAACTTCGATCCTGTTCGTTCCCGCGCCGGATATCTTCGCCCCCATGGCGTTCAGCATCGCCGCGAGATCAGAGACATGCGGCTCGCACGCGGCGTTGTAGATGACGGTCTTCCCCTCGGCCAGCACGGAGGCCATGAGGATGTTCTCGGTCGCCGTCACCGAGGCTTCGTCAAGGAGCATCTTGGCGCCGTGCAGTTCGCCGCGCAAGGAGAGGGCCTTCTTCCCCGCAGAGGCCACGGCGCCAAGGGCGCGGAAGCCCGCAAAGTGAGTGTCGAGCCGCCTCATCCCGATGGAGTCGCCACCGGGCGGCGGCAGCGACGCGCGGCCGAGACGCGCAAGGAGAGGGCCGGCGAAGAGGAAGCTCGTCCGAAGCTTTCCTGCGAGCTCAGGCGCAATGTGGGCGGACCTGAGGCGGGCCGCCTCCAGCGTCACCCTGTCGGCCTCCAAGTCGCGGGCTACGGAGACGCCAAACCCCTTGGCGGCATCGAGCATGGCCCTTACATCCGCGATGTCGGGGACGTTCTCTATCGTGACAGGTTCCTTCGTGAGCAGGGCCGCGGCGATCATCGGAAGCGCGGCGTTCTTGTTCCCGGAGACGCGATGCGTTCCGGATATGACGCGCTTCCCCTTCGCAACCAGCTTCACGACGCGAGCGAATCGAGTTTCTTGGTCTCGCCGAAGACGATCAGGCGGTCGTCGCCCTGGATGACGTCGTTCGGCTGGGGGATGACCACTTTGCGGGGCCTCTTCGGATCGGAATCGGCGCGGCGGATGCAAAGCACGGTTACGCCTCTCTTCTTCCGAAGGTCGGCCTCCGCAAGCGTCATGTTGCGGATCCCGTCCGGGACGTCTATCTCCGCTATCGAGTAGCCCTCCGAGACTTCGAGAAAATCGACTACGTCGTGGTTCGCTATCGACATCGCAAGCCTGTGCGCGCTGTCGCGGTCGGGATATATGACGGAGTCGGCGCCGATCCTGCGCAGGATCTTTCCGTGCAGCTCGCTCGTCGCCTTCGCGACCACGTTCGGGACCCCGAGCTCCTTGCTGTTGGCTGTAGCCATCATCGACGCCTCGATGTTGGAGCCGATGGCGACGACCACGACGTCGCACTCCGCGAAGCCCGCCTCCTCGAGGACGTGCGCCTGCGTGGCGTCGCCCTGGAGCGCCGTCGCGAATTCGCTGGCGTTCTGCATCGCAGGCCGGTTCCTGTCTATGAGCAGGACCTCCGCCCCTGCGTTTGCAAGAGACTCGGCAAGAGCCATTCCAAAGCGCCCCGCGCCTATGATGCCTATTCTCTTCATTTCAACTCCGTTTTCCTCGCCTCGCCGACAAGGGCCTGCGAATAAGGGTGCTGTGGATGCGCAAAGAACTCAAGCGGCGAATCCGACTTCTCCACGACTACGCCGTCCTTCATCACGGCAAGGCGCGTGGCCATCTGCGAAACGACGCCAAGGTCGTGCGTAATGAGGAGGATGGCGCTATTGGACCTGTGGAGGTCGGCCATGAGGCGCAGGACCTGCGCCTGGACCGTGACGTCAAGGGCGGTAGTCGGCTCGTCGGCGATTAGAAGGTCAGGCTCCAGCATGAGGGCCATCGCGATCATGACGCGCTGCTGCATTCCGCCGGAAAGCTCGTGCGGATACGCCGAAGCCCATTCCACCGTCCCCATGCGCGAGCCTCCGCGCACCTTCTCGAGCCATTCGAGGGCCAGCTGGCGGGCGGCGGCCTTAGATACTTTCCTGTGGAGGTGCACTGTCTCGGTCAGCTGGTCGCAGATGCGGTGCAGCGGCGAGAGGGAGCCCATCGGGTCCTGGAAGACGACGCCCACCTTCGAGCCTCTTATCTCGCGCAGGCGCGGCAGCGGCATCGAAAGGACGTCCTCTCCGTCCAGCAGGATCCGCCCCGCCGGATAGAACGCAGGCGGGCTCGGCAGGAGCCTCGCCACCGACATCGCGACCGACGACTTCCCGGAGCCGGACTCGCCGACTACGCCGAGGATCTCTCCGCGCTCAAGCTCTAGGCTTACGTCGCGGGCGGCGGCGGTTACGGTGCCGTCGTCGCTGCGGTATGAAACATCCAGATTCTCTATCTTCAACAACATTACCGATATTCTACCATATTTTCCATGTCCAGCGCCACATCATCTTGGCTTCAGGAAAAAGGCGTCGTGCGTGATTGCAAACGCCCAGTCCTCCGGCATCCGCTTGAGTTCATGGCCCTCTCCCCACGTGTCGGAGTAGAGAATCTCCTTCTTCTTGTCGTTGTAGCCGATTATGAGGCGCATGTGGCCGCCCGAACTCTGCGGGTTCACGCCGCGTTCCGGGAACATCCCGAGCGTCACGCCCCAGAAGACCGGGATACCCGCGTTGACCTGCTGGCGCACGCCTGCGGAAAACTTCTTGAACCGCGCGTCCTTCTGGCGCATCTTGTAGACGACCTTCGGCTCCATGGCCTCGAAAAGCTCGCCGACATACACCCTGTCGCCGCGCGTGAACTGCGCAAGCGAGAGCTCCGGCCTCTTCGCGGCCTTCGCGGCCTTGTTGTAGCGAGAGACCTGCTCTTCCACATCGCCGATGTCGGCCTGCATCGACACGATGTCCTGGAAGCCGAGACCGTTCTTCTCGCCTATCGTGGTCACGGCCTGCTTCATGTCGCTTATCAGCGTTCCGCCTGTCGCGCTCGTGCCCGCCTGCTGGGCGATTTCGTGCTCGTCGACGACACTTCCATAGTAACGAAGAACGCGCTCTGCGACGGCCGCCGAGCAATATCCCTTCTGCCCCTGGTCAACCATAGGCACGTTGTCTATGAAGACGTCGCCGTTCGGGCTTTTCGCGACATTGTCCTTGACCGACGCTTTCTTGCCCTTGCCAACAGGCTTCTTCGCCGCTTCCGAGCCGCGCTGCCTCACGGATGCCTTCTGGGAGAGCGTAAGCCTGAGATAGTCCACGCTGCGGGCGTTGCCGGCCCCTGGCGCGGAAAGCCCCCACACAAGCTCGCCCGCCGGATTCGACTTGGCGAAAACGCGCCTGTACTTGACCGAGCCGTTCCTGAGGGTCGTCTTCTCCGGCCTCCCCGCCGCCTTGCCCTGCGCGAACACCCTCTCGACTGCCGCGATCTTCTCCTTGAGACCGGCGACGTCGAGCCTCTCCCCGCGCTCCATCTCCACCCTCCTGCCGTCTTCAATCTTGACGAGCTTCGAATCGGCGTCCCCTCGGTTGTAGAGCGAAAGCTCAATGCGCGTGATGCGCTCCTCTTCGCCGGACTTGTCGAAAAAGACCCTCGTCTCCCAAACCTTGAGGCCGTGCCATGTGCATGTCGTCGGGTCAAGGCAGTTCACCTGGTCTCGCGTTTCGCTTGCGAAGGCGAAGCCCTCGTTCTTGTGCTCGACGGCGAAGAACTCCGCCTTCTCCGTCCACGCATCCTTCGCGGAAAAGAGCGCCCCGAGGTCAAGTACGGCCATCAACACGAGCGATGTCATTTTTTCCTTCTCCCTTTCTTTGGTTCCCGGTTGCGTTCCGCCGGCACGAAATCGATCTTCCTCCCGTCGAAGTCAACCCTCGCCACGCGGACCTTCAGCCTGTCTCCGGCCCGCCAGCACTCACCCCGCCCCGCCGAAAGCGAAGCGTCGGACTCGCTGTAGCGCAGGAACCTCCGCGAAAGAGCCGACACGTGCACGAGCCCCGAGGCCGCGAGGGAGGGGATGTCGACGAAGCACCCGAACGGCATGACTTTGGAGACGACCGCATCGTAGATTTCGTCGCGGCCTTCCTCCATCTGCCGCTCGAAGAACCTGAACCTCTTTATCTCCACAAGCGCCCTCTCCGCCTCCGCCGCGACCTCCTCGCGCTCGCTGAGGTGCTCGGCCCTGCGAGCAAGCAGCCCTGGGGCGACCTTGGCGTCGCGCCCGCAGATGAAGTCCGCGAGCTGCCTGTGGAGCGTAAGGTCGGGATACCTGCGTATAGGAGAGGTGAAATGGGCGTAGTAGCGCTTCGCAAGCCCGAAGTGCCCGATTGTCGAGGCATCGTAGACGGCCTTCTTCATCGAACGCAGCACCATCATCGACAGCGTGTCGTGCAGCGGATGGCGCTTGATCGTCTGGAGGAGGCCCGCAAACACCTTCCTGTTCTCCAAGTTGCCCGCCTTGATCCCGAGGCCTCGCAGCTCGGCCCTGAGGGCCAGTATCTTCTCCTCGTCCGGCGGTTCGTGAAGCCTTGCGAGTATCTTTACCCCGCGCGTCCAGAGCTCCTTCGCCACGGCCTCGTTCGCCGCGACCATGCATTCCTCGACCATCTGGTGGGACTCGTCTCCACGGCTAACTGAAATGGACTCTATCTCGCCGTAACGGTCAAGCAAGATATCCGTCTCGGCGGTCTCGAGGTCGAGCGCTCCCTCGGCGAAGCGCTTCGCCCGAAGCTGGCGCGCAAGCTCGGCAACCTTCCGTATGGCGGAAATCCCCTTCTTCCCGGCCTTTGCGCCGGTGCGGTCGGCGACATCCACTTCGCCCTCGATTACGCGCATCACGTCCTCGTAGGCGAAACGCGCCGCGCTGCGTATGACGGACTTCGCGAACGAGCGCTTCACCGCCTCGCCGTTGCGGTCGAAGGTGATGAAGACTGAAAAGGCAAGGCGGTCCTCCCCCGGCACGAGGGAGCAGACCCCGTTGGACAAAGCCTCAGGAAGCATGGAAACTACCCTGTCGCAGAAATACACGCTTGTCCCGCGCTTGTATGCCTCGCGGTCGATGGCGGAGCCGGTCTTCACATAGTGCGAGACGTCGGCGATGTGGACGCCGAGCACGCGGTTCCCCGACTTGTCGGTCTCGATGGAAAGTGCGTCGTCGTAGTCGCGGGCCGAGACTGGATCGCATGTGAAGATGTACCGGCGCCTGAGGTCGAGCCGCCCCCTGATGTCGGCGGCAGCAGGCGCAGACGGAAGCTTCGCGACCTCGTCGAGCACGGCCTTCGGGAAGCGGTTCGGCAGGCCGTAGAACTTCATGACAGCCGCCGTGTCCTCCCTCGGAACCCTGCCTGGGCGCGGAAAGCGCCTTTCCCCAGCCCTCTCGTCCAGTCTCTCAGTCTTTCTCATGTTCCCGATTCCCGTATGACGTTCAGCCTACGACAAGTTCCTCGCCCGGATACCTCACATGGCTCTTCGACTCCCTGTCGCCTATCATCATGACGACGGAAAGCGCCCCAAGGCGGCCTATGAACATCGCGACCATGATGACCGCCCTTCCCTCCGCCGAGAGCCGGGCGGTCGTGTCGCCGATGGAAAGCCCCGTCGTCGTTATGGCGGAGAACGCCTCAAAGAGAAGCGCGTCCGCCGAAATGCCGCTTCCGCCCTCGGTCACGTGCAGGGCCGCCGCGACAAGCGTGATGAAAGTCGCCATCGCGACGAATATGACGATGGACTCGCGCACGATGTCGTATGGCACCACGCGCTTCGAGATGACGGTCTCCTGCTCGCCCCGGCACATGGCCGTGATTGTATATACGAGAACTGCGAGGGTGGTGACTTTCATTCCGGCTGCGGCAGACCCCGGCGCTCCGCCAATGAACATGAGGAGCTTGTATATGAGCCGCGTCAGGCTGTGCAGCGACTCCGTAGGGACGACGCAGAAGCCGCAAGTGCGCGGGGTGACCGCCTGGTAGAACGCGACAAGCACCTTCTTCGGCCACGGGAACTGCGCAAGGACGCCGTCGCGCTCGACGACGAGAAACGCGACGAAGGCGAACACGAGGAGATAGGCCGTGACCCTGAGGACCACCTTGGTGTGGAGCGTAAGCCTGCCCTTGCCGCCGGAACGCCGCCTGAGGAAGCGGAACGTGCAGAGGTTGTATATGACGAGGAACCCGATGCCGCCGAGGATGGTCTCTAACGCCATCACGAGAACCGCGAACGGATCGTCGAGGAACGACGAGAGGGAACCGGGCCTTATGCCGAATCCGGCGTTGCAGAAGCTCATCACCGAGTAGAAGATGCTCTCATAGACGTCGTGAAGCCTTAAGTAGAGCGCGGCGGCCCCTGCGATCTCTATCGCGAGCATGGAGCCCACGACCCAGCATATGAGGCTGCGGAGGCCCTGCACCTGCTCGACGCCGTATGCGTTCATGAGCGAGAATTCCCGCGAGAGCGAAAGCCGCCTGCCGATTGCAATGAGCATGAAGGTTCCGCAGGTCATGAGCCCGAGGCAGCCGACCTCGACGAGAGCCAGTATGACGATCTGCCCGGCTCTGGAATACTCCGCCGCGATGTCAACGACCGTAAGCCCCGTCACGCAGACGGCGGAGCATGCGGTGAACAGCGCGGAAGAAATTGCGCCGAACTCACCCGATGACCTGGCCCACGGCATTGAAAGGAGCGCGGCGCCGACAAGTATCAGCGCAAGGAAGCCGAGTGCCACGGAGAAACGGCGCCTCATCGCGACATGGTCCCCTTTTCCCTCAGCCACACCGCCCATATGGATAGCTCGTAGAGCAGGCAGAGCGGAATCGCCATAATAAGCTGGCTCATCGGATCAGGCGGCGTCAGGAACATGGAGACGACGAAAGCCAACACGATTGCAATGCGGCGCTTTTCACGTAGCCCGCGCGAGGTAACGAGCCCGAACCAGCCGAGGACCGATATCACAAGCGGCATCTGGAACACGAGGCCGAAGGCGATTATCGTCTTGAGGACGATGGATATGTAGCCCTCTATGCGTATTGTAGTTACCGGCAGTCCCACCCATCCGTTTATCGCCTGAAACGCAGTGACGACCATTGGCAGGGTCTTCGCGTACGCAAGGCCCGCGCCTCCCATGAAGAGCGCCGAGCCGAAGACGAGGATCGACATGAGGACCAGCTTCTCCCGATTGGTGAGCGCGGGGAAGACGAAGCGCAGCACCGCGTAGGTGATGAACGGGAACGCAAGGACGAGCCCTCCCCAGATGGCGATTGCCATTATCGCGTCGAAGCCGCTAGTGAGGTCCAGCCCCTGTATGAAGTCGGCGTTCTCCGCGGCAGGGCTCTTTATCCACGCGAGGACAAGCCTCGAGAAAGCCCCTGCAACGACAACGCATATGGCCCATGCGACTGCGCCGAATACGATCATGTCCCTAAGCGCCGTCAGATGCTCCAGGAGGGGGCGCGGAGGGTCGTTCCTCGCATCCGGGTTCTTCAGAAGTTCAATCGCCATATCTCTCCGGTTCTTCCGGCGCCGCCTCGGCGGCAGACTCGGCGGCAGGCTCGGCGATGTCACCCTCGGCAGGTTCTGCGATGTCGCTTGCGACAGGCTCTACGATGTCGTTCGCTGCAGTCTCCACCTCCCTCGCCGCGTCTTCGATGGCGCGGTTCATTTCGCTATCCATCTCAAGGAGCTGGCGCTTGAAGCTGTCGGCCGCACGACGGAACTTCGCGTAGTGCCGCCCGATGGTGCGGGCTGTTGCCGGGAGCCGCTTTGGCCCGACTACAACAAGAACGACGGCGAGCAGGATGAGCCACTCGCCGACGCCAACGCTGTCGAATATAATCGCCAGCATCATTCAAACGACCTACTTCTGGAAAATCGCGAACTCGCCGCGGCGGTTCCTCGACCACGCGCTCTCGTCGTGGCCATCGACGGCGGGCTTGTCCTCGCCGTAGCTGCGCACCTGGATGCGATCGGACGAAATTCCGCTCTGGACGAGATAGTTGCGGATGATGACGGCGCGCTGCTCGCCGAGCGCCATGTTGTATTCGTTCGAGCCGCGCTCGTCGCAGTTGCCCTCGATGACCGTCACGCGATCGGTCTTCTCGGTGAGATGCTGCGCAACGGCTTCGATCTTGCCGAGCTCTCCCTGAGGAACGACGGTCGAGTCGAAGCCGAAATAGACCGGCTCGAAGTTCACGTCGGTGCAGCGCTGGTACATGTCTTCGAACTTGCCCTCGGTCATGGAGCTAAGCGGACCCGATTCCGTTTCGGTGCCGACAATATCGCTCCCCGTGGCAGTCTCGCCGCCCGCGCCTTTTCCCTTTGCGGCCTTGTCGTACTTGCAGCCCGCAATGCAGAGCGCCGCCGCGATAACAACCATGATGGTAGAGACTTTCATCTTTTCTTTTCTCCTTGATTTGGGGGTTTTAAATCTACAATTGGTATTATATCATAAACTGCGGCAAATCCGCAAGATGCCTAGGCGGGCAAAGACCGGCTAACCGAGGTCGGACTTTGCCGGAACCTGCCGCGGACGGTCGTAGCAATCGAAGAGCTTGTCGGTAAACCGGCGGTCTGGAGCCCTCGTGAAGAGGCTGACGAGCGGCACTATCGCAAAGCCCGCGAGCATGGCGACTGCGCCTGCGTTTATAGGCGAGCGCAGGATTTCCGGGAGAAGCGGCCTCCACAGCATGTTTACTACCATGAGACCGGACCCAAACGCGAACGACGCCCAGCAAGAGGCCTTCGTCGCGCCCTTCCAGTAGAGCGCGTAGAGGAACGGCGCAAGGAAGCTGCCCGCAAGAGCTCCCCACGAGATGCCCATCAGCTGGGCGATGAACGTCACGGAGCTCTTGTGCTGCATTATCGCGATCACCGCGGATATCGCAATGAACACCACGACGAAAAGGCGGATGCAGAGGACTTCGCCCTTCGGAGAAATCTTCTTCGCAACCGTCGATTTAAGGAAGTCGCTCGTGAGCGTCGAAGCCGACGTTATCACGAGAGACGAAAGCGTTGACATGGAGGCCGAGAGGACGAGGATGACCGTAAGCGCTATCAGCCCGGGGCCGAGATGCGAAAGCATCGCCGGGATTATCGAGTCGAAGCCGTTCGCCGCGACGTCGGATGGATCGCAGAATATGCGGCCGAACCCGCCGAGGAAGTAGCACCCGCCCGCGATGACGAACGCGAACACGGTGGAGATTACAGTGCCCTTGCGTATGGCGCTCTCGTTTCTGATGGCGTAGAACTTCTGCACCATCTGGGGAAGGCCCCAAGTTCCGAGCGACGTGAGGATCACGACGAAGAGGAGGCTTAAGGGATCGGGGCCGAAGAACGAGGCGAAGATGCCGGGCGCCGTGGAGACGGACGGGTCGGAGACCCTCGCAAGCGCGTCGAGAGACGCGGCAAACCCACCCTTCGAAAGCAGCACGGCGGCGATTACCGCGACTAGCCCCACGAGCATTATCATTCCCTGTATGAAGTCGTTGACCGCCGTCGCGAGGTAGCCGCCGGCGATAACGTACACGGCGGTAAGAACCGACATGAGCACTATGCAGACGGAATAGTCAATGGAAAACGCCATCCCGAACAATCGCGAAAGCCCGTTGTAGAGCGACGCGGTGTAAGGCACGAGGAAGACGAATATGATGGCAGAGGCCACGATCTTGAGGGCCTTTGAGTCAAAGCGCCGCCCGAAGAACTCCGGCATCGTGGACGAGTCGAGATGCTGCGTGAGAAGGCGCGTGCGCCTTCCAAGCACCACCCACGCAAGAAGCGAGCCTATCAGGGCGTTGCCGATGCCGGCCCACGTAGCGGATATGCCGTAGCGCCAGCCGAACTGGCCCGCATACCCGACGAAAACCACCGCAGAGAAGTAGCTTGTGCCGTAGGCAAACGCCGTAAGCCATGCGCCGACGGAGCGACCGCCGAGGACAAATCCATCCACGGAGCCCGCTCCCTTGCGGCACTTGAAGCCGATCCAGAGAAGAGTCACGAAGTATGCCGCCAAGAGCGCGATTTTCATTTTACATGCCTTTCCTTACTTGAAGCGAAGAAGTCCAGTCGTCCACTCGCCGACGGTCTTTCTGGAGCATTCCTCGAGCCCGCGAAGCGAATACGCCGCAAGGACCTCCTCGTATGCCTCGGAGAGAATGCCGGATATTATCAGGTTTTCGCCTACGAACGGCACTATCTCGTCGACGAACTTTATGAGGAGCGGCCCAAGTATGTTCGCCGCGACAACGTCGTATTTGCCCCTTGAGAGAATGTCAGGCAGGTCGGCTGAGCGCTTGCCGAGCGCGAACCTCCTGTAGCTGACGGCGACGCCGTTTGCCTCTGCGTTCGCCTCCGCCGCCTCCACCGCGACGGGGTCTATGTCGAATCCGGAAGAGACTGAGGCGCCGAGTTTTGCCGCGGCTATGGAAAGGATGCCGCTGCCGCAGCCCATGTCGAGAAAGCTCTTGCCGCGATTGCCTGAGCCGAAAAGCTCGTCGATGTATTCAAGGCACGCCCGAGTCGTTTCGTGCCTGCCTGTCCCGAACGCAAGCCCGGGATCTATCACGATCCGCTTGCGATCCGCCTCCCACGCCGGCACTATGAGGAGGTTCGCCCCGACCGGCTCTATCTTGAAATGGCGGCGATAGGCGAACTTCCAGTCTTCGTCCGCGATCTCGCCGGTTTCGACCTCCGCCTCCGCGCCGACAGTTTCGAGGGCGGAGGCAAGGAGGGATTGCGCCGCCGCGACGGAACCCTCGCCCCCGTCTTCAAGGTAGATGCGCAGCTGCGCGAGGTCTTCTTCGACGTCCCTGTAGCTGGAAAGAGCAAAATCCCCTCCGTCGAAAACCTCGAAGAGGGGATTCACAAACCGTTCCGGCACGGAACAGCCGACGAATTTCATGTTACTTCGCCTTGGCGACGAGCTTCTTGACAAGCGTCGGGCGCTGCACGAGAACGCGGACGTCCTCTGCACCCATCGCCGCCACCTTGTCGGCCGGCATGCCCATCTTCACGAGGCGGGCGCGCTGGGCCTTGGACTTGCGGGCCTTGCCCGCCGGCGTCTTGCAAGGGCGAACATGCGATTCCTTGCGTAGTGTACGACCTGTACCCATGACAAAACCTCCTAAATTACTGCTTTGCAGCTTCTTCGATGGTGACGAACTTGCCGTCCTTGATGAACTTCACCTTGCCGTCCTTGAGGGCGAAAAGAGTGAAGTCGCGGCCGAGGCCGACGTTCTTGCCGGGATGGATCTTCGTTCCGCGCTGGCGGACGATAATCGAACCGGCCTTCAGGAACTGGCCGTCATAGGCCTTGACTCCGAGGTATTTCGGATTGGAATCGCGGCCGTTGCGGGCTGATGCGGAAGTAGCCATTTTCTAAACCCTCCTTACGCGATTTCCTTGACCGTGGCGACCGTCAGATGCTGGCGGTGGCCGACGAGGCGACGGCTGCCTTTGCGGCGCTTCGCCTTGAAATTCAAGACCTTCTTGCCCTTGACGACGCCGTCAACGGAAAGAACGACCTTCGCGCCCTCCACGTAGGGGGCTCCAACCTTGAGGGAAGAACCGTCGGAGACCGCGAGAACCGTGGTCAACTCCGCGTCCTGCCCGACTTCGACCGCGATCTTTTCAATCTCGATCTTCTGACCGACCTTGACAAGCGTCTGCTTGCCGCCGGTTTCGAGTACTGCGTATTTGTCCATTTCAACCTTCCTCTCCTGCCGCCGCGCCCTTCGCGGCGGTCTGGAATGTCCGCTTTCCTTGTGGAGAACCCCTCCACGAAAAGCCAGATTTTGTGTATTTTATCAAAAACAGCACCGGCCTGTCAAACCGACAGGCCGGTGTCCGACTATCGCCAAAGCCTCCGGCGCGACATCAAAGCTTTATCGGCTCTATGTGCCAGATGTTCTTGGCGTACTCCATCACCGCGCGGTCAGACGAGAACCTGCCGGACCTCGCTATGTTGACGAGCGACATCGAGTTCCACCTGCCGCGATCGCGATACGTCGCGTCGACGAGGTCCTGCGCACGGCAGTAGTCCCTGAGGTCGGCAAGGAGCATGTAGTAGTCGTTGTAGTCGAGGAGGTTCCTGAGGATCGGGTCGAAGATCCCGGGCTCGCCTGCGGAAAACGCGTTGTCGCGAATCATGTCGAGCGCGGCCTTGATCTCCGGGTCGTTTTCGTAGATCTCCCGGGAGACGTACGTCGCCCGCCTCTTCGCGACATCCTCCGTGCGCATCCCGAAGAGGAACATGTTGGCGTCGCCGACTTCCTGGTTGATCTCCACGTTCGCGCCGTCGTACGTTCCGAGCGTAAGCGCGCCGTTGAGCATGAACTTCATGTTGCCGGTTCCGGAAGCCTCCATTCCCGCGAGGGATATCTGCTCCGACACCTCTGCCGCAGGCATGATCTTCTCGGCGAGCGACACGCGGTAGTCCGGCAAGAAGGCCACTGACAGCCTGCCCTTCGACCTCGGATCGGTGTTCACCACGTCGGCTATGCCGTGGATGAGGCGGATTATGAGCTTCGCCATGTAATACCCGGGGGCCGCCTTCGCCGCGAAGATGAACTGGCGCGGAAGCGGATTGAACGACTTGTCGCCAATGAGCCTGTTGTAGTGCATCACGATGTAGAGCGCAAGGAGAAGCTGGCGCTTGTACTCGTGTAGCCGCTTGACCTGGACGTCGAAGATCGCCTCCGGGTTGAGGGCGATGCCGAGATTCGCGGCAGACCACGAGGCAAGGTTGGCCTTGTTGGCCTTCTTGATCTTCTCGAGCCCCGCGAGGAAGCCACGGTCGCCTACGAACCTCTCAAGCTCGCGCAGCTTGCCGAGGTCCGTTATCCAGCCGTCGCCGATGGCGTCGGTTATCGTCTGCGCCAGGGCGGGATTCGCCTTCAGGAGCCACCTGCGCGGCGTTATGCCGTTCGTGACGTTGCGGAACTTGTCCGGCCACATCTCGGCAAAGTCGCGGAAAAGCTCGCTCTTGAGGATCTTGGTGTGCAGCTCCGCGACGCCGTTCACGGAAGACGACCCGACGACGCAGAGGTTCGCCATGCGCACGTACCTCTCGCCGTTCTCGTCGATGAGCGACATGCGCTGCATCTTCTCTATGTCCCCGGGGTTCTTCGCCGAAACTTCCCGGAGGAACCTTCCGTTGATCTCGTAGATTATCTGCAGGTGCCTCGGGAGGATGCGCTCCATCATCGGCACGGGCCACTTTTCGAGGGCCTCCTGGAGGATCGTGTGGTTGGTGTAGCCGGTCGAGCGGCGCGTAAGATCCCAGGCCTTGTCCCACTCCACGCCCTCTTCGTCGATCAATATGCGCATGAGCTCGGGTATGACGAGCGCGGGATGCGTGTCGTTGAGGTGGATGAACACCTTGTCGGGCAGGGCGTCCCAGCCGTCGTTCGTGCGGCGATACCTGCGGAGTATGTCGGCGAGGGAGCACGCGACGAAGAAATACTGCTGCCTCAGGCGAAGCTCCTTGCCCTGCATCGTGTTGTCGTTGGGGTAGAGCACCTTCGTGAGGTTCTCGGCGAGGACCTTCGTCTCGACGGCCTTTACGTAGTCGCCGCGGTTGAAGTTCTCGAGCTCGAAGTCCTCGACGGCCCTCGCGCTCCAGAGCCTCAGGGAGTTCACCGCCTCGCGGTAGCCCACGATCGGGAGGTCGTAGGGGACGCCCTCGACCGTTCCGCCCGGAATCCACTTCCAGCGCTGCACGCCGCCTTCGGTCCTGCACTCGACGTGGCCGCCGAAGTGGACGAACTGCGCGTACTCTGGACGGGCCATCTCCCACGGATAGCCGTTCTTGAGCCACTGGTCCGGCTCTTCCACCTGGTTGCCGCCGACGATCTTCTGGCGGAAGATGCCGTAGTCGTAGCGAAGGCCGTATCCCATGCCGGCGAGGTTGAGAGTCGACATCGAGTCGATGTAGCAGGCCGCAAGGCGGCCAAGGCCGCCGTTGCCGAGGCCGGCGTCGGACTCGTAGTCGCGCAGGCTGTTCCAGTCAAGCCCGTATTCCTTGAGGGCCTCGCGGCAGAGCTTGTCGGCCTTGAGGTTTATGACGTTGTTGCCGAGAAGCCTTCCGATGAGGAATTCAAGCGAGAGGTAGTAGACCCTCTTCGTGTTAAGCCGCCCGTAGGCCTCCTGCGTGTTTATCCACCGCTCGACGAGCCTGTCGCGGACGGCCAGCGAAAACGCCGTGTACTCGTCGCGCTCCGTGGCCCGCGTATCGCCCTTGGCGAGCGAATAGCGCAGGTGCCACGAAAAGTCGTCCTTCAGCCCATCGACCGACATCTCTACGCGGCGGTCGGTCTTCCGCCCGTTGCTCATTTCTTCCATTTTCCTCCAGATTCTGCCAGCTTATTTATTCAGCAGGCCCTTGAAAAGGTCAGCCGCCTTGTCGGTCGCCTTGTTGAAAGTCTCCGTCGTGGCCTTTGCCGCGGCGCTGGCCGCGGCACTGGAACCGGAACCGATGGCGCCGCCGAGGGACTTTGCGCCTTCGCCGATGGACTTTGCGTTCTCTCCGAGGGATTTCGCGCTCTCTCCAAGGGTCTTCATGCCTGCCTTCATGCCTTCGCCGATGGAGCTAGCCGATTCCATAATCGCCTTCCAGATGTCTTCGAGAACCTCGTCGAAAGTCGCGCCGCCCGAGTCCTTTCCGATGTCCTTGAGGACGATGTCCACCGGAATCGGAATCGTGACCATCCCGTACTTTACGCGAACGTCGCGTATCGTCAGGAGGTCGATCACGAGCTTCTTCTCAGAGGCGGCATCCTCCTCCGGCTCTGGCTCAGCCTGCGCCTTGTCGTCCTTTGCTGCCTCGGCGGCCTTTGCCTCGGCCTTGGCTTTTTTCGCCTCGTACTTCTCCTTGCCGCCGGCGGCATTGTACTGTATCTGCTTGAAGTTGTCGACATTGTTCTCGCCGCCCGACACATACGACGCGAAGAGCCCCTCGACCGTGACCTCTTCGACATGGATGTACTTGTCGCAGAGCGTAGTCATCCCGACATCGACGACGAGGTTGCTGAGCGAGAGCGCGACAGGTTCGCTGTATCCCTTGGGGTTGCCAAGCATGAGACCGCCGACCTCCAGGCGCCCGGTGTACGGATTGAGGCCGAGCTTCTCAAGCTTGAAGTCCGTCTGGGTGAACCTCGGAACCGCCGCATTCACAGTCGGCCTCAATACCGGGCCTACCCATATCGGCATTGTAAGGACAGCCAAGAGCACGCATGCCAAGGCCAGAACGACTATTATACCTATTGTCTTTAGTACTGTTTTCATTGTAGTTTCTCCACTGTTATTTTTGTGCGGTGACCGGAGCCGATCGTCTCGACTTCCATGACATTCGCCATCCAGCGCTCGCCGAACTTCTTTATGCGAGTTCCCCACATGCGACGGAGGGGCTTGCCGCCGGAAATCTCCTCCGCCTGCATGAGCGCGCCGGTCTTGCGGTCAACCCAGACGCGCACGGTCCGGTTGCCCTTCTTCATCATCAGCACGGCGCACACCTGGCCGTGCACCGTCTCGCCCTCGCGTTCGGCATCGAACGAGAAATCGTCCCACCAAAGGTAGTCGAGGGCTATGTCGCTCCAGGTGACGTCTGTCTCCATCACGGGCATGCCGGACTTCTCCGCAGGCGGGGGAGCGAGTTCCCTGCCGTCTATTGCGAGAGCCGTCTTAGAATCAAGGCGCGTCAGGCGGTATCCGTGCTCGGCCTTGACGACGCCCCTGCGGTTGCGGAGTATGATCCGCCCCTCTATGGAGACATTGGCCGGAATCATGGCGCGGCAGCTCTCTACGAGCTCCCGCGGAGTCGCGTTCGTGGAAAGGAGGAAGCTCGCGAGCAGGGCTATCATTTTGCGAACGCAGCCTCCAGCTCGGCGTTCTCCGGGCCGCCTAGGGCCCTTCCCGTCTCGTAGTAGCGCCTGGCGCCCTCGATGTTCTTGGGGTTCGACTTGAGTATCAGCGTCGCCATGTTGCCATATGCAAAATGGCTGCGAGGGTTCGAATGTATGGCCTGGTCAAGGGCCCTCTCCGCATCGCGGTATCGGCCCTCCGCGCTAAGGCGGGCGGCCTTTAGGTTGAGCGCCATTGCGTTGTTCGGCTTCTCGGACAGCATCGACGCGATTATCCGGTCGGCTTCGGCGTAGTCGCCGTCGCCAATGGCATTCATCACCTTCTCCTTCGGGGAGAGCGCCCTGTCGCGCCTCTGGGATGGGCGGCGGCGTTTTGCAGGCTCCTTGCGCACTTGCGCCGGCTTGGGCGCCTTCGCCTCGGCCTGGGGCTCGGAATCCTTCGCGACCGCGCGTTCAGGAGCTTGCTCCGCCTCCGCCTTAGCGGCTGGATTGCGCTCTTCGGCCAGCTTCTTCTCCAACTCCGTCGTATCGCTTACCGCGACAGGCTTCGCGTTGCTGCGTGCCTGGACGAGGAGGAGGGAGTCTATCGCGGCGCCGACATACGCGCGCTTTGTCCTAAGAGTCGCAAACTCAGGGGCCTTGGCGCGCTCTGGATCCTCGGCCTCGATCCTGTCGAGCTCCGCGAGCGCCGCCCTGTATTTCTCCACAGACTCGGAAATCTTCCCCTCGCTCGCCAAGTCGCTCGCATCGTCTATCAAAAGCGACGCAGGCTCCATCAATTCGGAAAGGCGAGGCTTCTTCTGCTCGTCGTCGTCGCCAAACGGCCAATACCAGCTCGCCTGAAGTTCGGCGAGGGCAAGGCATGCAAAACAGAAAATGGCGAGTCGTTTCATCATTAAGTCTGTATATTATACCAAACTTTTGCCCACGCCGCCACCCTCTGGGGCCTGTCCCCACGTTTCTTAAAGTTTTTTTGGACAGGATTTACAAGATTTACAGGATTTTTGGGGTCTGAGGGCACACACCCCGCATTGAGCTCGCCTTTCGCGTTATCTTGCAGAATCGCGCAGTTTTACCGCCAAAAACAGCACCGTCTCAGGGGTGTCTCCCCGCCGGATCCCCGCCGGATCTTGTCGTCGTTATTATCGTTTATCGCGTGCCGCCATACCTAAGGATCCACTCGTCCACCGAACCGAACATCGGGTGGCAATTCGAGTAGACATCGTCCGACTCCTTCCAGGTTTCCCAGAGAGTCGTCGCTCCGCGCTCGAGCATGTGCAGCCAGCCAGGGAAACCCTCGTGCAAGACGATCTTGCGAGCAATGTCATTGTGCCCGTGCTCAGCCAGGTACATCAGCATGTAGCGTGTCGAGAAAATGCCCGTCGTCGGCGCAAAACCCTTCGCCTCGAGCGCCTTCAGGAGCTCTGCCTCGGCGGCCGCCACGTTGTCGACAAGGCCGAGATAGAGGCCAATCGCCTGCGCGGACTGCGTGCCGTTCGCAACGATGCCGTCCTTCACATATGCCAGCAGGAAGGCCGCCCGGATCCCGTCAGCCAGCGGCGCGAACTCCGCCGCATCCTCCGGACGACCCGCCGCCGTCGCCAGGCGGGCCGTGAGACGGACGAACTCATGATAGTGCGCCGTCGCCGTCACTTCGTCCGGGGCCCGCTCGAGCGCCTCGTGGTCGCCGATGCACTTCGGGACGATGCCCGTGGGATAAGACGCCGCCATCAGCCGCACATAACGGGCGCAGACAGGATAATACGCGAGTATGCGCTCCCTGGCATCCGGATAATGGCGGAGAAGCGTCTCCATCAGCACGGGCACGGCCAACGCCCAGGAGATCGGACCCTTGCGGCTCGCGCCGCCCGCCTCGAGGCCGTCCGCGTCCGCAATGCCCACGAAGGGCGCCGTCTCGGTGAGCCATCCGTCGCCCTCCGCCTCGTCGGCGAAGTCCTGCAGCGTCTTGAGGTAGAACTCGAGCATGTTGAAGTTGAGGCACATCGCCTCGCAAGACGCCACGATGTCGCCGCCATAGCCGAGACGCTCGCGGCCGGGGCAGTCGCTCTGCACGCCGATCAGGTTGTCGCGGAACGTCCGCACGCAGACTTCATGAAGCTTCTGCAGCTTCTGCTCCTCGGACGCGAATCCCCTTCCGGGCGCAACCGGATGCAGATCCGACGACACGGCCCGCAACGTCGCCTTCGGCGCGGACTTCGCCCCGCGGACTTCCGCGTAGCGGCAGATGTGCCAGACGAACGGCGGCTCGAACCGTTCGCTCGCCGCGCCCTCACAGATGTACGCGTCGCGCTGACAGGCAAGTCCCGGAGCGCCCTTGCCGCCCCTGCCCGGTCTTTTGATCTGCCCGGCCGTCTGCGTCAGCACGTTGACGGAACCGTCCGCATTCAATAGCTCGCCGTAGACGATCTCGATCCGGTTGCTGCGTTTCTCGTTCGCAAACACGAACGACGGCACGCCGCTCAAGTTCGCGCCAAAATCGACAATGTATGCGCCGTTTGCAAGCTGGCGGACGGACTGCGCCGCCACGGCTCCCGTGTAGGCAATCGGCGGTGCCGTGCGCAGCACAATGGCCCCGCACGGACCCGGCACGCGCGACGCCGTCTTCCAGACTTCGCCGACGGTGCGCGTCGCATCGATCTCCGCGCCCAGGTAAACGCAGTTGCGGATCACGTTCGTCTTACGCCACTTCCAATCCAGCGGCTCCGTCACGCCATCGACCGTCAGCTTGAAGCACGGACGGCCGTGCGCGAGCGCTGTGCGGAAGCACTTCGAGCCCCAGAACCGAAGCGGCGGCAGGTTGTAGAATCCGTTGCCGAGCGTCACGGTGACGACATTCGTCGCCGGATAGGGCAACAGCGCCCCCGTCGCCGTCGAGACGTCAAGGGAATCGGCGTAGACCGTACGGTCGAACGGGCTCCAGAGCGGCATCAGCGATGTTTCCGACACGCCCGCCGGACGGCCGTTCAGCGCGAGCGCGTAATAACCGGCGCAGGCGACTGTCACCTTCGCCTTGTCAACGCCATTCGACAGCACGAACGTCGCCTTGAACTCAGGGGCCGGATCCTCGTCGTAGAATGTCGCTTCCTCGCGGTCCGGTTCGCCGTCCCCCACCCAGCCCGTCTCCGAAAGCCGATCGCGGACGCGCGGACGCGTGAAATCGTAGCCACCGCTCTCCGACTCAAATCGCTTCAGGAGCTCGCGAGCCCTCGCATTGCGGCAGACAAGTCCGGCGCCGCCGACGGAAAGTCGTCCTTCGTCAAAGGCAACCGTCGCGCAGGTCCCGTCCGCGCGCTCGGCCCGGACGTGCAGCGACGTGCGTCCGTCCCCCATGCAGACGAGGTTCGTGTACGACCCTTCGAAGACGAGCCCGGATGTCGGCAGGCGCTTCTCGTCCACGACAAACGGCGTGTGGTATTCGGCGCGCCAGTCGGGACACGCCTTGCGCAGCCAGTCCTCCTCGTCGGCGTCGTCCATCACATGGATGTCGCGGAAACGCAGCTTGCCATCCTCGAGGAACAGGTTCGCGCGGTAGTGCTTCGAGTTGTACCAGACGCTCTGCCGGTCGGCGCCCATGCGGTCGTCGATGGCGATCTGCGTCTGGGGGCAGTTCTCCGGATGGTCGCGCAGGAAGCGCTCGGCCGTCTCGGACACGGTCTCGACGGAAATCTTTCCCGCTTTCGCATACTCTGCCGCCATCGCCATCTGCTCGTCCAGACTCTTGTGGATGCGACTCCAGAAGAAGCTGTTCTCCTGTCCCGTCTGCATATAGCTGAGGTTCAGCGGCGCAACCGGTTCTCCATAGAGCCTGAAATACCAGGGCACGTCCGGATTGCCAACCGGCTCCATCGTCGGGCAGCCTGCGGCCGCAAAGCTGTTGAAGCCGGCGTTCGCATACGTGCCGTAGTTGTAGATCGGATCGGGCGTAAGCATGCGGAAGACGGGTGCGCGGATTGCATTCTTCATGTCAACCGCAGCCGACAGCGCATTCTTCTTTGACGGATAGTACGCGCCGTTGAAGTAGCCGCCGTTTAGCGTATACGCATCAGTCGCATCCTGCTCGCGGCAGATCATGAACGCCTTAACGCCATACTTGCGCTGGACATAGTCCATCGAATGGGCGTCCAGGAGCCAGCTTCCCATTGTCTTCGGATACGCGCCGAAGCGGAGCTTGAAGAGGCGGAATAGCTCGTCGCAGATGCGCTCGCGCTCGGCCGGCGCATAGGCCATCAGGAATCCGGGCTTCACGAACCAATCCCAGTCCCAGCCGTTGCGACCCTTCCATTCTATGCCGCACGTCTCGACGAGCTGGCGGCACATCTCGGCCCAGACGCCGTACTCCGTGCGGTCCTGTTGCGCTGTCTTCGCGAGCGCGACGAGGTCGTCGCGCAGCAGTGCGTCATACTGCAAAAGGATCGTGTTCTTGAAGCCGTACTTCGTGTTGCGCGCGATCTCCTCGCGGAGCGGCTCGTCGAGATGGTCGCGGTTTGCATCGTCACGTGGTTCGCAGCCGCGCACGAAATTGACAAAGTTCAAGACATTGAGGACTCCGCTCCCGCCTTCGGCGATATCGGCCATGCCGGCAAAGGCCCGCAACCCCGCCGACGCCGCCAAAATAATTATCTTGATTACGTTTTTCCAGCTCATTTCATTCGTCAGATTACAAAGGGCTGGTCCTCACAGGTCCTTTTGTTCACATAGCATTTTCTCTCGAAAAGCCATAATCTCCTCTCGCGACACTCCGCACGAAAGGACATATTGCTCCACCTTGTCCTGCAGAGTCGCGCCTTCGAAAGCCTCGTCGAACATACGGAGCATCACTTCGTAGCGGAGTTTTCTGCTGAACCAACCCGTCGCAGGATTAAAGAACACTGACATCTCCCAGTCCAAGGAAAGGTCTGGCTCGGAAACCCCAAGCAGCGCATTCAGGATGAAAGCGAGCGTTCCCGTGCGGTCCTGTCCGGAAATGCAGTGGAACACCAGCGGAAGGTTCTCCGGGTTGTTTACGATGCGGAAGCACTTTGCGACAGCGTCTTTCTCGAACGAATTGGTCATCCAGTGATAGCAACCCGAGGGAACGTGCATCCATTTTACCGAACAACCGAACGGCGATGTCTGCAGCCCCCTGCACTCCTTGTCGCCCCGCAAATCAAGATCGGTCTTGATGCCAAGCTGTCCGACTGCGGTATTGCGCCCCTTCTCCGTTATCAGCATTGCGCCAGGAAAGACATTTGTCGTCGAAGTACGGTTCGCGCACGCGCTGCGGTAGAGCACACCCTGTCGGACCATTCGCCCTCCAAGCCCGGCACGGCCGCCCAAATCCCGGAAATTCGGCACACCTTCGACCGACAGCAACCGGGGCCCCGGTTCCGTCCTGAAATGTCCCCACGGCGAAACACGCCCGGCGACACAGACCCGCCATGAATATGCGGTGCCGCTTTCGAGATTGTACACCGGGAAGACGTTTCGCGTCCGCGGCGATACGTCTTCACGGCGAACGACTCGACCGTCAGATTCACGGCATATCTCCAGCACTCCGGGATTTGCATCCCAATCTACGCCGTCCCACGCGAACACAACCGGCGCAGGCACCCACCCGATGCTCGCAAGGCGCGCCCTCGCCAAGGGATCGTCGAATTTTTCGACGCGCCGGTCCGTCGGAGTCGACAGATATCCCCTCTGCCCATCGGTAAGGAGCGACACGACCGCGCCCTCCTGCGGGAGCAAAAGGGAAATGCCGGCAAAGGCATTTGTCGAAGACGCATTCTTTAAGGCTCCGGTATCGCGCTCGTAGATGAACACCTGCGTCGCGACAGACCCTGCGTTCTCGCGGCGGATCTCGTAGCGTCCCGCCTCCGTATCGTCGGCAACCGACACGCGGCCGATCCCCGTCCAGTCCGCAGCGTCGCTTTCGCGAACGGACAGCTCGACAAACTCAGAAGGCCGGTCCGAAGTCATGCGCCAGGCGGCGTCCGAACCTGGCTTGCGCAGGACAAGCCCCGCGCCGTCCTCGAGCATCTCCAGCGAGAAGAGCGG
>Ga0310786_10000553_pt1 | contig 60728 bp, 46 predicted proteins | sample AusTroGonzalo_MG_FD_203881 | JGI IMG/M metagenome (GOLD analysis project Ga0310786, IMG submission 203881) | Bovine rumen microbial communities from tropical cattle in Woodstock, Queensland, Australia - Gonzalo_03 (v2) (version 2) | ecosystem: Host-associated > Mammals > Digestive system >...
TCACACCAAAGTTTGACATTCTTTCTTTTGCAGAACGAAAATGCTGCTCGCTTAAAATTGTCGTTGGACACAAAAAGACAGCCTGTTTTCCATTGTAAACCGCCTTAAAAATCGCTCTAAAGGCAACTTCTGTTTTGCCAAACCCAACATCACCACAGATAAGTCTATCCATGATTTTTGAGCTTTCCATATCTCCGTCAACATCCAAAATCGCCTGTGCCTGATCCGCAGTCAAATCAAATTCAAATGCATCCGCAAATTGATTTTCAAGTGCATCATCTCTGACAAATTTATACCCCTGAGTTTCTTCTCTTTCCTTGTAAATTTTTGCCAAAGAAATGGCGACTTCTTTGAGATCTTCTTTGACCTTTTGCTTAAGTTTTGTCCATTCGCTTGAACCAAGTGAGTTTATTTTTGGTGCATCTCCACCAACATATGCAGACAAAAGATTTGTTTGTTCTGATGGCAAATAAAGAAGTGCTCCGTTTTTATACTCCAAAACAAAATAGTCTTTCTCGAACAACGAAAGCTTCATTCTGACAATGTCTTTGCACCTTCCAATTCCATAAAAGGAGTGGACAACATAATCCCCCACTTTTGGCAAATAAGAAAAGTTTTGTTTTCCTTTTGCATAGTCCATGCGTTGCATTTTGTACATGTCATCTGTGGCAATACCGACCATACCAAGTGAAAGAAAACTAAAAGAGTAAGAAAAATAGTCCTTACACAGGTAAATTTTGACATCGTTTTCAATTTTTCCTTCAAACTCTCTATACGCAATGTGATTTACAATCAAAAATTCTTTCAAAATTTCAAAAAATTTCCCCGCAAAAAGAAATGTGTTGAGCCCACCTTTTGCATACATCTCAAGGTCAGTTTTGAGCGACATAAAGTCTGTTATATAACTTTTTGCACCAATAGTTTTATTTTCAAATTTGCTGTCATTTGTGTTTGAAAAAACAATATATTTTTGCAAATTTACATCGGTAAAATTTATAAATAAATCTTGCTTTGACCAAGACAACTCTTGTCTGCTTTGAGACAAAATCTTGCACTCATTTTCAATCTTTACCGGCTCGTCAACGACAATCTCTCCTGGCAAATCAAAAACAGAATTTTCCCCCATTTTTAAATAGATTGGACGAAGTTCAAGTGATAAAGATGTCGATTCCGTATTCATTGTTGCAAAATCAAAAGAAATCATTCTTTCAATTTCATCATCAAAATATTCTATTCTGTTTGGATACTCATTCCCAACAACAAAGACATCAACAATTTCTCCACGCACAGCAAACTGTCCCGTCGTTGTGACATAGTCCACCCTTTCATATCCAAACTCAACAAGTTTTTGTGCCAATTTTTCCCTTGCAAACTCTTGTCCAACATTCAACAAAATTTTCTGTTTTAAAAATTCAAAATCAAATTTTGTCTCAACTGATGATGGCAGAAAAATCAAACAATCAATTTCATTTGAAAGATATTTTGTTATATTTTCTGCAAACGGAAGCAAATTTTGGTCAAATTCATCCTCGTTTTCTCTCCCGCAAGACACAATCTGTGCTATTCTTCCACAATCAACCAAACCTTTTTTAAGTTTGCTTGCTGTGACAAAATCTCCACAAACATAAATCACTTTGTCAAGGTTTGAAATAGTCAAAACTTTTTCGCCAATAAAAAAACCTCCCAAACTTTTTTCGTTTGGAAAATTTTGTTCTTTAAGAAGATTTAAAAACTCTTTCATTTACTTATTCTCGCACAGACTTCTTCTACCGCCTTGTCAAGGATCGGTTCAAAGGAATCTTTGTCAAACTTTGACAAAACATAATCAGCCAAATCGAGAGATATATCTCTGCCAATTCCAACCTTAACTCTCTCAAAATCCTGACCAACAAACGACACTATACTTCGGAGTCCATTGTGAGTTCCAGCAGAACCATTTCGCCTGTATCTTATTGTACCTTTTGGCAAATCAATGTCGTCAACAACAACAATGATTCTTGCATCTTTATATTTGTTTTTGAAAAGCACGACGCTCTCCCCACTCAAATTCATGTAGGTCTGTGGTTTTGCAAGCAAAACTTTTTGTCCGTCAAAAACGCCATCACCAACAAGTGCCTTATATTTGCTTTGGTTTATTGCAATACCAAGTTTGTTTGCAACTCTATCCAAAACCTCAAAGCCAACGTTGTGATATGTCCCCTCATATTTTTTTTCTGGGTTTCCAAGTCCTACAACAATAACCATCTTTTCCTCTAAAATTTTTGATTGATAATTTTATCAAAAGGTCCAACGACCTTGTTTTGCTCTATCTTTGATTTTTCCAAATAACTTTGGCAAACAAAAGCTCCATCACAAACAATTGTGTCAAAGATGTAGTTTCCGCTTTCCAAAATTACATTTTTGCCAATATAGCTCTCACCTTTAATGATATTGTTTGGATAAATCACACTTCCATCTTCGATTTCTACATCTGCATCAATAAAGATTGTATCTTCTCCAAAAAGCACAACGCCATTTTGTTTGTGGTAATTTAAAATTCTTTTGTTTAAAATGCTAAATGCATAGGACAACTTCTCTGCATTGTCAATTCTCTTGAAATCGTCTGTGCCAAACGGCGTGATGCCAGAAGACATAAGCATCTTTGCATTTTGCAAATATTCTGACCTAAAAACATAACCACGTGACAACTGCATCACATTAAGTCTTTGAGTTGAAAAATAATTCATCACCTCCAAGAATGTTTCTCTTTTAAGCAGTGGAGTATCACTGTATAAAACGGCAACAAAATCATATCCTTCTGTCAAAGGTTTTACTGCTTCCAAAACATCTTCAGGCTCATCCATCACATATTGGTGACAAGATGATGTGGACATAAGCACCCAATCAAGCATCTTTTTGCCACAGAGGTCAAAATTTGCTGACACACCATCATTTGCTTTCAAAACAACAACAAGGGTCTCTTTTGCAACCCAATCATTGTTCTGGCTTTTAAGCAAAGTTTGCGTGTCTGGCATCTCTTTCAAAAAGTCAAAACTTATTTGATTTTCATCAATTTCTTTATCTAATTCCATCGTTTCCATAGGGATATTATAAATTTATTTATAATTTTTGTCAACAAACTAAATATCAAACGCAATTTTGTCAAAAATGTGTGAAAATATTTTTAAAAGAAAACAAATTGTGATAAAATGACATTGAATATGAAGAAGTCTTGTGTAAAAAATTTTTTAATTTACTTGTTCGTTCCAATTTTGCTGTTAGCATTTGGCATGTGTTTTTTATCTACACCAAAAAACATGGTCATGGCTGATGGTGACACATCCCTGCCAGCACTTTCAAACGAAAAATTTACTGTGACCCCAACTGTTTATGACAGGCGTGGAACCAGCCTTGCTCACACCACACAAACAGTGACGACAAATGTTGGAGACGAGATAACTTATTATGTTTTCAAATGGAGAGAAATTTCTCATTTAACATTCAACTTTGCCACAAATATTCAGGATTCAACCGAGCAGTACGTTTCCTACGAATTAACTGCTGGAAACATTCAAACAGAAAAACTTGAAACAGATGTCGGACAGATGACATTCTCAAGTTTGACTTCAGGGGTTATTTCAAACAACACTGTAAACATCCCTGTTTTGTATTATTACTTTGATAAAGAGTATGTTTCAGAGATTAGTTCAAACAAGAAATATGGAAACGATTTTGGACTTTACAAATTTGATTTTAGATACACCGTTGTTGAAGATAACATATCTCACACAATTGCCATTCCAAATCCACTTTATATTGCAATTTTGCCAGACAATGTTGACACAATTTCCACAAATGGCCTGTCGATTTCTTATACAGTTTCAAGCTCAAGCCGTTTGATGAGCATTTACAATCTTTCTCTTTCAGATCCAAACGCATTCAAATATATAAACCCAAATTATATTGAATGGAGCGTTGTTGGACAAGACAAAAACAACAACAACTATGCTCTTTCTGAAAAAGTCAAAAATTCAAAAATTGAATATGCAAGTTACCGCATCATTTGGACTTCACAGCTTCCTTCAGAACCAATTGGCCCAACGTTTAAATTTGACTCAAACAATATTGAAGGAACATGGACAGTTTATTGCACAATATTTAATTCAGCAAAAGAAGAAAGAGTGACCATTCAGTCAGACACACTTTCCACAATCAAAGTCCCTTCCCCATCATATTGGTGGATTGTAATTTTGGTGACTGGCGTCATCATAGCTGGCGGCATTGTTGCACTGATTATTTTCAAAAACAAAAACAAAAACAAAGCATAAAAACAGACCCAAGTGGTCTGTTTTTTAAAGAATATTATGAAAACTTGCACCCATGATTTGATGCACTTTTCTCGTTTTAAATTTTCTATCAAATTTCCACCATGCTCTGCCTTTGAAATTTGTTTTATTTCTGATTCAATCTTGTTATATAATTCAAAATCGTCTCCAGAAAGAACTCAACTTTGTTCACCTGAAATCAACTCAATTTCTATGTCCTTTTTGTTGTTTAGCATGTCTGTCAAAACGACATTTTCCGCTTCTCCAAGAAACATCCCTCCAACGTCAAGGCCGTTTATCTTTGTGTTTTCAAAAAACTTTTCATCTCCTGTCAAAATGTTTTCAAAACAAAATTGACACACAATCAAAAGTGCCACAGAAAGCGCAGAAACTGCAATAAACCACAAAAAACCTTTGCCGTTTTTAGTTTTTTTTATTTTTTTCCTTTTTTGTTTTCATAAAATTATTATGTTTCAATATAAAGAAAATAACAAAAAAGACTGATTTATCAAATCAGTCTTTGTTTACGGTATTTTCAATTTCTTTGAGAAGTGCAACTTTTTCGTTTTCCACTTTTCCATCAAACACTTTGCTCAACAGGATTGTCAAAATCCGGCTATACAATCTCTTATCAATTTTTGGAAAATTTCTCTTTATGTCTGTCACATCAATTTTTAGATCAGAGATTTGAATTGCTAGTCCATGCTCAATAATGTATTGATAAAAGAATGTGTATTTTGTCTGCAAACCTTTTGAGCATGCTCCGACAAGTGGGCTTATGTTTGCCCAATCTTCAAAATATTTTATAAAAAATTCTTTGTTGCTCATCCTTGCAAGTGCATCATAAAAACCTGCAAGATATACAAACAACTTTTGAACAAGAGCCTCATTTAAAGCAAATTGTTCTTTCAAAAGTTTTTCAACAAAATCTTGAAGACAGTCTGGTTTTTGCGTGTTTACAATGTCAATCAAAAGCCCCAAAAATCTGTCTTCTACTCTGTAAACATATTTATATTTAACCTTGTTTTTTTTAAGTCCCAATTCTGTCCAAATCCCAAGAGAATTTAAAAGTGCAAGTGCGTTTTTCAAACTCCCTTTGTTTAGATTGTATCTCTTGTCACAATACAAAATCCTTTCAAGTTCTGTAAATTTTCTCGCTCCAGAAAGTTCCAAGAGATTTGTCACATTGTTTTTTGCTGCAACAAAAGTCAACTTGTCAATTTTAAAATCAAGTTCGCCTGCAATTCTAACCATTCTCAAAATTCTTTCGCCATCATATTTTAAAACCTCTTCGGGATTTATATTGCAGCGAATTATTCTGTCATTTAAGTCAATAATACCATGATAATAATCAACAATTTCATCACTATTTATATTGTAATAAATTGAATTTATTGTAAAATCTCTTCTTTCTGCATCATCGCGAATGCTTGTCGTCCTTTCAATTCTTGTTGGAGCATGCGATCCATTTTCACTATAAACATCTTTTCTAAAAGCGGTATACTCATATTTCTCTCCATCCCTGCTTATCAAAAGTGAGCCTGTCTTCAGATTTTTTACTTTGACTGTATAATCAGAGCCCTCAAGACGTTTTGAAACCTCCTCTATGTCAACTGAGCTTGCCAGATCAACATCACCTGTGTCAATTTTCAAAAGTTGGTTTCTGACATACCCTCCAACAACAAACAACCCCTCTGGAAAAAATGAGGCAAGTTTTTTCAAATTCAATGAAACATCAATAAACATACATTCAGTCTCCAAATACCATAATAATAAAATAAGTTATTGCTTCAAAAAAGTCAAATATATTTGACCTTTTGACGTGTATTTGATATTATAATATACATAAGAGAAAAGGGAAGATGAGAAGAATAAAAAGATCAAAAAAGAAAAAGACAATCCTTCAAGATATACCAATTGTCAGATATCAAACTGACAAAGATTTAGGTTTGTCTGAAGAACAAATCAATGAAAGACTTGAGCATCACCTTGTCAATGACACAAAAATCAAAACTTCAAACTCTTATCTCACAATCATAAGAAAAAACATCTTTACGGTGTTCAATTTGATTTGGATTGTCATTGCCGTGGCACTTATGTGCGTTGGCGCTTGGAGTGACCTGCTCTTTCTTTTTGTTGTTATTGCAAACACTGCGATTGCAATTTTTCAAGAAATCAAATCAAAAAACACAGTCGAAAGGTTGTCAATGGTCTCTGTGCCAAAGATAAAAGTTATTCGTATGGGTTTTGTACATGAAATGAAAGGCGAAAACTTACTGCTTGACGACATAATCATCTTGGAAAACGGAAATCAGATTCCAACGGACTGCATCATAGTAGATGGAACAGTTGAAGCAAACGAAAGTTTGCTTACTGGAGAATCAAACTCCATCAAGAAGCAAGTTGGAGACACACTGCTTGCAGGAAGTTTTCTTGTTTCTGGAATGTGCTATGCCAGAGTTGACAAAGTCGGCAAAAGCAACTATATCCAAACTGTTGCAGAAAGGACAAAAGACTTCAAACCACAAACTTCAAACTTGTTTAAAGACCTTAACAGTTTGATTAAAATCATCATCTTGATTTTGATTCCTATTGGGGTTTTGACGTTCTGCAAAGAATATTTGATTACAAAATCGACAATTACTGATTCAATCACAAGCACAAGCGGGGCCCTAACCGGAATGATACCTGCAGGAATGTATCTGCTTATCACTGTCAGTTTGTCTGTTGGAGTCATAAAACTTGGCAGAAAGAAGACCCTTGTAAAAAACATTTACTCAATTGAAATGCTTGCCAGAGCAAATGTCCTTTGCCTCGACAAAACTGGCACAATCACAGACGGAACAATGAATGTTGTTGAAGTTTTGCCACAAGATGGAAAAACACCAGAGCAAATTTCAAAAATAATGCGTAGTGTGCTAGCGAATCAGCTTGCGTCAAATGCAACCAGCCTTGCACTGACAGACTATTTTGGAAAAGACAAAAACAAAGACGCAAAAGAAGTTGTTGAATTTTCTTCACAAAGAAAGTTTAGTGTAACAACTCTTCATTCCGGCAAGACCTACTATCTTGGCGCATACTCATTTATCAAGGCACCAATTTCTGCCGCACAAAGAAAACTTGTCACGTCTTACATGGAAAAAGGTTATAGAATTATAACTTTGGTAGAAGATGACAAAATGTATAATGAAAAAGTTGCAGGAAAAAATGGGAAAATCATTGCTTTCTTTGCACTTGAAGATCACATCAGAAAGGATGCTGTTGAAACAATTGCATGGTTTAAACAAAACGATGTTGAAATCAAAATCATCTCTGGTGACGACGCCCTGACCGTTTCAAAGATTGCAAACAGAGTGGGTGTTGCAAACAGTGATAAATATGTCTCACTTGAAAACATGAGTTTACAAGAGGTTGCACAAATTGCAAACAAATTTACCGTTTTTGGCCGTGTAACACCAGAGCAAAAACACACCATCATCAAAACCCTTAAAACACAAGGAAATATTGTTGCCATGACTGGAGATGGAGTAAATGACACCCTTGCCCTGAAAGAGGCAAACTGCTCAATCGCCATGGCTGACGGAAGTGAAGTGGCAAGAAACATCTCTCACCTTGTTTTGATGGAAAGCAACTTCTCTGCTCTGCCATCAGTTGTTGAAGAGGGAAGAAAAGTTGTAAACAATGTTCAACACTCATCAGTTTTGTACCTTATGAAAACACTTTTCACCATGATGCTGTGCTTGACGACACTCGTCATCGGAATATCCTATCCATTTACACCAAAACAAATGTTGCCTCTTGAGATGTTTGTTATCGGAGTTCCATCATTCCTATTGACATTCCAGCCAAACAAAGAGCTAATTCGAGGAAACTTTATCCCTCAGGTTTTGAAAAAATCGATTCCGTGTGCAATTGTTATGTTTGTAAATATCTTTATTGTTGTTATGTTAAACCACAATTCGTTCACACTTACAGAGCCAGAATACGTTTCACTTTGCACACTTCTTTTGACATGTGTTGGGTTTGTAAATCTTGTTTGGATTTGTGTTCCATTCAATTGGTTTAGAGTTGTTGCCGTTGGAATCTCCGCGGCCGCGCTGATAACAACATTTGCAAGTGGACTTGGCTCTTTCTTTAGAGTAAACACCTATTCTTTCCCTGTTGTTGTAACCCTTCTTGCTCTTATCATAACTTCAGCACTTGTTATCACTGGCTGTCGCTATCTTCTTGCTTGGTTATATAAAAAGCGACTGCTTAAAAACAAGGAGAAAAATGCAGACTCAACAGGAGTAAAAATCTGGAATAAACTTGCCGGAGTTGTCACAAAAAAAGAAAAAAAAGAAGAACTTGCTGAACTCGAAAACGCAATAGCACAAGACAGTTCAAAAGAGATAAAATCAAAGACACAGGAAAAGAAAAGAGGAAAAAATGAAAAAAAATAATGTTGAAAAATTAAAGATAGGTATTCCTGAAGGAAATATTTTTTCAGAATATATTGTTGATGACAAAGAGGTCTTAGACGAAGTGCTTGTTGATACTATTGAAAAAACAGCAAACGCAAAACCTGTTAGAAAAAATCTCGACATAACTTTCGTGTCAAATCAAAAAATTGACTCAAATAGATTTACATCAGCATATAAAAACACAATGCAAAACAAAGTTGATACAAAAAACAGAGAAATTTCTCGATGTCTCATCACAGGCATAATCATGACAATTGTTGCTGTATGTCTCCTGCTTGTATATGTGTATGTCTTTTCACAGTTAAGTTTGTTTTGGAATAAATTTCAGGAAATCAGTGTTTGGGTTTTCGTTTGGGCATCAGTAGAAATTTTGACAGTTGAACTTATTCAACTGCTGATTGATAGGGCAAAAGCAAAAAAGTTGTTAAACGCAACTTTAACAATCAAATAAAAAAGAGTAAAGTTTTACTCTTTTTTTATTCAAACATTTTCTTAATTTTGTCGTTTGCTGTCAAAAGCAATCTTTTTAAAAGTGTATATCTTGTTGCAGTATACTTGTTTGCAACCATTCTGTGCAAATATTGTTTTTCTCCAACAATCACAACCATCTTTTTTGCACGAGTAACTGCGGTATAAATCAAGTTTCTTGTCAAAATCATGCTTGGACCTGAAATTGCAGGAATGATGACAACATCAAACTCAGAACCTTGACTTTTGTGAATGGTGATTGCATAAGAAAGTGACAAATCCACTAAATCTGGCCTTGTATACAGGCAAATTCGCCCATCTTCAAACTCTACAACAACTTCTCCGGTTTGAGCATCAATTGTCAAAATTTGACCAATATCGCCATTGAAAACTCCTTGTCCATTTTCATCTGCAAATCTTCCATGTTTTTTCCATTCAAGATCATAGTTGTTGGTCATCTGCATGACCTTGTCTCCTTCACGGAAAATAATCCTTGCAAACTCCATCTGTCTCTTGTTTGGTGATGGAGGATTTATTCTTTCTTGCAACTCTTTGTTTAAATTTTCAATTCCACATGCTCCAGCTTTAAGTGGTGCAAGCACCTGAATTTGCTGCGGATCAATTTTTAAATATTTAGGCAATCTTGATGTCACAAGGTCCACAATTGTGTCTTTGACAAATTCTGGGTCATTTTTACTCTCAAAAAAGAAATCCATACTCGTGTTGTCAATAAGTGGCATCTTTCCGTCATTGATAAGGTGTGCATTTGTGACAATCAAACTCTTTTCTTCTTGTCTAAAAATCTTTGTCAACATGCAATATTTTATTATGCCACTTCCCAAAATGTCTGCTAGAACATTTCCGGCTCCAACGCTTGGCAGCTGATCTTTGTCTCCCACCAAGATTAGTTTGCAATCTCTAGGCAAAGCCTTTAAAAGTGATGACATCAAAGACGCATCCACCATCGACACCTCGTCGACAATGACACAATCATATTGCAGTGGATTGCTTTCATTGTGAACAAAGAAACTTTGATCGGCTTGAATTTGATTAACCTCCAAAAGCCTATGGATTGTTTTTGCTTCATGTCCTGTGCTGTCACTCATTCTTTTTGATGCGCGGCCTGTTGGTGCGGCAAGAGCAACTTTCTTTTGCGAATTTGACAAAATCTCCAAGATACATTTTATGATTGTAGTTTTTCCTGTTCCTGGTCCACCGGTAATCACAAACACACCATTTTGAATGGCTCCAGCGACAGCTCTTCTTTGCTCTTCATGAAATTCAATTTTGCTTCTCTGTTCAAACAGTTTTATTTCTTCAGAAACATCAACATTGTCTTCTTGCTGACAATTTGCAAGCCAAACAAGTTTTTGTGCAATCGTGTTTTCATAGTAATAATATTTTGACAACATCACAATTTCAACATTGTCCACCCACATAGAAACAGCAGTACGGTCAAGAGTTAAACTGTCAAAAGCCTCAGTAAACTTTCCTTCATTTTCTTCATATGACAAATTAAGCGTCTTTGCGGCCTCATCCAAAAGCATGTTTTTTGGCAGATATGTGTTTCCATTTCTTTCACAAGACATTTTAAGCACATAAATAAGTCCTGCTCTGATTCTAAACAAGCTATCTTCTGGGATACCTGCATTTTGTGCAATTCTGTCTGCTGTAAGAAAACCTATTCCGTCAATATCCTCAACAAGTTTGTATGGGTTGTTTTTTACAATGTCGGCAGTCTTATCCCTGTAAATATTGTAAATTTTCAGTGCCATGTTTGTTGTTATGTTAAATCCCTGAAGCAAGATGATAGTGTTTTGTACTTCTCTGTGTTCTTTGAAAGAAAAACCGATTTCCACCGCTTTTTTATCACTTATTCCGTTGATTTGCGCAAGTTTTTGTGGTGTATATTCCAAAACATCCAACGTCTCTGTGCCAAAATGCTCTACAATCTTTCTTGCAGTTATTGGTCCAACACCACGAATCAGCCCACTGCCCAAGTATTTTTCAATGCCCTCAAGGGATTGTGGCATGGAAATCTCATATGTGTCAAAAGCATATTGCACCCCATATTTTGTCTTTTCAAACTTTCCCTCAAGCGTAACCATCGAGCCAATTTGAATATCAATAAACTTGCCCACAACCGTCACAACACCTTCATCTTTCGACAATCTCGCAACAGTGTAGCCATTTTCTTCATTTCTATATACAATATCTTCTATTGTCCCTACTAATGCCATAGTCATATTTTAATAACTTTTTGCTTAAAATGCAAGCAATTTAGTTGCAAAAAATGTTTATATAAATTATAATTGTGAATATGAAAAATGTTGATAAATTGCTAGAAATTGAAGCTCTAACAGAAAACCTTACAAAGCACTTGGCAAAAAACAATTTGCTCAAAATCAAAGTGCTGTATTTTATTTCACAATATGAAAATCTTTCTGTAAGCATGATTATCGACAAACTTGGACTGAAAAAGTCAAACTTTGCCCTTATGACAAAAGAGCTTGAAGAAGCTGGGCTTATTGCTTCAAAACAAGGCGAGATAGACAAAAGATGTAAAATGATGTATTTGACCGAACAGGGAAAGAAAGAGCTTTCTTCCTTTATGGATGAGCTTGGCTCAAAGTTTGATGAAAAAAACAGCGAAGTTGAGTATGCCATTGAAGTCTTGTCTGTTTATCTCAACAAAAAAATCTAGCTTGGAGGCAAAAAATGCTTAAGTTTTATAACTCACTTACAAGACAAAAAGAAGAATTTGTTCCACACGAAAAAAATATAGTCAAAATGTATTCTTGTGGACCAACAGTATATTATTATCCACATATAGGAAATTTCAGAGCATATCTTTTTATGGACAACATTCGCCGTACTCTCAAATATAACGGCTATACTCTTGATGGTGTGATGAATATCACAGATGTGGGTCACCTTACAAGTGATGCCGACGAAGGCGAAGACAAAATGCTTGTTGCAAGCCAAAGAGAACACAAGTCTCCATGGGAAATTGCAAAATTTTACACAAATGTGTTTATGACTGACGCAAAAAAACTTGGAATTGACATGCCAGAGCATATTATACCGGCAACATCTGTCATCAGTGAAATGATTGAATTTGTCAAAGTTTTACTTGAAAAAGGCTTTGCCTATGAAACAAGCAAAGGAATTTATTTTGATATTGCAAAGTTTGATGATTATGGCAGACTATCCGGAATGGACATCAAAGAAAAACTTGCCGGAGCAAGAATTGATGTTGATGAAGAAAAACATAGTCCATATGATTTTGTTTTGTGGGTGAAGGCACCAAAGAAACACATTATGCAGTGGCCTAGCCCATGGGGAATGGGATATCCTGGTTGGCACATTGAGTGTTCTGTCATTGGAGACAAATATCTTGGACAATATATTGACATTCACACAGGCGGTGTAGACCATAAGCCAGTACACCATGAAAACGAAATTGCACAAAGCAATTGTCACTATGGACACCAAGTTGTAAAGACATGGATGCATCTTGAATTTCTGCAAGTAGACGGCGGAAAAATGAGCAAAAGCCTCGGAAACCTTTACACAATTGATGACCTTGAAAAACGAGGATATAGTGCAGAGGATTTCAGATTTTTCTACTTCATGGCGCACTATTCAAAACAACAAAACTTCACATTTGATGCCCTTGATATGGCAAAAAACACACTTAAAAGCATCAAAAAACTTGTTTCGGAACACAAAAATGGCACAAATCATGTTGACACAAGTGCTTATGAAACAGAATTTTTGGAAAGCATAAATGATGACCTCAACATGCCAAAAGCAATCGCCATTGTTCAAAAAATGCTCAAAGAAAACAAAAGTGAAGATGTTTATAAAACATTTGAAAAATTCAACAAGGTGTTGGGCCTTTCACTTGAAGAAAAGATGGAAGAAATCCCACAAGAAATTGTGACCTTGGCAGAAGAAAGATGGCAAGCAAAAATGAATCGTGACTTTTCAAAAGCTGACGAATTGAGAAACAAACTCTCTGCACTTGGATACAATGTTCTTGACACAAGGGAAGGATATCAAATTCAAAAAATTTAGGAGAAAGGATGAAAGAGTATATAAGAATTTTTAGAAATTGGTGGAAACTGGCAAAACCAAGCTGGTGGCTTTTGTGGTGGTCCTTTTTCTTCGTTCTTCTTACTCAAGTTTGCGTTTTGATTGTCATTCCACACTTCTCAGCTATGCTCACTGCAAAAATCTCTGAGGGAAGCATCAATATAGCAATTTTGGTCGCAACAATTGTCCTTGCCCTATATCTAATTAAAAATATGCTTTGGCTTGGAGATTACATCTTTTATCCAAAGATTATCAAATACACATACAAACGCATCAACAATGAATTTATTGACAAGACACTCAATGCAAAAAGATCAAACTTTGACAGAGTGTCAAAGGAAAGAATTCTAAATACAATTCACACCGATGTTTTGACCGTAGCTGACTTTGGAGATAGATTTACAACTGCTTTAGGCAGGTTTGTGATGACAATCGTCTCCCTAATCATCATCTTTACCGTAAACATATATGCTGGCATTATCGTTTTTGTTGCTGATATTTTGGACTTTATAATCTTTTCATGGTTCAACACAAAGAGACAAATATATGTCAAAAAAATACGTGCAGTCAACGATCAGCAGTATGAAAAATTCAGCGAAATTGTGGACAAGCGTGACACAATCAAAGATTTGGGACAGGAAAAGAAAATCAGAAAAGAATATAACGAGCTTATTGACAACTTTATCTTAAATCTTCATAAAAGAACAATGTGGGATAACATGAAGGACAATCAATATCAAACAATCATGAGAGCACTTATATTCCTTGCAACAATCATCTGTCTTGTGTTTGTATCAAATGGAAATATGACAACAGCCGTTTATTTCACTGTTATCGCCTATGTCACAGACGGAATCACTGCAACAAAAGATATGTACAATGTTGTCACCTATTTCAATGAAACAAATGTTGCCACACAAAGAGTAAATGCAGTTATTGATTTTGTTGATCGAGATGAAATCAAATATGGAAACAACACTTTCAAAGACATTATGGGAAGCCTTTGCTTTACAAATGTTTCATACAAAAAGGATGATGAAGGAAATCCAACTCTAAGAAACTTTGATCTTCTCATCAAAGAAAAAGAAACAACCATGCTTCTGGGCACAAAAAGCTGCGGAAAAAGATCCGTTTTCAATCTGTTGCGTAGAGCAATAAGACCAGAAAAGGGACAGATTATGCTTGATGGTGTTGATATTTTTGAATACACCTCAAGCACTTACAGAGAAATATTTAGCTATGTAACAACAAAACCTGTTTTCTTCAAGGGATCCATCATCAAAAACCTAACCATTCAAGAAAAAAACAAGAAAATTGCTTATCAAGTATGCAAGGAGCTTGGCATTTACGATTATATAAACACTCTCCCCAAGAAGTTTAGTAGCAACATTTCAGATTTACCATTCGACAAACTCTACCTTCTTGCCATTGCAAGAGCAATCTTGTCAGAGAGTCAAATTTTGGTGCTTTATGAATTCCCTACAAATCTTTCAGATAAGGAAAGGGAAAAGATAAAAGCATTGCTTAAATCAATGCATGGCACCAGAACAATTTTGATTTTCAGCGCGAGAGACTATTGCTCTGACATAGCTGACAAAATTGTCAATGTTGAAAGTGGCACAATTGCTGGCATAACATACAACCAACAAGCAGAAATAATGTAAAAAAGCAGGTCTACTCTCCTGCTTTTTTCTCTTTTTTTTAATTTGTTTCTTGCCACTGCAGCAACATAGACATCAGACACTCTCTTGCAAATCAACTTCGCACAAGCATCAATTGTTGCTCCGGTTGTAATTATGTCATCAACAATCAAAACTTTGTCTGTCCTGTGAAATTTGTGTGGCAAAAGTTTGTACATCCCCACCATGTTTTCTTGTCGTTCTTTGAATGGCAAAGTCTTTTTGCAATCATCACAAATCGAATCATTGTCAAAATCTGGCACATCCGTGCCACAGAAAACACACTTATATTTCTCTGGAAAGAACAATTCACTTAAGAAATTCTTAAATTTCTTCACCCAAGAATCTTCCTTTCTGTCACTTATATTGATTTCAGTTTCTTTCATAATAAAAGGTTATCATTTTGCCACTTTAAAGTCAAAATAAATGACAAAATTTTTAAAAACGCTTGACAATAAATAGGCCCTTATATTATAATCAAAGAGCATTTAGCATTGTGGCCCCGTGGTCAAGCGGTTAAGACACCGCCCTTTCACGGCGGTATCATGGGTTCGAATCCCGTCGGGGTCACCAAATGAAATTTTTACGATACAGCGTAATTACGAACGAAAAGCCACTTTTTTACAAGTAGCTTTTTATTTTGCGAATAGTTAGTTGTCCCATTTTTGACCATATTTTTGAAAAAATCCCGGTTTCGCGCGCAAATTTTTGGTAGTGCAAGCTAGACCCAAATCGATTCCGTGATAGGCAAACTGGAATGACCACAATACCATTATTTTACGGTAATTTTAACCAAAAAACGCTATTTTTTGAAATAAATTTTACACTTTTTACAAGGGTTAATTTTCTTCTTTGCATGTAATAAAAAGATGTCCATAAAACAATAAAAATAGGGCATTTTTAAATGTCCTATTTTTTTCTGTTCCATCACCACTAGTTATTCTCTTCTAATTTTGTCTTTTGTAGCAGTTCTTTTGCTTTTTTAATACGTTCTTGCTCCAAGCATGCTTTGTTTTCACTGTAATATTTTGCAACTTTCATGGCACTTTCACCTTTCTTTAACTTTTTTTCACATTCACGATTAAGTTTTAGCATTTTTATATCATACGAAAGCAAAATGTTTTTTCTTGAGTAATATTTTCTTATATTTGCAGGAGCAGTTCCTTCTTTCCATAAAAGGGAAATATACTCATTCCGATTGTGTGGCGTTGACTGTGCCAAAATCTTATATTTTGTTTTTGTATCCATTCCAAATCCTATATTGTTCTTCACGCACAATGGATCTGTAATCTTGCGCTTTTCTTCAACACAGTCAAGCTCAAGTTTTGCTTTTTCAATATCTCTTAAACTCTCTAAAACAATAATAACTGCAAGTAAAGCTACTGGGATTAACAAAATCAAAAACCCTACTTTTGAATTTGTTACAGAAATAACCTTTGAAAAGATTTTCCCTGTCCCACTGTTGTCATAAATACCAACAACCATATCTTCAGAAATGTACCATGCATCATCTGAGCCATTTGAAGAACCATAAGTTTTAAACCAACGCTTTCCTTGCGTATCCTCATAAACACTTCTTATATGATGAAAAACAAGTTTCGATTGTGCCTTTGCAGCAGTTGCAATGGGTTTGTTTTGTATGCCAAAAAACGAAGCAAAAGATGTTATATACTCAGTTTTTGGGTTTTCATTTATCAGTTTGCAGGAATTAATGTTAAAATTGTTGTAATCATTTGAATAAACATAAAATGCAATTTTGTCATCAGACTTCAAAGTTTTAGCATTAACTGTTTTGACAATAACTGTGTCACCTATTTTAAATCCACTTGCGACCATACTACCAGATTGAATTGTCAAATTTGAGTATCCCGCAAATGTTGGACATATCTTTTGAATTCTGCTGTTGATTCCTGAGAAACAAATAATGCCAGCAATCAAAACAATAAGAGCACACAAAACATCACCAACAATAGAAAAAGTTTTTTGAAGTGGTGTTTTTTTCTTCAAAAACTTTTCGTTAATTTTCCTCTTTTGAGAGTATTTTCTCTGAAGATTTTTTGCAGTTTTTTTGATTAATTTATCAACGCTATCATCTTCTTTGATTATGACATTAACTTGTTCCATTCAACTCCTTAAATAGCTGCAAGTGACAAAAGAATATTACCAGAAAATTTGCTATCCACGCTTCCGTCATCGACTTTTATGTTTACCGTTATTGTAAAATCTTGATTCTCTTGTGCGAGAATTTCTTTTTCACTCATCAAAGATTCTAATCCATCATTGATTTGGTAAAAAACATTACAGTTTTTATTTTCTACACCATAGAAATCAATTTTTACGAGATACATCTCGCCAGATTTGTTTTTGAAGTCATAAACAAGCTTGATATAAGAATGTGTATCAATTTGCTTATTTACACCTCCAGTTGCTCTTTTTGTTGCATTCAAATCACTTGTGCTATATGTAAATTCGTCCTTTACAAGTTCTTCTGATTGGTCATAATTTACATAAAATGCTGTAAATGACACATCAACAACGTCAACTGCAGGAGCTTTGTTTGAAAAGACCAATGCAACAGGAACCGAAACAGCCGCTATCGAAGCAAAAACGATAACAAGTTTCAGCCAAAGGGCCATCACCTTTTTTTTCTTTTCCTTTTCCTCTTGTTCTTCCACAAAACTCTCTCTATTTTTTCAGTTTATAAAACTGTGTAATCTAGAAATTAAAGCCTTTTTGAATGGTCATCCCTCACCCAGTCAGGCTTAAATATCTGAAATCAAATTAATTAAGGCGTAACCACCTTTCTTGCCAAATTCCAAGAGAAGTCTCCTGTAAATGAAGCATCTTTAGCAACATTTGTAATTGTTACAGTTACTGTATATGTTGCAGTTGCATTTGCAGCAACATCAATTGAGTTGCTGTCACCTGTCTTTGTGATTGTCACATTTGTTTGTGTTGCAGGCATTGTTACTGTTGCTGTTATTTCAGCGCCAGTATCGTTTGTGATTGTAAATACAAATGTGATTGTCTTGTTTGTACTTGTCAATGTTGGTTGTGGATTTGGCGCAACAAAAGCTTTAACATTGTCATTGTTTGTTCCGGTTTCTTCACCAGTAAACCTAAGAGTTGTGCTTTCATCAATGTCAGCTGTTGTGTTGTCATCAGAAACTCCAGTTAAGAAGTTTGTTACTGCTCCACCTTGAACTTGATATGTAGCACTTAATCTTGCAGCAACTTCTTGTGATGTATACCCAATGTTAATTGGTGTTGTCACTGTTGCATTGTGTGCTGCCATAACGCCGTAAGTGATTCCTACAGCGGCTCCAATTGCAATAACAAATGCGGCAATTGTAGCGATAAATTTCATTCTTGCTCTCATACATTTTCTCCTTTTTTGATTTTCATCTTTTTCTATTACCCAAGATTTTGATGGATGACAATCAAAATACCTCTTTCCCTCCGACATTTTTTATATAAGAAATGTTCAAAACTTGCTTTGCTATGTTTAACTTACAATCAATTGTAGTCTCAAACCAAAACTTACATATGTATCTGCTGGTCCACGAATCATACGTCCAAAGAATCGCCCTGCTTCATCCTCATTGTCTGTGGATCCACCAGACAGAACTGCAAGCAAATTTGTTGTGCTTGCTTGATCATAAATTGCATCTGTCAAGCCTGTTGTTGAAGAGGCCGTTCCCTCCCCTTTAACCGGCATACCAATAAGCATGAGCTGTGGGCAAGTTTCGTCAACAACTGTCGTCCCCAAATATCTATAATACCCTCTGGTAGCTACTGGTATGTTGTATCCAAGCTCATAATAACCACGATTTGTAAGTATCGTTTTAAGGCTATCTCCATATCCACTGCTGTTTGAACTCATGTACCATGATGTTGACGCATTTGCATAATCGTAATCATTAAATGAAATAAACGAGTATATGTTTGTCGAATCACTTACAATAAGTTGTCCAAAAATCCATTTGAATACATTGCCCCAAGGGTTACATTGCCCAAGACAGAACACAGATGTATATCCATCGCTGCCAACATATCCATCACGAAGTTTTCTTGTTACACCATTGCTATGCGTCAAGAATTGATGACCATACAAACCTTTTTTATCATTTCCATATGTATAGGTGCTGTTGTAACCATAATTCATGCCTGCGGCATTATAACCAGAAGCTGACATAACGTAGTTTGCGCTCCCACCCGTACCAATGTTTGTGTATGTTGCTGTGCCTTTTTGTGATGCGTTGTAAACTCCAATTGATCCACTCCCGGCTTCAGCTTCCATACGAGTATCCTTTTCTTTGCCACCTGTTGTTACTTGGTTGCCGTTTCCTTTTGTTATTTTGACACCAGAAGCATTATAAGCCGAGAATGTTGACACGTTTCCTCGACCAACCAATGCTTGAGAATCATTGTTTGCATATTTGATCAGGTAAAGTGCATTGTAAACATAATAGGTGTAATTTTCACCTTGAACACCAACCGCCTTTTTATATTGACTTGCAAGTGATGAAGTTTTCCACGCTTTCGTCAAATTTGTTGCCCAATCCATCATTTGTTGTTGTTTTATACTTTTTGTGATCTCGGCGTACGTCGTGTCCGCATATGTATACCCGTAATTGTCAATCAAATATTTATTTCCTTCATTTACAAAAGGTATTCTGTCATAAACGTAACTTCTTGTAATAACTCCATTTGAATTTACTGCAGCCTTGTATCCAATCACATCATTTGTGGTTGAATCCACAACAGGACTGAATGTTGTTGTCTCAAAAGTCCCCACATAATACTCTTTAATTCTCACAGCACCAGAAAAAGGCTTATCACTGACCGAGAGCCATTGTGTGTTCCCGACAACCCATCTGCGAATGTACATCGTTGGATAATATGTATACACATCAACATCAAATTCTTCATCTGTGGCCAGCGTTCTTCCACTCGCAAGAGTTGTGCCAGCAGCAATTGTCACTTTTCTGCCATACCATTCGAAATCATAATTTACATCAGAAAGCTTTCCAATAACCTCTCCTGTTGCGATATCAACGTTAACCAAATCAATATCTTTGTAAACAACAGCACGATCATAGTCGTCTTCCCCATAAGTTATATTTGCGTTTCCATGTACATCTGCATCATTTAGATAAGTGTAAAGGTTTGAAAGGCTATTCTCTTCAACCTTAGTTGCCGCAGCATAAAGAGTTGCATTATATCCAAATTTGGTCCAACTTGGATTTGTTATATTTTGATCTTGGAATACTGACAAAATGTCATTTGATGTATATTGTACATCTGCCATAAATCCAATTCTAATCAAAAAGCTAGAAGATATATTGCCAACAACATCATGCAAGCTAATAATAACTTTTGCACACCATACATCTTCATTATCAATTGACGAATTAGAGCCAAATACGCTATATCTTTCGTTTTCAATTTCTTCTTCAACAATGTCAACAAAATCACTTGCCGTTGAAGCATTTTCTTTCTCTTCAAGAGGATCAATTTGGTCTGCTACTGAAATATCAAAATAATATAACTCTGTTTCTATTGAAATATGCTCCGTATCACTTGCTGTCACATCAAGCGTTGGGATAACATATCTGTCGCCAACATTCTTTAAAAAAACATACAATTCAAGTTCGTCATCGACATTTGGGAAGATCGTTGTTCCAATATTCGATGTAATTCCAGAGTAATCTGTTTCGTATCCAGTCAGTTCATACACATTGTCTGTGGAAGTTCCGCCTGCTCCGGTAATATTTAAATAATGAGCAACCCCTTGTGTGCCACCTTCATTTAGAGAATAAGTTCCCCAAATTTTTGCACCAATCTCACCAGTATAATATCTAACTTCTCCACCAATGGAAAGGTGTACATAGACCGCAGCAAACGCTTCGAAACCAAAAATGGCTACGATTGCAATGCTAAGTATTGAAAATATAATGGTCTTTATCTTTCTCAATATTTATCTTCCCCGCGACTATCCATTGTAAGATATTATTATAACATCTCAATATTAAAATGTAAAGATCTTATAGTTATTTTTCATCCTTTAAAAAAATGCTTAAAACAAAAATTCAGTTATGTAGTAATATGAAACTCACTGAGAATTGAATATATGTTTTTAATATAAAAGAAGAAGGTTTATTCACCTTCTTGATTTTTCTTTTTGCCTTTCTTTGCAGTTTTTTTGTCCTCATGTTGTTCATTTGGATTTGGCATTCTTGTTTTTACCTCAATATTTGAAATCTCGAAATGGTTGTGATTGAGAGGGACAAGCTCTTTGCAATATCTGTCAACAACCCACAATATGTGCTCTCTCTCCTTCTCATAATCCGGATCCATTGTAAACGCAATTGAAACATTTCTTATTTTTGCTTTTTTTCCAGTACGAGCATTTCTGACATTCAACCATTCAAAACAAAGCTCTGCCTCATACCCTGTTCCACTGAGAATTTTGTATCTATTTCCAGTAATGTCGCAAACAATATATGGAGATGTATGTTTGATAAGGTCAACAAGGTTTATTGTAAACAAATTGTTGAACACTTCATTGATTTTGTCAGCAATTTGAACAGGAAAGTCACTTGGCTGATCATTTTGTCCACATTCTCCCAAAAACTCTTTTCTTTCTCTGTCAACAAAGTTTCTTACATTGCTCATGCGAATCAGTGTAAAATAGCTTCTTTTTGGCGTGGTCTTTTTTCTTATTATAAGCCCTGTGTTTGTCAAAAGATTTCCTGGATTGTCATAATAAGTTTCCGTTTCTTTCAATTTGCGCTCAAAAACAATATCGAAAAACCCAAGATTTTGTGACAATTTTGACAATGTCATCTTTTCGTTGTCGACCAAGACATCGTAATTATATCTAACATTTCTATACCTAGGTTTTGAGCCCTTATCACCAAGAAACATTTTTACTCCTTAAACTTATTTATAGTTTAAACAAAAAAGAAAAAAAATGCAAATGTTTACAACCATAAAAAATGTCAATACTCTTTTTTGAAAGGAGAAAAATATGAATTTTAACGAAAGCACAACAAAAACAAACCTTGCAAGAGCTTTTGCTGGAGAGTGTCAAGAAGGAGCAAGATACCAATTTATGTCAAAAATGGCGCTTCAAGACCAAATGCAATTTCTCTCAGACACCCTCAAAGCCCTTGCTAAAAACGAAATGGCTCACGCCAAAGTTTTTATGACTACATCATTCAGTATAGCGAAGGAAACGTGAGAAACATTCCTATTGAGGCCGGTTTTCCGTTTGAAATGCCCGACCTCAAAACAAGCCTTGCAGAAGAATATAAAAATGAAGTCTCAGAATCTCAAAACATATATCCAAGTTTTGCACGCATTACAAAAGATGAGGAGTTTAAAGAAATTGCAAAGAGTTTTTCCATGATTGCAGCAGTCGAGAGCACCCTTGACAAAATTCTTGAATATCTCTCATCTTTGTATACTTCAAACAAACTCTACAAGCGTGATAAACCAACAAAGTGGAAATGCTCTTCATGTGGTCACATCGAAACTTCAAAAGAGGGTTTCAAGCAATGTCCGTTGTGCAAACTTCCACAAGGATATATCATAATTGATTTAGAAAAAGAGCTGTCACTATGACAACTCTTTTTTTGACAACAAAAAACCAGCGATTCGCTGGCAATTTGTTATATTAGTTGTTAAAAACAGCTACAAAGCTCTTTCCAAATTTGAATTTTGGAACTTTGTGTGCAGGAACCTTGATAGGTTTCTTTGTTGCAGGATTCAACTTTGTTGTTGCTGGTTTCTTCACAAGTTCGTAAGAACCAAATCCTGGGATTGAAATCTTTTCTCCTTTTTTAAGTTCTGCAACAATTGTGTCAACCAATGCGTCAAATACAATTCCTGCATCTTTTTGTGTGCAATTTGCTCTTTCTGCAACTGCTTTTACGAATTCGCCTTTATTCATAAAAAATCTCCTTTTTATTTTTTTTGCACTTTCATGCTATTATTATATTAGCACAAAAAAACGATAAATCCAAATAAATTACGAACAAAAACGACTATCTAGCAAAAAATTTTTCAATTTCAGAAAAATAGAATTTTACAACAAGCCAGAACCTGTTTCCCTCTTTAAAGTTGTAGTCAAAAATTTCCACTCGTCCAACAAGCATTGACTTGTCATAAAAGCCATCATCTCTGCTATCTTTGCTGTGTCCACGATTGTCCCCCATACAGAAAAACTTGTTTTGTGGCACTTTAACATAAATCATGCCAGAGTTTGAAACAAAGTATCCGTCAGCTCCATCAGCATAGCCAGATAAAAATGTGTTGTAAAATTTCTGCTCATACTTTATGCCATTAAATTCAAAAGAAGGTCTATTTGCACCCCAATCAGCATAATTTTTGATTTTGTAAGCCCCATCATTCTCAACTAGTTTTGCTTGTTCGTCAACAAAATCTGCTTTGACCAGAGTCTTCATTTCTTCGGCCGAAATTCTATAAAAGTAAAAGCAAGGTTGCCCATCATATTCTCCTGAAACAACTGAAACATAATCTCCAGCCTGTGCCATAACTCTTTTGATTATTGAGTCACTCCCATTTCTTTCTATAACAACTATGTCATGCAATTTGATGTCATCATGCAAGTTTACATACACAGCATCAATTCTGCCCTTTGAATCGTTGTCCGCAAGCTCCGCATTGAGAGTATTTTTCATGGATGCCCCAACCACTTCATAATATTTGTGTGTCGAAACAAACACTGTATACCAAGAAAAGAAGATACCAAAAAAGATAAGTGCAATATACAGAGTGATTGTCCAGGTAAGATAAAATCCTAGACTTTTTTTCTCTGCCTTTACACTTTGAGTGGTGTTTTGGATAAAATTGTGGTCAAACTGACCTTTGTATCCTGCCAAGTTATTCTCCTTTTTTCTCTCTAAATCTGCAGGCGTACAGACATCCACAATAGTTTTGTCTATACAAACCAAGCTCTTTTGAAAGTTGAATGCTTCTCAAATAGCCGTCTTGTTTTTTGAAACTTTCTGCCAAAAATGCAATGCCATAATCTTTTTCAAGCTGTTGTCCAACGCTGATTATCACCGCCGAATTTTTGTATGGACTGACGCTCAATGTGGTCGTAAACATGTCAAAATTGTGTTCGAGTGCAAATCTTGCTGTTTTTTCAAGTCTAAAATAAAAACATTTTGTGCATCTTGCTCCGCCTTCTTTCTCGTTTTCAAGCCCCTCAACAAATTTGCGCCATGCTCCATTATCATAGTCAAAATCAACGCAAGGGATTCCAAAATGCTCGCACACCTTCTTTTGATGCTCTTTTCTCTTTTCGTATTCCTCAACAGGCTCAATGTTTGGGTTGTAATAAAAAACGGTCAAATCATATTGATCCTTAAGCCTTTCAATGCATACCGTAGAACATGGTCCACAACAAGAATGTAACAGCAATTTTTTCATATTGCCATTTTACTTTAAATTGCAAAGTTTTGTCAAGTCAAACGCCTATGAAAGTCCCCTCACTGCATACATCATAATATCATTTACTGCAGCAGATTTGATATGATACACCAAAATCTTCCCCTCTCGCTTAAAATCAATCATCTCCTGACTCTTCAATGTCTTTAGTTGATGAGAAATTGTCGTTTGATTTATCTTCAAAATGTTTGAAAGGTCATTTACACACAAATTTCTGATTGAAAGAGCTGACAAAATTTTGATGCGTGTTGGGTCAGCAAAGTTTTGAAAATAAAGTGCCAATTTGCTTGTTGCACTCTCGTCTGGCAGCAAAGATTGCACTTCATATTTGTTTCTTTCCGAAATTTTTAAAAGTTTTGCATTGTTTTCCATTTTCTTCTCCTTTGTTTTGTATCATAAAAAATTTTTGTCACATATAAAAAGATAGCAAACACTTGTCAATATCATTTTGCCAAACAAAAGAAAAAATCGACAAAAAGAAACTTGTCGAAATAAAAAATCTTTTGTCATTTTTTGTTTAAAGGAGGTTTTTATGACACAACAATTTTTATAGGTTTTTCTGCTTTCAGTGTTAAGCTCACAAAACGACACAAACTTGGCCACAAACACAAACATTTTGCTTTTGCTGCTTTTGGGACTTTCAAACTCAAATGAAATTTCAAATGGAAACGCCACAACAAACACCCTTGGCTGTCAAAGATGTTTTGGAAATAATTCTATACAATTTTAATTTGCACACATTTTAAAATTCCATTTTTACGCACGGATAAATATTTTTGATATTTTTTCTGTGCGTATTTTTTTATGTTTTTTATTTTACTTAAAATTTTTTAAAAATTTTTGTATTTTTTTGTCAAAACATTTGGAAAAAGTTGTTTGGTGTGATATTATCATATTGTAACAGAAGAAGTATATTCTTTTGAAAAACACAAAAAATAATTTAATGGAGGAGGGAATCACAATGAACTTTTTGAGTCAATTGTTAAAAGTTGATGGTATTGCAACATGGGATGACGTTGTTAGCAAAGCAGGAGCAGACTGGGGTTGGGCAACAACTTTGATTTCTGTTATGTCAACAGTTCTTTGGGTTGCACTTGCACTTGTTGGTGCAGCGGGTGCCATCTATGCACTTTATGTTGGTATCAAAATGGCAAGAGCTGACTCTGCAGAACAACGTGATGAAAACAAAAAGAGACTTATCAACATCATCGTTTCAATTGTTGTTGTTATCGCTTTGATTTTGTTCTTTAACACATTGTTGCCAATGATTCTTAATGCATTTGGTGTATTTGATCCAAAGACAACTGAAAGTGCTGTAAGATTACTTCTCCACGCATAATATCACAAAAAAACAAGACATCTCGCTTTGAGATGTCTTTTTTTTGTTTCAAATTTTTATTCAAGGTTTTGCAGCATTTCTGTGCGCTCTTTCAAAATCATTGCATCAATAAATTGATCCAAATCTCCGTTGAGTACACCGTTTAAATCATAGGATGTCACATTGACTCTGTGATCCGTCACCCTGCCCTGTGGATAGTTGTAAGTGCGGATACGCTCATTTCTGTTTCCGCGTCCAACTTGGCTCTTTCTGTTTGCATCATATTCGCTGTTGCGTTGCTCTTCATAATAGTCATAAATCTTTGACTTTAAAATTGCCATGGCCTTTTCTTTGTTTTTAAGCTGTGACCTTTCATCTTGGCATGTGACAACGATGTTGAGTGGCAAATATGTCATACGAATTGCGGTTTCAACCTTGTTGACATTTTGTCCACCTGCTCCACCAGAATGGTAAACATCTATGCGCAAATCTTTGTCCAAAATTTCAATGTCGATATCTTCGACTTCTGGCATACATGCAACAGTCGATGTTGAAGTGTGAATTCTGCCTTGGCTTTCCGTCTCTGGAACTCTTTGCACCCTATGTACACCGCTTTCATACTTAAGTCTTGAGTATGCCCCTTTGCCCCTAATCATAATGGTAGCTTCTTTTATTCCGCCGATCTCAGTTTCAGACATATCAATGTATTCAACTTTCCATCTTCTGCTCTCTGCATAATGGCTGTACATTCTGCAAAGCTCCAAACAGAAAAGCGCTGACTCTTCACCACCAGCTGCAGCACGAATCTCCAAGATGGCGTTGCTGTCATCATTTTCATCTTTTGGCAAGAGCAAAATTTTGATATCTTCTACTTTTTGCTCAATTTTTTCTTTCAAACTCTCAATTTCACTTTCAAAAAGAGCCTTTATCTCTACATCTGTTTCTTTTGCAAGGTCAGCCTGACAACTTCCCATGTCAGAAACAAGGTTTTCAAGTTCTCCACGAGCGACTGCAACATCTTCAATCTTACTTCTCTCTTTGACAAGCTTTTTCCACTCCAAATTGTCTGCAATAATTTCTGGACGAGAAATAAGGTCTGTCAGTTCGGCAAACCTCTCCTGCGTCTTGGCTGTTTTTTCTAAAATTTCATTATAAAATTGTTCCACTTACTATCCTTTCAATTTTGTTATAGTCTTTTGTTGTCCTGATTTGCTCAAAACCATTTTCTCTCAAAAGTCTTCTCACGCTGGCTGCTTGACCCTTGCCAACTTCAAAAAAGATTTGTCCTTTTGCATTGAGTCTATCTCGAGCTTTTGAGATTATGCTTCGGTAAAAATCAAGACCATCTTCCCCACCATCTAGCGCAAGAACAGGATCACATTCTTTGACATTTTTGTCAAGTTTTTCAATTTCTGCACTTGGTATATATGGCGGATTCGACACAATTATATCAAACTTGCGCTTTCTTTTCAAGTTATCAAACAAATTTGAATGCACAAATTCCACTTTTACACCATTTTTCTTGGCGTTTGACTCTGCAACTGCAAGAGCTTGAGTGCTAACATCAACTGACGTCACCTGCGCGTCACAATTTTTTGCAACAGAAACAGCAATCGCTCCAGAGCCTGTGCCAACATCCAAAATTGTACATTTTTTGTATTGTTTTTGCGCCTTCAAAACCTGTTCAACCAAAAGCTCCGTTTCCATTCTTGGCGTAAGCACCTTTTTGTTTACATCAAAAGTCAGTCCATAGAATTCTGTAAAGCCAAAAATATTGTCAATGCTCTCGCCTTTGGCTCTGCGCTCTGCCGCACGCATAATGTCAGCATATTGCTTGTCAGACACCGCTGAAATAAGCTTCACTTCTGCACGATTTTTGCCAAGCACTGTGGCAATTATCCACTCTGCGTCGCTTTTGTCTGTGATTCCCGCAGAAGCAAGTTTATTTTTTACTTCGCTGTAAACAACAGCAAACGACTTTTTGTTCTCATCACTCATAAATTCTCTTCCCTTTTGCAAACTGTTCATTTCATAAAGTGCAACTTTAACTGTTTCAAGATGCGTTCTTGTAGGTTTTGAACATACAAGAAACAACGTAACATATTTTAGAAACGAAAAAATGTGACAATCCAAAATTTCATATCCCACACTTATGCAAAGCGCGGCAATAAAAATTTGCACCAAAAAATTCAGCAGAAAGCCAAAATTCATTCCACATAATGTTACCACAATTGTGTCCAAAAGCACAACAAAAACAAGAAGAATTTTCCATACAGATTTTACCTCCTTTTTTGTTTTTAAAACAGCAAGACAAGAATTTATAGAGTCAAAAAAAAGCACAAGTCCATAAAACAAAAACAAAAATCCACGTAAAAAAGGTGATTTGAAATTTAGCACTTTTTTTGAAACTTCAAAACTTTTCAATTTTTTCTCCCCTCTTGAAGAGAGACAAACCACAACCTCTTTGCCGTTTTTGTATAGGCAAACACCGTTTGGTGCTGGAAAAATCATTATACAAAAAATATTGACAGAAAACAAAAAAAATAACAGCCATTTCGGTTGTTATTTTTTACTTTTTATTCAAGATTATATTTCTTCTTGAAGTTTTCAACTGTTCCGCTTGCGTCAACAACTTTCTTTTTGCCTGTGTAGAATGGGTGGCACTTGTTGCAAATATCAATCTTAAGTGTGTCGCCTTTTACGCAAGAGCCTGTTTTAAAAGTGTTTCCACATGCACAAACAACTGTGACTTCATGATAATCTGGATGAATTTCTGGTTTCATATTTTTCTCCTTTTAATTATTATTAGTCACCAACATAAGGAAGAAGTGCCATGTTTCTTGCTCTTTTGATAGCATTTGCAAGTTCTCTTTGATGATAAGAGCAAACACCTGTTTGGCGTCTTGGCAAAATTTTACCTTTTTCTGTGATGTATTTTCTTATTTTTGCTACATCTTTGTAGTCAATTGTCTTTTCACCAGCTACGCAAAATGCGCAAACCTTTTTCTTTGCAGGTTTACGGAATTTCTTTGGCGCAACTTTTTCTTCAGTCTTAACTGCTACTTCGCTCATTTTTTACTCCTTTATAGATTTGATTAGAAAGGAAGGCTGTCGTCATCAATTTCTTGAAGTTCTGCTGTTTCCTTTTTTGCTGGTGCTTTTGGAGCTGTGTAGTTTGCACCCTCTCCTTCTTCTGCACCATTTCTGCTGTTGTTGATAAATTCTACTTCATCTGCAACAACATCTGTTGTGTATCTCTTTGAACCATCTGGTGCATCATAACTTGAAGTTTGAATTCTTCCAATCACTGCACACTTTGATCCCTTCTTCAAATATTTGTGGCATGTCTCTGCCAAATTTCTCCAAACTGTGATGTTGATGAAATCTGCATCTCTTTCACCGTCTGAATTTGCAAATCTTCTTGTCACTGCAAGTGCAAATCTGCATACTGAAACACCACCATTTGTGGTTTGAAGTTCTGGATCTCTTGTTAAATTTCCAATCAATACAACTTTATTCATAATTTTTCTCCTGATTTTTAAACTATTTTCTTACAAACATATGACGAACGATTCCTTCAGTGATGTTCATAAGTTTGCCCATTGCATCAACTTCTTCTGTTGGCATTTCAAGGTTGAAAAGCACATAGAATCCTTCGTTTTTGAAGTTGATTGGATAAGCAAATTTCTTTACACCGAGTTTTTCAACGCTTTCAACTTTGCCTTTGTGAGCTTCTGCATAAGCTTTAAATTTTTCAATCAAAGCTTCTCTTTGCTCATCAGCAACGTCACTTGCAATGATAAACATAAGTTCATACTTATTCATCTTTTTACCTCCTTTTGGACTAATGGTTTTTTGATTTGCTCAAAAAACAAGGACAGTATCACAACTGCTGACAATAAAATAACATATTTATATAATAAATGTCAAGTGTTTAAACAAAACAAAAAAGACAGCCTTTGCTGTCTCTTTCTATTCATTCCTTCCGCAACAATTCTTGTATTTTTTGCCACTTCCGCATGGACAAGGATCGTTTCTCCCAATTTTCTTCTCTGTCTTCTTGACAGTCACTTGTTTTTCATTTGTCTGTGGCTTCTTTGGATCATAAACTTTTGCCTCAGTCATCTTTGGTGGTTGCACTGGCTCTGGTCTTCTGATTTCAATTTTTGTGTTAAGCAAAATTATGCATGTCGTTTCTTTGATTTTTTCCGTCATCTCATCAAACATGTCAAACGCTTCTTTCTTGTAAGCGATGATAGGATCTTGCCCACCAAAGCCTCTTGCAAAGATTTCGTTTTTCATAGTTTGCATGTCATCAATGTGGTTCATCCAGTTTGAGTCAACAACCTTCAAAAGCACAAATTTTTCAATATTTTCGAATTCGACACCAAATTTTCCGGCTTCCATCATACGTTCGTTATAGCGCTTTTCAACTTCTGCCATAACAACTTCTTCAAGGTCATCTCTGTCAAAACCTTCTCTATATTCCTCACAGAATTTCTCTGACAAAAGATTTGTTCCTCTCTCCAAAAGTCCCTTTTCGAGCTCTTGATTTATCTTGTCAAAATCCCATTCAAAGTATGGTTTTTCTTCATCAACACACTTGTCAAGGACTTTTCCGATAACACCCGGGAACATATTCATGATGTAATCATGCACGCTTGCCCCATCAATAATTTGATTTCTTTCATTATAAATGATTGTTCTTTGTGCATTCATAACATCGTCAAATTGCAAAACAGTCTTTCTCATGGCAAAATTTTGAAGCTCGATTTTCTTTTGTGCAGCTTCAATTCTTCCGGAGAGCATTTTCATTTGAATTGGTGTATCTTCTTTGATTCTAAAGAAATTTGCAATCGCCTGCATTCTTTCTCCACCAAAGATTCTCAAAAGATCGTCTTCAAGTGACAAGAAGAAGACACTTGACCCTGGATCACCTTGTCTGGAAGCACGTCCACGCAACTGGTTGTCAATACGTCTTGACTCATGTCTTTCCGTTCCAACAATATGGAGTCCGCCGAGCTTTTTTACCTCTTCTTTCTCAGCGTCTGTCACCTTTTTAAATTCAGTGTAAAGCTCGTTGTATCTGTCACGAGCTTTGTTCATTTCAACATCATCAACATTGTTGAATGCTGTGGCATAAGAAATCTGCTCTTCCGTGAAATTTTCATCACGCATCTTCTTTTTTGCCATAAATTCAGGATTTCCGCCAAGCAAAATATCCGTTCCACGACCAGCCATGTTCGTTGCAATTGTAACAGCACCTTTTCTTCCTGCCTGTGCAACAATTTGGCTTTCTTGTTCGTGATTTTTTGCATTCAAAACGGTGTGTTTTATGCCTGCTTCTTTGAGAGCTTTTGACAAAACCTCACTCTTGTCAATTGTGATTGTCCCCACCAAAATTGGTTGCCCAAGCTCATGGCGATATTTAATTTCATCAACAATTGCCCTAATTTTTCCGTTTACGGTTGTAAAAACTATGTCTGGCTCGTCAATTCTGATGTTTGGTTTGTTTGTAGGGATTGTTACAACGTCAAGTTTGTAAATCGTTCTAAATTCACCCTCTTCGGTCTTTGCAGTTCCGGTCATACCAGACAACTTTTTGTAAATTCTAAAGAAGTTTTGGAATGTGATTGTCGCCAAAGTTTTGTTTTCGTCTTTAATTTCACATCCTTCTTTTGCTTCAATTGCTTGGTGAAGCCCGTCATTGAATCTTCTTCCTGGCATCAAACGACCGGTAAACTCATCAACGATGATAACCTCTCCATCTTTTACAATGTAGTTTTCATCTCTAAACATCATAAAGTTTGCTTTCAAAGCGTTGTTGATATAATGGTTAAGTTCAATATTGTCAACATCTGTCAAATTTTGAACAGCAAAATATCTTTCTGCCTTTGCAACACCACTTTCTGTCAGGTTTACCGCTTTACGCTTTTCTTCTTTTTCATAATCCTCTGGTTTCAAGGTCTTTGCAAACTTTTGAGCTTTTTGATAGCTTTCACTAGATTTCATTCCTGGTCCGGAGATGATAAGCGGAGTTCTTGCCTCATCAATCAAGATTGAGTCGACCTCATCGACAATGGCAAAATTATACCCTCTTTGCACTCTTTGATTTGCTTGAATAACCATGTTATCACGCAAATAATCGAATCCGAGTTCATTATTTGTACAATAAGTGATGTCACAGTTGTATGCATCTTTCTTTACTTTTGGGTCCATTCCAGGGACAATAACACCAACAGTAAGTCCCAAAAATTTGTAAACTTTTCCCATCCATTCTGCATCACGTCTTGCAAGATAATCATTGACTGTGACAATGTGTACCCCAAGTCCAGTCAAGGCATTGAGATATGCAGGAAGAGTTGCAACCAAAGTTTTTCCTTCACCGGTTGCCATTTCAGCAATACGTCCCTGATGAAGTGCAATTCCACCCAAAATTTGAACATAAAAATGACGCATCTTCAAAACTCTGTCAGATGCTTCTCTGCAGACAGCATATGCCTCTGGCAAAAGGCTCATCAAGTCCTCTCCGTTTGCATATCTGTCCTTGAATTCTTGCGTACAACTTGTGAGTTGCTCGTCCGTATATGTTTTATATTTGTCTTCCAAAGCAACAACTTTATCTGCAATTTTTTTCAACTTTTTTACTTGTGCTTTGTTTTCATTTCCAAAAAGTCCCATCAAACTCTCCTAAGTCAACATAATTTTAGACAATCATACCAAAAATAAATAAAAAAAACAAGTTTTTGCAAGCTCTTTGCTCTTATAAAAGGAAATATTGCCACACAAAAAACAAAATAATCCGTCTTTTTACATTTATTGACAATCTTATACCATTCATGGTATAATCCAAATATATGTAGGTAAAACCCATAAGGAGGTACGCTATGGCTGAAATAACAGAAAGATTGTCAGCAAAAACAGGAACTGTTGCAAAAACAGGCTCCGCTATTAACATTGATGTTGTTAAAATTGGAGATGCAGAGCTTTTTGGTGCACAGCAAAATGTTGTTTTGAGCGATAAAACAAAAAAGATGAACCTCAAAAGCAACCGACAAAAGGTCACGGTAATCAAACACGACTCAATCCTTCTTGCCGTAACACAAGGCGAAAAAACTGTCGCCTATATTGAAAATATTGATGGCAAATCTGTTTTGAGAATTAATCAAGAATATTTTGATACCTTGGCTGGTGAAAACGAAACAATCCGAGCTTTGGGTGGTTCTGCGGAAAATGGTTATTATTCACTCAATATTTCGAATACTAGACTTGGACAAGACCTCAGTCTTCAAGATTTGCAAATTTCAGGGACTGATGGACAGACTTTCTCTGTTTCTTTCTCTGCTCTTGGATGTCATCTCTCTGGAAATGGGACAACAGCTGATTTAAGAAATACCAACAATCTCCCATTTGACATGGCTGTTTCCACACAATTTATGCAAAATGCTCTTAATGGTCTAAACGGCTGTTCTTATGGTGAAGGAAATAAAAAAATTACTGACAAGGTTATGCAAAACCTCCTTATATCTTCAATAAGACTTGAAAGAGAATCTCAAGGCGAAAATACAAAACCTATCACACAGACATTTGGTTTGTTTAACATAATTTCCGTTCCTTATAGCAAAACTGAATCACATCTAAATAGTATCGAATTTTTTGTAGATACAAGAAATAATCAAGTTTTTGTTTATCATCACTCTATTGGGACTGCAAGTGGAGAGGAATTTGTCCCAATGTTATCTCGTGTCCGTGACTGTCAATTACAGGCAGATGAAAAAGGGAATTATCAATTATCACTTGGACTTGGAAGTGGTGATGGTCAAAGACTTGTCGTTCCAGTTTCACATGACAGAGAATTTGTCGATAACATAAGTTTTCTCCAAGGAACTCTTTTATCAAAGCAATTTGCTGCCACACAAGATCTTTTACATGATGGTGCAGCACCAGTAGAACGCACACTTCCTGGCACTGACGGAATGCATAAATTCCAAATTTTTGGTACTCCACAAGAAGGAGAAGCGTTGCTTTGGGATGAAAACGTTGCCACGCTCCAAAGGACAATTGTTGAGAAAGTTGAAGAAGTTGAAGAAAACCAAACTGACGACAACACACCAGATATTGATTCTGATAACGGAACAAATGGAAGTGAAAACGGTAATAATGACGACTCCGGTGATGGTGACTCTGGCATCAATCCAGTGATTTCTGGCGATGGTTCCGGTAATGGAAATGGAGGTAACACCACACCTGAAGAACCAAAGACTGAGACTCCTGATGGCTCTGGAAATGGTGACGGCAATGTAAATGGTGGTGAAGATAAAGGTGACAAAAAAGAAGAAAAACCTTTCAAACCACTTATTGGCAGAATAAGAACACCATTTAAATGGTTTAAGAAAAATGCTATTGACAAAGACTGGTTTGGTGGTCTTGCTGTGTTTGTCCTTTTGGTTGGAGCACTTATACCTCCTGTTGCAATCTTGGGAGGAGCTTTCCTAGGTCTTTGGGTTGCAAAAAAGACTGGACTTGCTGATGACTGGTCAAAAATGATGGATGAAATTGAAGCAAGTCGCCTTCCAAAAGATAAGAGACTCGAAAGAAACAAAGAGCTCACAAAGCAAATGCTTAAGGAAGACTGCCAAAAAGCACAACAGCGTGAAATCGACAAACTCGCAAAAGTTGCAAAATCAAAAGTTGATGCTTACAACAAACTTGTAAAAGAAACTCCTACCCTTAAAGAACAAGCAAAAGCAAAAATGGAAGCAGCAAGACAAGCTCTTATTCAGGAAAAGACTGATAAAATCCAACAAAGCAAGACAAAACTTTCCGCTTCAATTCAAGCTCAAATTGATGGACAACAAGCTGAAATTGACAAAGTTGAGAAAATTAAAAAAGCTCAAGAAGAACTTTCACAAGCAAACAAACACTTGCAAGAACTTGAAAAAGAACGAGCAAGAATGCTTAAAAAATATTCAAAGAAATCATATATCGATCAATATGGAAGTGCAGAATCCGCACTTCAAAATGAAGGAACGCAAGAAGAAATCACCAGATTTGGTGAAATTATTGCTAACCATGCAAACACATTGACAGTACATGGTGTTGAAAAACCAGAAGATATTCAAGCTGCAATTGATGCAAATCGTGCAGAACTTGAAGGTATTGTAGGAAAGAAACCTGGTGCATACAAAGCATATGTTAATGCTCATAACTCTACAATTAAAGCTCTCACAACAGTTAAAGCTACAGTTGATGGTCTCACTGTAGAAGGAAACTCTGTTGGAGTTATTCCATCACAACAAGGTTTGCTTGTTGGTGAATCAGCACAAGATCTTGTAAGTCTTAATGATGCAATTGGCGAGTATAACAACACAAACACAGCTATAGCAAATGGCACAGACGAGCCAATGCAAAACTATAATCAAACACTTGCAAGACTTGATCAAAATCTTGAAACTGCAAGAACAACCGCCGAGCGTGCAAGACAAGATTTGCAATCATTCCAAGATGCCGTAAAAGCTGGAACCGACAAATTCTCTGTAGAATATAAACAAAAAGCACAAGAAATGGATGAATACTTCCAAAAACAGATTGATGAAATCAAAGAAAAAGAGGCAAGAAAAAAAGCAGAAGAAGAGGACAAAAAGCGCAGAAGAAGAGCAAAAAGAATCAAACACGAGGCTCTTTCAGAAAACGAGCATGTTGAAGTTGATGAAAACGGATTAATAATAGTTAAGGCAGATGAGATTGTTCCACAACAGCAGCAACCACAAGTTGAGGGACAACAAAATGACGAAGAAGCAGAAATTGACCCAGTTACCGGAAAACCAAAAGGTGGTGTCAGAGGAACAAAGGGTGGCGGCGGTGCCGACCTTGGCGAAAACGGTGGAGGCGGAGTTGACCTTGGCGGTGGCGGCAAATAGTCCCCTAAAATAAACTAATCACATATTACTTGGAGAAAACAAAATATGAAAATTGGAGTAGTGGGTTTGCCAAATGTTGGCAAAAGCTCATTGTTTAACGCAATCACGGAAGCTGGTGCAGAAAGCGCCAACTATCCTTTTTGCACAATCGAACCAAATATTGGGATTGTTGATGTCCCAGACGAAAGGCTAAACGTCCTTGGCAAAATGTACAACACACAAAAAATTACACCTGCAAGCATTGAATTTGTTGATATTGCAGGACTCGTTGCTGGTGCAAGCAAAGGTGAAGGACTTGGAAACAAATTTTTGAGCCACATTAGAGAAGTGGATGCCATTGTGCATGTTGTACGCTGTTTTGAAGATGAAAAAATTATTCACGTAAGCGGTTCTATTGACCCAAAAAGAGACATAGAAACAATCGAAACAGAGCTTGCCCTGGCAGACCTTGAACAAGTGTCAAAACTTTTAGAGAAAAACTCAAAACTTGTAAAACAAACCGGAGACAAATCACTTCTTACCACAGTGAACATGCTTTCAAAAATCAACGAAGTTTTGGAAAATGGTGGACAAGCAAGACTTTTGACTTATGATGAAGATGAACAAAAACTTTTGAAAAACTTTCAACTTCTGACTGCAAAACCTGTGATTTATGTTGCAAATATTGCAGAAAGTGACATTGGAAAACCAGACAACAAATATGTTTCACAGGTCAGAGAAATTGCAGCAAAAGAAAACGCAAAAGTAGTCGTTTTGTGTGCAAAAATTGAAGAAGAAATTGTTGCTCTTGACAAAGAAGATAGAGCACTTTTTAAGGACGAACTTGGAATAAAAGAAAGCGGCCTTGAACAACTTGTAACCACAAGCTACGATTTGCTTGGTCTTATGAGTTATCTTACAGCAGGAGAAAAAGAAGTGCGTGCTTGGACAATCAACAAAGGCACAAAAGCACCTCAAGCAGCGGGAAAAATTCACTCCGACTTTGAAAAAGGCTTTATAAAGGCCGAAGTTGTAAGTTATGATGACCTTGTTTCTCTTGGTTCTCTTTTGAAGGCAAAAGAGGCCGGAAAAGTCAGAATGGAAGGAAAAGAATATGTCATCCAAGATGGTGATGTTGTTCTGTTCCGCTTCAACAATTAGGAGGAATATGGAAAACATACTATCCCCTCTTGCTCTTGCTTTTATTGGTGATGCTGTGCACACCACATTTGTCAGAGAAAAAGTTTTATCTGGAAAAACAAACAAACTTGAAAATTATCACAACGCAGCAAAGAAATTTTGCAATGCAAAAAGCCAAATGCAGGCTCTTGAAAAGATTTCTCCTGACCTTACAGATGAAGAAAAAGAAATCGTAAGAAAAGCAAGAAATTGTCACTCAAAGCATACTGCAAAAAATTTTGACGAAGAAACTTACAAAAAAGCAACTGCATTTGAGGCTCTTGTAGGTTATCTATATTTAGACAAGCAGACAGAACGCTTAAATTATGTTCTTGAAAGCTCAATGAAGGACGAATAAAATGAAGATTGAAGGAAGAAATCAAGTCGCTGAAGCACTTAAAAATGGAATAACAATAAACAAAATTTTTGTGGATAAAAATTTCGCCTCAAGAAAAGACGACATTTTGTCTCTTGCAAACAAAAATCATGTTAGAGTTGAATTTTTACCAAAAAAATTGCTCGATAACATGAGCGTGACAAATCATCACCAAGGCTATATTGCTGAAGCTGTTGACTTTCAATATTCTTCTGTTGAAGACATTTTGGATGTGTCAAAAGAAAGAAAACATGACCCATTTGTTGTCCTTTTGGATGGAATTGAAGATCCACACAATTTTGGTGCAATAATCAGAACATGCGAGTGTGCAGGGGTGGATGGCATCATCATTCCAAGTGTAAGAGCATGTCAAGTAAACGAAACAGTTGTACGCACAAGCACTGGAGCCATTGCAAACATAAAAATTGCAAGGGTCACAAACCTCAAAGAAGCAATCGACACCCTCAAGAAAAATGGACTTTGGATTTATGTTTGTGAAACTTGCGGAGAAGACATATACAAACAAAATCTTACTGGTCCAATTGGGCTTGTTGTTGGCTCAGAGGGATTTGGCGTTAAACAATCTCTTCGCTCTTATTGTGATGGGATTGTAACTCTCCCACTTAAAGGTAGCGTAAACTCTCTAAACGCAAGTGTTGCAAATGCTATTGCAGTTTATGAAATTTTGAGACAAAGAGAATATAAATAAAGGAAAAATTATTAAAAATTGATTACGGATGCAGAAATTTTAACAAAAATCAAAGATGGTGATCAGTCGGCTGAACTTGACCTTATTTCAAAATACAAAGATTTGGTGGTTAAAATCAGTCGTTGTTATTTTATTGCTGGTGGAGACATTGAAGATATTATCCAAGAAGGAATGATCGGTCTTTATAAAGCAATAAAAAACTATAATCCATTCAAAGAAGCAAGTTTCAAAACCTTTGCTGTGCTTTGCATCAAACATCAAATTCAAAGTGCAATAAAACGCTCCACTGCAAACAAAAACAAGCCCCTTTCTTCTGCAGTTTCATTTCAAGATTTTGTAGAGGATTCAAATGGAAACGCTTTTGATTATCTGCCTGTGGAGCTTATCTTTGATGAGTCCCCTGAAGATGAGGCAATAAACAAAGAAGAATATTTGTCACTAAAACGCAAAATAAAAGACCTTTTGTCTCCCCTTGAATATAAGGTGCTGACATACTACATAAAGGGATATACATACAAAGAAATATCCAGCAGTTTGCATGTGACTGAAAAGAGCATAGACAACTCACTTTCTCGTATAAAAACAAAACTTAAGGCAAAGCTCAACAAATAGAAATTTGTTGACTTTTTTTTATGTATAAATTAAAATAAAGTTGTTATTATAAGGAGATTTTATGAATTTACTCGCAAACGGAATTGATGTAGATACAATTGTTCCAGAAAACGAACTTGAAGAAGAAATCATTGCTGACGTCAAAGCAGGCAGAACAAAAGAAGTTGTTACACGTTGTCCCCCAGAGCCAAGTGGATACTGGCATATCGCTCATGCAAAAGCATGGACAATCGACTTTGAAACAGCAATAAAATTTGGTGGCAGAACCTATCTGCGTATGGATGACACAAACCCACTTAAGGAAGAGGGTGAGTTTGCTGACAGCTATATGCATGATTTGGCATGGCTTGGATATAAACCTGCTGCCCTGATTTATGCAAGTGAAGCGTATTTTGATGACATTTACAAAATTGCAGAACAAATGATTATGGACGGAAAGGCTTATGTTTGTGAACTCTCTGCAGAAGAAGTTAGCCAAACGAGAGGCACTTTGACAGAACCAGGAAAAGAAAGCCCATATAGAAACAGAAGTGTTGAAGAAAACTTGAGACTTTTTAGAGCAATGAGAGATGGTGCTTTTGAAGACGGAAAAGCAACTTTGCGTGCAAAAATCGACATGGCACATCCAAACATGAACATGCGTGACCCTGTCATGTACAGAGTTTTGAGAGCTCATCACTACAAACTTGGAAACAAGTGGTGCATTTATCCTATGTATGACTTTGCTCACCCAATGCAAGATGCTTTGGAAGGAGTGACATACAGTCTTTGCTCAATGGAATTCCACGAACATAGACCTCTTTATGAATGGTTTGTTGAAAATGGTTGGAAAAAGCCATTTGCACCAAAGCAAAGAGAATTTTCTCGTCTTACAATCGAAAATGTTTTGATTGGAAAAAGATATATGAAACAGCTTGTAAAAGAAGGCTATGTAAATGGTTGGGATGACCCAAGATTCCCTACCCTTGTTGGCGTAAGAAGAAGAGGATATACGGCAAAAGCCATTAAAGATTTTGTAAAATCTGTTGGTTGGGGAACTTCACTGGAAGTGACAGTGCCATATTCTGCCCTTGAATACTATGTAAGAGAAGATTTAAACAGAATTGCAACACGTGCGATGGTTGTGCTTGACCCACTCAAAGTTTTGATCACAAACTATGAAGGTAGTGAAGAAATTGAAATGGACAACAATCCAAATGACGAAAATGCCGGAAAACACAAAGGAACATTTAGCAATGTTATTTACATTGAAAAAGAAGATTTCTCTGACAACCCACCACCAAAATACAATAGGCTTGTTGAGGGTGGGATTGTAAGACTCAAAGGCGCTTATATCATCAAATGTAACAAAGTTGTCTATGCAAAAGATGGTTCAATTGATCACCTTGAATGTGAGTATATCCCAAACACAAAAAGCGGAAACGACACTTCTGGCATCAAATGTAAAGGAACAATTCACTTTGTGTCTGCTGACAACTGTTTTGAAGTGACGGTAAGAGAGTTTAAAAACCTTATCAAAGATGAATACAAAAATCCTGCAAAAGCTCTTTCTGAAGGTGTCCCTGTAAAAGAAATATTGACAGAAAACTCTCTTGTAGAGAAAAAGGCGTTGGCAGAAAATTTCCTTAAATCTGCAAAAAATGAAAACAAATTCCAATTTATGAGAAAGGGATATTATTGTGTAGACAAAGACTCAACAGCAGAAAATTTGATTTTTAACAGCACAATTTCACTAAAAGACAGTTTTAAATTGCCAAAAACAAACTAAATGAGATGAAAATCTCATTTTTTTGTTGGAGTTTTACCCTTTTTGGTTTATAATAAAGATATGTTGATAATCCCTATTGTTTGTATGTTGTGTGCAAGTTTGGCATTTATGATTTTGAGCTTCTTTGTAAAAAAAGGAAGCCCACTGGTTTTCTTGTTGCAAACAATGGGGCTTGCTTGCTTGATTGGTGTTGGATTGACATGTGGAAACTATCAAAACAACTTTGGCGGTTTTACAGTTTTACTTTTGATAAGTATGATTCCTGCATTTCTTGTAAACTATGATTTGAAGTCATTTATAAAATCTAGAAGTGAAAACACAAATATTGAAGATTTGCCAAAACTTACAAGAAAATTTTTGGAGAGCAATGGAAATTTATTCCTTGGCATAGGGCTATTTTTGTCTGCTGTATGCATCAGTTTCGCAGGAATGTATAAAGGTTATGAGACATACTATGGCCTTTTGATTGGTCTGGCACTCGGCATTTCTCTTACTTTCTTGGCTCTTATCTTTAGAAAAAAAATTACGGGATTTGATATTATTGGGTTCCTTTTGGCATACACCGCTGCGGGACTCTTCTTGTCTTCAATTATTATGATTTTGGCGTTTGAAATAAGCACCCAAAACATTGTAATTTGCATTGGACTTGCATTTCTTTCTGCATTTGCAAGCACAAAATCTGCATTTAACAGGCGTTTCTTGGACATTTTGTACTACATTGGAATGTTGACCCTGTTTGGCACAATATTGTTTTAAAAAATGGTTTCAAAGCCATTTTTTTTATTATTTTGTGATAAACTCTTGACATTTCTCATACGAATAAATTATAATACGAATACTGACGCGAGGTAGAGCAGCTCGGAAGCTCGCCGGGCTCATAACCCGGAGGTCATAGGTTCAAATCCTATCCTCGCAACCAAATTTAAAAAGGCTGTTTCAAGAGAAACAGTTTTTTTATTTTCTCTTGGTTATATCTCTAGATATTGCCTCGTTTTGTTAGAAGAGAGATTTCTGTCCTCGCAACCAATTATAAAAAAACTAGACTTAATCGCCTAGTTTTATCCATTTATTGTTCTGTCATCCAGTTTGATTTCTTCTGCAATTCTGTCCATTGTGTCCTCAACACAATCAATACTCTCCTCAATACCCTGTTTAAACAGTTCAACAAGTTGGTTTGCGTCATGTTCTCTGATTGCCACATTGAGTGCATTGAAATATGTCAGTGGTTTTTCCTTTGAAATTGCAACATTTGGATCTTCATATCCTCTGACCTGAATTGTTGGCAAATCATTTACCATCAAAATAAAGTTTGCAAGGATTCTTGAAGTCCTGCCATTTCCATCAGCAAATGGATGAATTCTTACAAATTCAGCCTGTGCAATAGCAGCTTTTTCAATTGGGTGCAACGCATTTTCGTTTATAATCCAATCTGCCCAACTTTTCATCTGACTTTCAACTCTCATTTCACTCACTGGAATCCATCCAGCAAACTCTCTGTCTCCATAGAGTGTTACATATGCCTGATCTTCTCTATATCCAACATAATCCTTGCCTGTCATAAGTGCAATAAAGTTGTTTGTCAATGTCAAAATATTTTGTGCGTTGAATGTAATTTTGTTGTAAATTTCTTGTTTGCTTAACCCTTCAAACTCTTTTTCAAGTTGTGGATTGTGACTTAGAAGCCATGCAACATCTTCAACATTTTTTACTCCATTGGTTGCCGCAAACATTTTTGCACACTTATAAGCATACTTAAATGCAATATAATGTCTTATCAATTCATTTGAAATGTGATGTTCTCTTTTCCTTCCTCTAACAATTTTTTCAGAACTATCATTTTGGATTTTGTCTTCAATGTCACGCAAGTTGTTAAAGTAATGATTAAAATCAAAAACACGTGTTGAGGGGCTTGTGATATGTATCATTTCTCCAAGTTTCTTTTCAAATTCAATTGAAGACATATTGTAATCTGCAAACACACCTTCAATAGCATTGCTTTGTTTTGACAAATCAAACCAGATTCTTTGGTGAAAACTCTTTATTTCTTCCAGTGTCAATTTTTGTTTTTCTTCAACACCATTTCTTCGAAGTGACTCTTCTTTCACATAAATATCATTAAGCTTTCCGTTTATTTTGCTCCAATCATTGTTTGACAAAAAATAATAATAAAAAGATTTTGTTGGCACATGATTGCTGGTTTTTTCGTGTTGTTCTCTCCCAAAAAATGTCACCAAACTATTTTCTTCCATCAAACTTGACAGGGTTTCTGCTTTATATCCGTGTGAGTTTTCCAATTTCTTACCCAAACTTAGTTTCAAAAATTGGTTATCCTTCAAAATGCAATGTGTTTTTTTCTTCATTTTACCCTCATTTATGACAATAATTATACCTTATAGACAATTTGTTGTCAACACCGATTTTTACCAAAAATAACCCATAATTTTACGTAAAATACTTTTCTTTTGCCCTATTATATGATATAATATAGTATATCTATATAATATAAAGGGAATATTTGCGGTATGGAAAACGAAAACATTGTAAATCAAGATGAAAGTTTGGAGAAAGAAAAACTTTCAAAAAGCGTAAAATATGACGCTAGTGAAATTCAAGTTTTGGAGGGCTTGGAGCCTGTTAGAAAACGCCCAGGCATGTATATTGGTTCAACAGACAGCCATGGACTTCATCACTTGGTGCAAGAGGTTGTTGACAACTCTATTGATGAGGCTCTTGCCGGCTACTGCACACAAATTGATGTTATCATAAATGAGGATGGTTCCTGCACTGTTGCCGACAACGGTCGTGGAATCCCAACAGGCATTATTCCAAAAGAAGGGAAAAGTGCTGTTGAGGTTGTTTTGACAAAACTTCACGCTGGTGGAAAGTTTGGTGGCGAAGGATACAAAATCTCTGGTGGTTTGCACGGCGTTGGTGTATCCTGTGTTAATGCCCTTTCTTCAAAGCTTACTGTTGATGTCTTTCAAAATGGCCAACATCACTTTATTGAATTTGCACGTGGCAGAAGTCTTGCCCCACTCAAAGTGATTGGCAGCACAGACAGAACAGGAACAACAGTTACATTCTGGCCTGATGATGAAATTTTTGAAACAACAAATTTCAGTTATGACAATTTGAAAAACCGCTTCCGTGAAATAGCTTTTCTAAACAAGGGCCTTGTGATTACTCTTGAAGACAGAAGACCAAATCAAGAAAAGCATGACAAGTTTGAATTTAAAGGTGGCATTGTTGAATTTGTAAATTACCTCAACGAAAACAAACAGACATTGCTTTCAACGCCTGTTTATTTCAACAAGTTTAATCACAATGAAAAAGGCGACGTTATAAACGAAATTGAGGTATGTTTCCAATACAACGATTCTTACAATGAAATCATCAATACTTATGCAAACAACATCAACACAGAGGAAGGTGGATCTCACCTTGATGGATTTAAAAACGCACTTACAAAAGTAATCAACGATTATGCAGTAAAAAACAAAATCATCAAAGAAAGCGAGAAGCTTTCTGGTGAAGACTGCAGAGAAGGAATAACTGCTGTCATCTCCGTTAAGCTTCGTGAGCCTCAATTTGAAGGACAAACCAAGACAAAACTTGGAAACAGCGAAATGAGGACCATTGTTTATAAAGCAATGCAAGAAGCTTTTGGAGACTATTTGGAAGAACACCCAAGTGAAGCTAGAGAGCTGATTATGAAGAGCATCACAGCTCAAAGAGCAAGAGATGCCGCAAGAAATGCAAGAGAGCTTACAAGAAGAAAGAGTGTACTTGAGAACACCACTCTCCCAGGAAAACTTGCTGACTGCTCAGAAAAAGATAGCAGTCTTTGCGAAATTTTCATTGTTGAGGGGGATTCCGCTGGCGGTTCTGCAAAACAAGGCAGAGATAGAAGATTCCAGGCAATTTTGCCTCTTCGTGGTAAAATCCTAAACGTTGAAAAGGCAAGGCTCAACAGAATTTTGGAAAACGCAGAAATTCGTGCCATGATAACCGCTTTTGGAACAGGCACAGGAAATGATTATGATGAAAGCAAACTTCGTTACAACAAAATCATCTGTATGTCCGATGCCGATGTTGACGGTTCTCACATCAGAATTTTGCTTTTGACATTCCTTTTCAGATTTATGCGCCCACTTATTGAAAATGGTCACGTGTATGCAGCACAACCACCACTTTACAAAGTGTCACGCGGAAAAGAAGATGTTTACCTTTACTCTGATGAAGAGCTTGAAGCTTGGTTTGAACAAAACGGCAGAAAAGGTATCACACTTCAAAGATACAAAGGTCTTGGTGAAATGAATCCAGATCAACTTTGGGAAACAACAATGAACCCAGAAAACAGAATTCTTCTTCAAATGAAGATGGAAGATGCGATTGAAGCAGACAAACTCTTCAGTCAGCTTATGGGAGAAGACCCAGACCTTAGAAGAAAATTTATTGAAGAAAACGCAACTCTTGTTACAGACTTGGATGTATAATTGAGGGGAAATATGAATAAAAAAGATCAAGAAGAAAGCAGATTAAATTTAAAAGAAATGCTTGAAAAAGAAACAATCAAGCCTATAGAAGTTGTTGGAGACCTTAAAAAATCTTTCATCTCTTATGCCATGGCTGTTAACGTAAGCCGTGCCATTCCTGATGTTAGAGATGGTCTCAAGCCTGTTCATAGAAGAATTTTGTTCTCAATGGGCGAGCTTAACAATTTCTATGATAAACCACACAAAAAGAGTGCCAGAATTGTCGGTGAAGTTATGGGTAAATATCACCCACACGGAGATAGTTCTGTTTATGACGCACTTGTAAGACTTGCACAGGATTTCTCAATCAGATATCCTCTTGTTGACGGTCACGGAAACTTTGGTTCTGTCGATGGAGACCCACCTGCCGCACAACGTTACACAGAAGCAAGACTTTCAAAAATCGCAGCATTAATGCTTGAAGATATCGACAAAGAAACTGTTGATTTCTATCCAAACTTTGATGACACTTTGATGCAGCCTGCAGTACTTCCATCAAAATTTCCAAACCTTTTGGTTAATGGTGCTGATGGTATTGCTGTTGGTATGGCAACAAACATTCCACCACACAACTTGACTGAAGTTATCAATGGTGTTCAAGCACTTATTGACAACCCAGACATTGATGTTGATGAGCTTATAAACATCATTCCTGCCCCAGACTATCCAACTGGTGGAATTATTATGGGAAGAAGTGGTGCAAGAGAAGCTTACCGCACTGGCCGTGGATCAATTCTTGTTCGTGGTAGAGCAGAAATTGAAGAAACATCAAGCGGAAGACAAAGAATTATTATCACAGAACTTCCTTATCAAGTAAACAAAGCACGTTTCATCACACAAATCGCTGACATGGTAAAGACCAAAAAATTGGATGGTATCAGTGACCTTAGAGATGAAAGTGACAGAGATGGACTTAGAGTTGTTGTCGACATCAAAAAGGACGCAAATGCACAAGTTGTGCTTAATGCCCTTTACAAACACACAATGCTTCAACAAAATTCTGGCATCATCATGCTTGCACTTGTAAACAGAGAGCCAAAAGTGTTGAACTTGAAAGAAATGCTTTATTACTACTTAGAGCACCAAAAAGAAGTTACAACAAGAAGAGTTAAGTTTGACCTTAAAAAAGCCGAAGAAAGAGAGCATATCGTAAAAGGTCTTGTTACTGCCCTTGCAACAATTGACGAAGTGATCAAAGTTATCAAGGAGTCAGAAGATAGACAAGCCGCTCTTGCAAACTTGACACAAAATTTCGAACTTGACGAAATCCAAGCAAACGCAATTTTGGAAATGAAACTTTCAAAACTTACAAGTTTGGAAGTTGAAAAGCTTAAAGAAGAACTTGCAGAACTTGATGCTGCAATTGCTGACTACAAAGATATTTTGGCAAAACCAGAAAGAGTGCTCAAAATTGTTAGAGACAGCTTGGAAGAAGTTAAAAAGCAATATGGTGATGAAAGAAAAACAGAAATTTCTCTCGATTTGGGTGGAATTGATGTCGCTGACCTTATTGCAAAAGAAGATGTTATCATTTCTATGACGCACCTTGGATATATCAAGCGTATGTCAGTTTCTGAATATAGAGCACAACATCGTGGCGGTGTTGGAATTACAGCACACAAGACAAAGGATGAAGACTTTGTTGAAAAAATGTTTATCACATCAACCCACGACACACTCTTGTTCTTTACAAACATGGGAAAAGTGTATAGCGCAAAAGCTTATGAAATCCCAGAAGCACAAAGACAAGCAAAGGGAAGAGCAATCATAAACCTTATTCAACTTTCACTTGGAGAAAAAGTAAACACAATCATTCCAATGCAAAACATTGAAAAGGCAAACCTGATTATGGGTACAAGAAGTGGTCTTATCAAAAAGACTCCTCTTTCTGAATATGAAAACATCAGAAAAGGTGGAAAAATCGCAATCAAGCTTGTTGAAGGTGACGAGCTTATTGGTGTGGACATCACAAATGGCAGAGATGACATATTGATTGGAACACATGATGGAAAATGTATCAGATTCAACGAAACAGACGTAAGAGCTGTTGGAAGAGACAGTCAAGGTGTAAGAAGCATCAAACTCTCTGGCGATGACTATGTTGTCGACATGGCAATTGTTTGTGAAAACACAAAGATTTTGACAATTTCTGACAACGCATTTGGAAAGCTTTCTCCAATTGACGAGTTTAGACTTCAACAACGTGGTGGCTCTGGTGTAAAAGCCGGCATCTTCAACGACAAAACCGGAAAACTTGTTGGACTTAAACAAATCAAAGAAGATTGTGACATTTTGATGATTGCCGACAGCGGTGTAATTATCAGAACACCTGTTTCAGGCATAAGCAACTTCTCTAGAGTAAGCCAAGGTGTAAGAATTATGAAACTTAAGGGTGACGCAAAAATCACAGGTATTGCCCTTGCAGAAAAGGCCGATGAGGAAGAAGAACTTCCACAAGAGCCAGAGATAGAAGAATCCTCAACTGAAAATGAATAATTTTGACAAAGGAGATTGATGCTTCAATCTCTTTTGCCTCTTTATAAGCATTTTCTTGAAAGGAGCAAACATGGAAAAAGAAATACTTGAACAGGAGCGTGAATACCTTGCAAATGTCAACACACAAATCGACAAAAACAAGGCTCAAAACTCAAAAAAAATAAAAGAAAACAAACAGCGTATTCAAGAATTTAAGCACTACTTTGCTGACAATTATTATGACATTCAAGCAGGAAAAGGTGATGACGAATTTGCTGATATAAACACTTCAATTGAAAATTTGGAACAACAAAACATTGCTCTTGAGTTTCAAAATGCACGCCTGACAAAGCAAAAGAAAAATGCATACTTTGGTCGTTTTGATTTTCAATCAAAGACTGAATCAAAGCCAAACCAATATTATATTGGGCTTGGGCTTGTCCAAGACAAAAACAACAAAAACTTGGTATATGATTGGAGAGCTGATGTTTGCTCACTTTATTACGACGACAAAACAGGCAAATCATCATACAAGTGCCCTGATGGAGAAATATTTGGAAATGTTTCTTTGAAACGTCAATATAAAATCGAAAAAGAAGAGCTCAAGTATTATCTTGACAGCCAACTTGTGATTGACGATGACATTTTGATGGAACAACTCTCCAAAAACACCACAAACAAGATGCATGAAATTGTTTCAACAATTCAAAAAGAGCAAAATGTTTTGATTCGTGACGACAATTTCTCAAACACAATTGTGCAAGGTGTTGCAGGTTCAGGAAAAACATCCATCGCAATGCACAGAGTTTCATTCCTACTTTATAAGTATAGAAAAGAACTAAAAAGTGAAGATATTTTGGTCCTTTCTCCTTCAGAACTGTTTGCTGACTATATAAATGAAGTTTTGCCAGCACTTGGAGAAGAAAGGTCATTTACAACAACGTTCGCTGAAATGGCAAAAAGATTGCTTTCTATGCCATTTGAAGCAAGAGAAACTATGCTTGCAAGAGTTATTTCAAAACAGGAGCAAAAAGATTTTGAAGAAATCGCAATCAAGTCCAGCTTTGAGTTTTTAAAAGATCTTCAAAACTTTTTAAACCATGACATGTGCAACTTGTTTATACCAAAAAGTCTTGTTTTTGGTGATTTGGTTGTTGAAAGAGAAGAAGTAAAAGACATTTTCTTCAACAGACTTAAAAATGTGCCTATTCACACAAGAATTGATGTTTTGGCAGAAACAATCGTCGACAGATTCCATGTCCCAGAGCCATTTAGGGATGATTTGACAAAAAGAGCAAAAAAGATTTTGTATGGGAAGTTTTTGACAACTGACATCATCAGAATTTACAACATTTTTTTACGCAGCGTTGGTCTTGAGGAAATTGAGACAATTGGTGCATATGACATTGCCCCAGTGCTGCTTGTAAAGGAAAACCTGTTTGGACTTCCAAAAAGCTTTGATGCAAAATATGTCATTGTTGATGAAATGCAAGATTATACTCCATGTCATTTCTACCTCTTTGACAAAATTTGGTCTTGTCCAAAACTTTATCTTGGGGATGTTTATCAAAGCATTGACAGGACACTCCCAGCAAACTATCTCAAAAATCTCGGCAAACTGACACATGCAGAAGTAAAATATCTGTCAAAATCATACAGAAGCACCCTTCAAATCTCACTGTTTGCTCAAAAAATACTTGGCAAACACATTGCTGACAATGTAAACAGAAACGGAGAAGAGGTTGAATGTGTAACATCAAAAAACTGTGCACGTACAATTGAAAAAATTTTGGAGCACAGAAACCAATCTCCAAAAATGAAGTCACAGAGCATTGCCATCATATGCAAAACAAAGGATCAAATTAAAGAATTGCAAAAAGAAAGCGAAGTTTTAAAAAGGTTTAAACTTTTGGACAACACACGCTCGATGACAAACACAAAACATATCATCACCACCCCTGCGGAGGCGAAAGGCGTTGAGTTTGACTGTGTCATCATTCCATTTGCAACAGACAAAGTATACAACAATGAGCTTGACCAAAATCTTTTGTACGTTTCTTCAACAAGAGCACTTCACAAACTCTATTTTGTAAGCAATGGTAAAGCAAGCAGATATTTGGTTAAACATCAAAAATAGATGAATTTATATGCATAAAAATTTATGAAAATTAGATTACAATTTTTAAAGATACAAATTTTTTAAAATTTATGCAAACTTTACAAAATCACAAAAAAAACTTTTTCGAAGTTATACACATTTTAAAAAATTTGACCCCCTCTAAAATAGGGGTTTTTGATAAAAATGTGTCCACAAAAATGTGGAAATGTGGATAACTTGCCCACTTTTACCCCATTTTTTCAAAAAAAAGCATGTTTGAATATTCATAAACGGTTTTGTATAATTATAAATTTGTGGATAAGTGGATACTCTCTGTGTGTAAATTTTGATGCTTAAAGAGCCGCTTGATAGTTGACAAAAAGTAAAAAGATATTCTATATTAGATATGATTATTAGGAGTCAAAATGGATAAAAAGTTGATCATTCCAAGAAAATTGCAAGGCTTTTGGGAGCTTATGCCAAAAGAGCAAATGTGTTTTTCTGCGCTCTTAAACAAACTTGAAAAAGTGTTCCAAGAAAATTGCTTTGTTCCTCTTGACACTCCAGTCTTGGAATATAGCGAAGCACTGCTTGCAAAGAGTGGCGGAGAAACAGACAAAGAAGTTTACCGCTTTACAAAAGGTTCAACTGATATGTGTATGCGCTATGACCTGACTGTGCCCCTTGCACGTTTTGTTTCCATGCACAAAGATGAGCTTTCATTTCCTTTCAAAAGGTATCAAATCGGCAAAGTGTATCGCGGAGAAAGGCCACAAAAAGGTAGATACAGAGAATTTTATCAATGTGACGCAGACATAATTGGAAACGAAAACCTCTCACTTGTTGCTGATGCAGAATGTGTAAGACTCATGGAAAAATGTTTTGACGCACTTGAAATTGATGTTGAAATCAGAGTTTCAAGCAGAAAAATTTTGACCGGTTATATTGAAAGTATTGGAAAAGCAAATATTATGACCGACCTTTTGATTGTTCTTGACAAAATCGACAAACTTCCACAAGAAGAAATAATGTCCCAACTTTCAGAGCTTGGTCTGGCTGCAAAAGAACAAGAAAACATTGTAAACTTGATTCAAACCACAGGGGATATTGTTGACATAACCAAAAAATTGGAAAAAATGTGCCAAAACTCCACTTTTGTTGAAGGCCTCGACAATCTTAAAGAAGTTGATTCTTACCTCAAACAAATGGGCAGCAAAAAGGTCCTGTATGATTTGTCCATCATAAGAGGACACAACTATTATACAAGCATTGTTTTTGAAGGCTTCTTTGCTGGCAAAAAAGAGCTCGGCGCAATTGCCGGTGGTGGAAGATTTGACAATCTTTGCAGTTACTTCTCAGAAAAACGAATGCCAGGCGTTGGCATGAGTATTGGTATCACACGACTTTTCAGTCACCTGATGCAAGACAATTACTTCAAACTTGACAAGACAAGCGAAATTGATTGCGCAGTTATAAATTTTGATGAAACATTTGGTGAAAGTTTAAAACTAGTTGAACTTTTGAGAAAAAATGGAGTTCGTGCAGAGATTTTCTATGAAAACAAATCTTTCAAGTCAAAAATGAAAGAAGCAAATCGTAGACAAGTCCCTTATGTGATTATTGTCGGTGAAGATGAAGTTAAAATGCAAAAATATATGTTGAAAAACATGCAAACTTCAGAGCAGGCACAACTTTCACTTGAAGAAATTGTAAAAACAATAAGAGGATAACAATGGAAAAGAAAAAAATATTAGTTACTTCAGCCCTATTGTATGTAAACGGGCTTCCACACCTTGGCCATGTTGTTGGTTGTTGGCTTCCTGGTGACGTCTTTACAAGATTCCACAAAACGTACGGCAATGATGCAATATATGTAAGCGGAACGGATGACCACGGCACAACAAGCTATATCTCAGCAAAAGAAGTTGGCATGGAGCCATCAGAATATATTGCCTTTATGAATGGTAAAATGAAAGAGATTGCACAAAAACTCTCAATCGACTTTGATATTTTTAGTGGAACAAACACACAAACACACAGAGATGTTACTGTCGACTTCTTCAACGAAATCCACAAAAATGGTTATACTGAAGAAAAAGAAAGTGACATGCTTTTCTGTGAACACGATAAAATTGCTTTGGCAGATAGGTTTGTGTATGGCGTATGCCCTTATTGTGGCTATGATAAGGCATATGGCGATCAATGTGACAACTGCGGAAAAACATATGAACTTGACGACCTCAAAAATCCAAAATGTTCATTCTGTGGCAAAGATGCCGTAAAAAAATCGACCAAACACCTTTATATCAAACTTGACAAGTTGCAAAAACCTCTTGAAAAGTGGGTAAAAAGCAAAGAAAACATTTGGCGTCCACACGTTTATGCAATGACAAACAAATGGTTTAAAGAAGGGCTCAAACCACGTTGCATCACAAGAGATATTCCTTGGGGAATCAAAGTGCCACTCAAAGGTTTTGAAGATAAAGTTTTCTATGTTTGGTTTGATGCCCCAATCGGCTACATCTCAATCACCAAAGAGCTTGGCGGAGATGAAATGGTAAAAGACAGATGGCAAAACCCAGACTGCGAAATTTACAACTTTATCGGAAAAGACAACATCGATTTTCACGCAATCTTTTTCCCAAGCATGGAGCTTGCCTGTGGAAAATATAATCTTGCAACAAATGTTGTTGGTTTCAACTTTTTGAACTTCGAAGGTCAAAAATTTTCTAAATCAAAGAAAATTGGTATTTTTGGGAATACTCTTCTAAATAGCGACATTGATATCGATGCCCTGAGAGCTTATCTGGTTTCAATATTCCCAGAGAATAAAGACAGTGATTTCTCATATGAAGGATTTAAACTCAACACAAATGCAGAGCTCGTTGGCAAATATGGAAACTTCTTCAATAGAACTTTAAATATGATAAACAAAAACTTTGCTGGAGAGCTTGGAATTGATTTTGAAGATATCAAAGACAAACTTGATGAAAATGATAAAGAAATGGTTGATGCAATCCACACTCTCCCAGATCAAATTGCAGACCTTTTTGCAAAAACAGAATTCAGAGCTGCTTACAAAGAAATCATGCGCTTTGCATCAATTGGAAACACTTACCTTGAAAAAACCGCTCCTTGGACTCTCATCAAAAATGGTGACACAGATGATGCAAGAAAAGTTTTGTATCTCTGCTTGAACATGGCAAAGGCTCTTGCAATTGTTGCAAGTCCAATTTTGCCAAACAGAACAAAAGAAATATGGACAGAACAGCTTGCATTTGATTCTGCACCAAATGCTCCAGAAATGTGGCATGAAGCAAGCAAAATCAACATTGCAAAAACTCATAAAGTAAACCTTCCAAAACCACTTTTTGCAAGACTTGATGATGAAACAATCGAGAGATATAAAGCAGAACTTTCAATACCTTTTGATATTAAAGATGTCAAATAATTGATTACGGAGATAAATTATGTCATCTTCAAAAGAATTTAAAACCTTTGTTTTGGACCAATTGAAATCTTTAGACAATATCACTTGTAAAAACATGATGGGAGAATATCTGCTGTATTACAATGGAATACTTTTCGGCGGAATCTATGATGATAGGCTGTTAATAAAAAAAACAAATTCAAACGCAAAATATTCTTTGGTTGAAGAAACACCTTACCCAAATGCAAAACAAGTGTATATGGTTGAAAATTTGGATGATACACAATATTTAAAAAATCTCATACAAGAAACTTGCAAAGAATTGAAAAAATAAAAAAGACCTATTTTTAGGTCTTTTTTTTATGCCAAATATGCCTTAATCAAATTTGTCCAAACAGCAAATCCAGCATTATTTAAATGAATGCCATCATCCGTGTATGTGGCTTTGAGTTGTTCGTTTTCATCAATGGTCAAAGAAAACAAATCAAAATACGAATAACCCATTGACTCTGCCAAAGTTTTTATTTGCGGATTAAGTTGTTTTATCTTCTCAACATTGCTTGTGATATCCAAACCAATCATGTTGTTTTGAGAAATTATTGACATACAAAAAACTTGTGTCGTTGGCAAATTTTGCTTTATTTGCTCCAAAATTTTTTGGTAATTTGACATGATATATTCTACTGATCTTCCACCAACATCATTTGAACCAATCAAGAGGACAATTTTGCTTGGAGCAATGTCATAAAGTGACACTTTCATTCTTTTCAGCACTCCTGCTGTTGTATCTCCTCCAATGCCACGATTGTAAGTTGCAAGAGGCAAATCTGCATAATAATCATCAAGGTGATATAAATCTGTGATGGAATCGCCAATAAAAACAATTTGTCCTTGTGACAAATTTGCATTTTGCACTGCATAAGAATCACACTTCATATTGTAATATTCTTCAAAAGGATTTTGTTTTGCGTCAACTTTTTTGTAAATAGCTACCGGCAAAATCACTGCCAATCCAATTACACAACAAAACAATATCGGCAACAAAATTTGCTTAATCTGTTTTTTCATTTATCTCTCCTATTGCTTCTTCCAATATGGTTTAAGAGTCGCATTGCCGCTTACAGTCCATGATGTCACTCCGTTTCCACCATCAGAATAATCATTATGTTTTGACGTACCCCATGTTGTTGACTTGTAAGTATATTTTGTCCAACCAACTGCAGTTGCACAAATTTTTACAGTAATTTGATATGTGCTTTGTGTCAAGTTTACAACAGATCCTTCAAGAAGTCTCAATGAGGCTGGCGTTGATGGTGTGCTATCATAATGACAACCTGCTGCACATGATTTTGGAATATAATCCAAATCCATATCAAATGAAATTGTATAATAATTCTTTCTTACAGTTGTGTAACCAGCAGTAATTTCATAATTATAGTTTGGCATTGCACTTAATGCATCTGCATCACCATTTTTGTATGCACTATATGAATAGTAGAGTCTATATGACAATTGTCCTGATTCACTATAATCAATATAACCAAACTGTGTTCCAACTGTTGTTGGATATGTGAAACTTGCACCTTGATAAAGTGTTTGTGTGCTGTTTCTCAATTCCAAACTACCATTTGATACAACATAATAGTTGTATGTCACGGTATATTGATTTCTGATATAAACATACAAATCATTTTCTGGCATCACATAGTTTGTAAATTCAGTTGCAAAATTTTGTGTCGTATAGAATTTTGTTGTGCTTGAAACTCCATTAAGTCCAACCAAAGAGAACTCTTCTCCCGAAATTGCTCTTATGCTGTCAATTGTTGTGCCATTGTCAACCAGATAAATTGTATATGTCTTTTCAGCTCTCTCAACATTCCATTTTGCGTACAAAACTGTGTCTTGAGCTGGTATTGTCATCAAGGTAAATTCTGATCCCTCTGAACAATTTGCTGTTGTATACCAACCAGCAAATGAGTAGAATGTCGTTACATTTCCAACTGTTTCTTGTTTTGTTCTTTGAGGGTTTGGAATTGTCACTCCCGTTCCAACAAGTGCTGTTATACTGTCAATTTCTTCGCCATTGTCCGGCATAAAGCTGATTGTTCTGTAATACTCAACTGCATCATTCCACTTTGCATACAAGATTTGATCTTGCACTGGAACAACACCATTTTCTACCTTTGTTCCATTTGCAAAATTGCTTGTGCTGTACCAACCATCAAATGTTCTTGTGGTTTTCGTTACACCATCGTCAACGATATATGTCGCAAATGTTGGCAATGCAAAACTTGACCCTACAAGCTGATGAACCATGCCTGCAGTGTATTTTGAATTTGTTTCAAATGTCACATCTCTATAATATTCTGTGTCAACATTCCACTTTGCATAAAGTGTGGTGTTGTCATTTGGCATAATGTTTTGAGTGTACTCTGTGCCCTCTTTGAAGTCAGCACTTCTATACCAACCTGCAAACGTATAATGTTTGAGGGTGGTGTTGTCATCAACATCAAAATTGTTTAGCGTTGGTAAAACAATTTCTTCTGCTGCAGCATTCACGATTGGTGAAACATATTGCGTGCAGTTTGTTTCAAATTTGAGCATCTTAATCTGTCTTGAATAGATGTCTCTGTAATAATCGTTTGTATAAAGTACCTTTCCACCAGCTGTTGTGTAGCTTGAACCACTTACAGAATTGAGTGTCACAGGAATTGAGATAATATCACCAATTTCAAGAGTTGTTGTGATCTTTTCAATAAATCTGTGCATGCCAGAGCTCTTTCCGTCAACCTTGATTTCGTACTCTTTGCTTGTGCCGATATTCAAAGTCATATCTTTCACACCGCTCATTCCAGTCAAGTTTTCTGCATTAATCTTCAAGCTATATCCACTTGACGTCTTTGAGAATGCAAGGAATGCTTCTTCAATCGTTGGATGCGCTTCAATCTTGCTTACAGCATACTCTATGATGCCATAAACCGTCCTTGAAAGTCCAAGACCTTGTGCCAAAATCTTCATAATATTGTCACCAATTTGGTCTTTAGAATATCTCCAATTGTCTCCATGCCCATAGCCACGCACTTCATCGTGTTTGCTGCTGTTTGAAGAAAGTGCTGTTGTTTTGATTCCATAAGTGTACTGAACAATTGTCAAATATCCATTCTTATATTCGAGGACAGATGTACGCTTATCATAGCTTCCTCCAGCAAGAATGTATGATGTGTAATCAGGATTGATTTGTGCTGATCCAGTCACATCATTCTTATATTCTGGGTCGAGTTCTATATACATATAAAGCTCGTTATTCTCATCCAAACATGCATACATATCAAATCCAACATTGATTGTATAGCTTCCAAGAGCAACTTTTGCTGAACCATTGAAACCCCAGTTTTGTGTGTTTACTGTTGAAACAGCAACATCAATAAATGATGAAATGTCACTGATATTGATATGTGATGCTGAAGTATTGTAGTCAAAGTTTGACTCTGCAAAATCTTCAATATCAATCACAACATTGATTGTATTTCCGGAGAATATGAGATTTGAAAGTGCTATTTGTCTAAATTTGTTTTCAACAATGCCATTTTTCTTCTCATCTTTGAAGATGAGAGATGCCGTTGCAATCTTTCCATCTCCTGCCAAATCAACAGAAATTGAAAGTTTCGTTTGATACAATCCATCTCCAATTTGCGTCTTTGACAGATTGATATTCTTTACAATCTTTGCGACATCTTCAACAGAACTGATAATCTTGTCTGCTTGAGAAATTTCGCTCGTGTCAACTTCAGCATCTTTCATTCCAATCAAAGATCTCAAATATCTAAAGTCTGTGTTACACTCGCTCAAACCAAGCTTCTCTTGCATGTCACTTCCAAGGTCAACCCCTGCAAATTTCAAAATCATTGCAACAATTTCACTTAAACTTGAATTTGCAACCTTTGCTTTAAACGTGTTTGAAGCATTCTTTATTTTTGCTTTGATAGTGTTTCCACTTCCAATAAAGCTGCCATGTGTGTATGTCAAATAGAGTGCGCTTGTATTTTTGCTCTCATAGAACACTTCCATCATATGTCTTGCAGAATTATTAGTTCCTGCGTTTGCAGTGATGTCCAGTGCCCCAAGAACTTTGAGATACATTCCATCAAAAAGATCAAATCCACTCAAGTTTGCCTCACCCTCTGCAAGTTTTCCAAGTTCAACATTGATGTTTGCACCAAGCGTTGTTCTTGAGTTTTCACTTGAAACAAGGCTTCCATTTACAGCAACCTGATACTTCATATCTTCTGCAAAACCAATCAAAGTCTTTGCCATTTCAATCACTGTTTTATATGAATTGTAATCTGCAAGAGCTGTGTTTGTATAGTTTGACTTAAGTGCAACAACATTTGCATTTGCATCTTTCACAAATGTGCTTGCAAGATTTTCGACATAACCTCCAACCTGGAAATTTGTCATATATACTGCAAAGTTGAGATTGTGCGTCAATTCTTCTTCATTTTCCATCCAATACTGGCTATAATCATCATAAACAGTTGTGTTTGGATCATAAACATTTGCACCGAAAATCAACTTTTCAGGCATAATCACGTTGTCTTTTGTTTGGATAAAGGCTTGAAGAATCATATCTTCAAATCTTGAACTGCTGTTATACCAAAGAGAATCATCAATTCTAATTTGAATTCCATTGTACTTCTCGCCAGAAGCAATCATCTCAACCCATGAGCCATAAATCTTGTCAATTGCTGGCAAAATCACTCTAAATGCTTCTGATGCAGCTCCGGCTGTTGAGCCAAGTTCAACACTCATTCCAAATTGTTCTTCAACAAAGTCAAGAACTTCTGTGATTGTGTTTTCATTTAAATCTGCAGAAATCTGCAAGCCTTGTACATCAATATATGCAGTTTCATTTACAATTGAGATGTAGCTCTCAAAACCAAGCGCTGTTGAATAAATTTGTACTGCTGGTATGAAGTGTCCAAGCATTGTGTCAACATTTTCATCATAACTAAGCATCACTGTAAGACGTCCATCAAAGGTGTTGTTGCTGTATCTGATTGAAATGTCACTTGAGAATGCATAAACATCTTCTTCCACTTTCAAACTGTCAAGCACTCCAGCAACAAAGTCATCAGAATAATCTGCATATTCATTTACATCAAATGGAGCTATTGCGCTCTCTTCGACATTGTTTACGTCAATGTGTGCTTTGATAATGTCATAAACATTTACATCAACCATTTCAAGTTTGTTTCCTACATCAAATTTGATTTCTGCACTCAAAATTGTTGAATTCAAAATTGCATTTTCAATCTTCTTTTGCAAAACAATTTTTATGTCATTTGTGCTTCCATCAAGGTCAAGCAAAATGTTTGCAAGATAATCTTCAAGTTTGTAGTCACGCAAAATTTCAACAAGTTCTGTAAATACTCCAAATCTTATCTCTACTGGGAATTCATCCCCAGTGATTCTGTTTAATGTTTCAGTTAAATTGAAATCAACATTTCCGCTTTCTGGTTGTGCAAACTTAAGTTTAACATTGCCATATCTAAAGTAGATTGTTCTGTCTTCGAGTCTTAAGTATACATTCTCTCCAAGTGCTTGCGTCTTAAGCTCTAAGATTCCATTGTTGTATTTAAATGTCCCTTCAAACTCAAACTCGTTGTAATTTGCGGTAAACTCAAATTCATATATTCCTCTTTCAATATACTCTTTGAGTGCTTGTGCTTTGTCAATCACCGTGATCAGGTCTTCATACCCTACTGGCTCAACAATGTTTACACTGTCCACCGTGTTAAGTGTAAGTGAAACATCTAGGTCTGCATTTTCGTATCTTACTGAAAGTGTGTCACCTGCAAGTGCAAGTGTAAGCCCTGTAAGGTCTAACACATTTGTTTCGTTAAGATCAATTGTTTCAAGCATTGAAGCATCCAATTCAATGTTTGCCTCTGGAAGTGCAAGGTTGAATGTGGATACAATATATCCAATCAATTCTTTTGCATCGTTAAAGTCTGTGCCAAGAACAATCTCTCCTGCCTCAATGTAAAGCTTGTTATTCAAAATCGTAAACACAAACTCTTCTCCAAGAAGTGTTGTGCTTGCTCTTACATATATCTTGTCTTTTAAGTCAAGGTCAAGGTTTACTGTTATCTCTTGTCCTTTGTAGTTTGCTGTAAGTGTGCCTTGTTGTGCTGACAAGATGTCGTAATACTCCTCTTCTGCAAGTGCTGGCATGTTGAAATCTACAATGTCAATATGTGCTGTAAGTCCAAGTGCAACTATCTCTACAAATGCCAATCTATTGTTGTCAAAACCTACTTCAACATTTGCTTCAAGTGTATTATTGTAGTTTACTCCAAGAATCAAATCTGAAAGTGAGCCATCTACATCTACTTTAATCTTATTCAAAAGCTCTGAAATTGAAAGACTTGAAACATCTTCACCAAATACTTCTGTCAAAACTTCTGTTGTGTCAACGTCTGTGTCTACTTCTGTATTTATTCCATTTGCTTCTAAGGTTGGAAGAACTACTGTAAGCAAGGATTTTACATCTGCAACTCTCACTTTGAGTTTAATGTCAGCATATTCAATGTATGCTGTCTCATTTTCGTATCTTACATTCAACATATTTTGTCCAAGCGTAATATTTGTAAGCTCAAAGATCGTGTTCTCCAAATCTGCTTGAAGTTTTCCTGACAAGTTAATATTTTTGTATGTTACTGCAAAGTTTGCTGCATATCTGTTTCCTTCAACATATGCCTTTGTGTTTTCAATCTTATCAAAGATATCTTCCATTACATCTGTCGCCGTTGGAAGAGTCACTCTTTCTTCCGTAGCTTCAATTGTTGCAGCTACTGAAAGAGTATTGTTGCTGTAATTTACCTTTACAACTTCTCCTTCAAGATCTAATGTAACTTCGTTTTCAAGGTATCTTACAACTGCAAGTGCGTTGTCAGCATTTGCAATCTCTACTTTTGCAAGTTCTTTTGCTGCAAGAAGGAGTGCGTCAACAACATCTATCTCAACATCTGTAAGTTCTGCAATCTTAGCTGAAAGGTTGAGTGAGAAAATTTCATCTATCCTTGCAAGATATTCTGCGTATCTCTCTGCCTCAACTTCTATTACAACTTCTCCAATTTGGATATACATTGTAGTTCCATCTACATATACCGCAACATCTTCTCCAAGTGCATTTATCTTTACATGCGCTTTGATTCCATCTGCAAAATCTACCAAGAAGTCAAGGTTAATATCTTGCCCTTCTAACTGCGTTGAAACTGTGCCCTTTACTGCTTTGTTTGCAACAATGTCTTTTACTACATCCAAAAGTGAAGCAAGTCTTGCTGTGTCAAAATAATCTGCATATTCATTTGCGTCAAACTCTTCTATTGTCTCAACTTCACTTATCTTTGTAAGAGTGAGGCTCACTTGTGACAAAACTGTCAATCTAATGTCTGTAAGTTTGTTCTCCGCAATATTTACAAGAAGTGTCAAAAGATTTTCTTGTCCGTTTACCTTAAGTCTAAGTGCATCTGTGTTTCCAGAAAGCTCAAGTGTAAATTCATTCAGCCAATCTTCAAGTGTATATGCTTTGTATCTTTCTACTTCTTCAAGAAGTGCATCTACATCTACAATTTCGTGCTCTTTAAGTGTCTGTGCCACAAATCCAAGGAGTTCTGTCATATCCATCTCTGGCATTTCTTCTGGAATTGCAAACTTAAGTTTAACATTGCCATATCTAAAGTAGATTGTTCTGTCTTCGAGTCTTAAGTATACATTCTCTCCAAGTGCTTGCGTCTTAAGCTCTAAGATTCCATTGTTGTATTTAAATGTCCCT
>Ga0310786_10000555_pt1 | contig 60665 bp, 37 predicted proteins | sample AusTroGonzalo_MG_FD_203881 | JGI IMG/M metagenome (GOLD analysis project Ga0310786, IMG submission 203881) | Bovine rumen microbial communities from tropical cattle in Woodstock, Queensland, Australia - Gonzalo_03 (v2) (version 2) | ecosystem: Host-associated > Mammals > Digestive system >...
GCGTTCGCGTTCGAGTTCGTTGCTGTCGAGGAAGCAGGTGTGCATTTCCTGGTTTTCGCGGAAGAGCTTGGCCTGGCGGATGATCTCGTCGACGAGCGTAGTCTTGCCGTGGTCCACGTGTGCGATGATGGCGATGTTTCGGATGTTCTGCATAGGGAGATTCGGGTTCTCGGAGAGTTGAAAAACAAATGTAATCTATTAATATAGCATAAGAAACGGGAAAATGCAATGTGATTCCGGCTGTTTCCGGGCATGTTCCGGGAGTTTTTCCGTTTGTGATCCGGGATGCTCCTGCGTTTTTCTCCGGCGTCCCCTTGACTTACCCCGCAAACGGCGTTATATTAGCGTGAAAAAATGAAAACGTCACCCCGGGAGAGCAGGGCCGGGACGCCATCTGCAAAGACGCGGCCTGTCCTTTTCCCCCCCCATCCAGGAGCCCCCCACATGTCAGGTCACATCATGGCAAAAATGATTCTCGCCGGAAGCGCCGCCGTCCTCTCCGCCTCGACCTTCGCCGCGGATGCCGACTACCCGATTCAGCCCGTCCCGTTCACGCAGGTCCGCTTCACGTCCGGACTGCTCGCCGAACGCCAGGAAGTCAACCGCAAAGTCACGATCCCGTTTGCGCTTCAGCAATGCCTGGAGTCGGGCCGCCTGAAGAACTTCGACCTGGCGGCTGAAACCATGCGGCGGCGCGCCGCGGGCGAAACCACGTTCCAGAACCGCCCGGCGTCCTCGCTGCCGTTCGACGATACGGACATTTACAAGTTCCTGGAGGGCGCGTCGTATTCGCTCCAGACGAACCCGGACCCCGGGCTGAAGGCGAAGATGGAGGACATCATCCAGCACGTGAAGGCGGCGCAGGAGCCGGACGGCTATCTATACACGTTCCGCACCATGCACCCGGACTCCCCGGCGCACGAGTGGATCAATCAGCGCCGCTGGCTGAACGACCCGAACCTGAGCCACGAGCTGTATAACCTGGGGCATTTCTACGAATGCGCCACGGCGTATTTCGAAGCGACGGGCGACCGCACGCTGCTTGACATGGCAGTGAAGTCCGCCGAGCTCGTGAACAAGGACCTCGGCGGCGACGATCCCTGCATTGCGCCCGGCCATCAGATCATCGAAATGGGGCTGGCGAAGCTGTACCGCCAGACCGGCGACGAACGCTGGCTGAAGCTCGCCGCGCATTTCCTCGAAAACAAGGCGAAACGCGGTCCGGGCGATCCCTACAGCCAGTCGCACAAACCCGTCCTCCAGCAGGATGAGGCTGTCGGGCATGCCGTCCGCGCCAACTACATGTACGCCGGCATGGCGGATGTGGCGGCACTCTCCGGCGACCAGCGCTATGTGGACGCCATCACGAAGATCTGGGAGAACGTCGTCGGGAAGAAATACCATCTGACCGGCGGTTGCGGCGCGCGCAGCAGCGGCGAGGCGTACGGCAACAACTACGAACTCCCGAACCGCTGCTACAACGAGACCTGCGCTGCCGTGGCATTTCTCTTTTGGACGCATCGCATGTTCCTGATGTACGGCGACGCGAAGTACATGGACACGTTCGAGCGCACCTTGTACAACGGTGCGTTCTCCGGCGTCTCGCTCTCCGGCGACCGGTTCTTCTACCCGAACCTGCTGGAATCCTCCGGGTCCGAACGGTCCGCGTGGTTCGGCTGCGCCTGCTGCCCGCCGAACATCATGCGCACGATCGCGTCGCTGGGCCAGTATGTTTGCGCGAAGAAGGACAACACGATCTACATGCTGCTGTACAATTCCGGCACCGTGGACGCGGGCGACGCCGTGTTCACGACGAACTCGAACTACCCGTGGGACGGCAAGATCGAAATCGCAGTCGCCGGCGTGAAGAAGGGCAAGTTCGCACTCGCACTCCGCATCCCCGGCTGGGTCGAGGGACACCCCGTTCCGTCCGACCTGTACGCCTACGAGAACGCCGCGCCCGCGAAATGGACGCTGCTGGTGAACGGGCGGAAAGCCGAGTACAAAATGGACAAGGGGTTCGCGGTAGTCGACCGCACATGGAAGAACGGCGACAAGGTCACGCTCGACCTGCCGATGGACGTCCGACGCGTGAAGGCCAACGAAAAAGTCGGCAACCTTGTTGGACAGGTCGCGTTCGAGCGCGGCCCCATCGTGTTCGCATTCGAGCAGAAGGACCAGGGCGTGAAAACACCGTGGCGTCGCTGGTCCGTTATGCCGGACGCGAAGGTCACGGCGAAATACCGCACGGACCTCTTCCCCGGCGGCGGAGTCGAGACGCTTGAGATCGATACGAAAGACGGCAAAATGACAGCCATCCCGTACGCCTGGTGGGCGAACCGCGGCTCCATGCCCATGCGCGTCTGGGTGTCCGAGTCCGACGACACCGCGACGCATGCCGCGAATAAGTCCGAGGAAGCCAAAGTGAGCGTGTCCTACGCCCGCGGCGGCATGAACCCGGCGGTGATCAACGACGGCTTCTATCCGCAGAACCCGACCGACATCGACATCGAAAACTTCGACTTTTGGTCGCACCTCGGCGGCAGCGAATGGGTCATGCTCACGTTCGAGGAGCCGGTCGAGGTCTCCCGCTGCAAGTTCTACTGGTTCGACGACAGCCGGCGCGGCGGCGGATGCGCCCTGCCGCAGTCCTGGACGCTCAGCTGGGACAACGGAAACGGCCAGTTCGTCCCGGTCGAGGCGAGCGAATCGAAGATGGACGAGATCGCGTTCAAGACCGTGAAAACGAAGCGTCTCCGCCTCGACATCCGCCAGCGCAACCGGATGGCATCCGGCCTGTACGAATGGCTGGTTTATTAATCATTTGAACCGGAATCAATATAAAAAAACGGCCGGGACGGCGTGAAAACCGTTCCGTCCGTTTCGTTTTTGCGATTTGAGACGGTCGTAAGTCGGACGTCACATCTGATCGGGCGGCGCGGTCGTGCCGGGTTCCCCCGCGGAGGCGCTCGGAGTCTCGAATCTCTCGCGGGGCAGCAGTCCCATGCGCCCGGCGAAGAACGACCCGGGGAACTGGTCGATGCACATGTTGTAGAGGTCGACGTGCTCGTTGTAGTTTTTGCGGGCATCGGCGATGGACCGTTCGGCGTCGGCCAGCTCTTTCCGAAGGCGGAAGAAGGTTTCGTCCGCAGTCGCTTCAGGATGGCTGCCCGCGAGAGCGAGCAGACGGCCGAGTGCGTCGGTCAGTTCGACGTCGGCTTCGGCTTTTGCCGCCGGAGTTGCGGCCGCGGCGAGCTTGCCGCCCGCATCGGAGACGGCGGTGAAAACGTCCTCCCCGTCCGGGGCATAGCCTTTCACGCCGGAAACCAGGTCGGGGATCAGGTCGTTGCGGCGCTGGAGCTGGGCCTCGAGGTCTGTCCAGTCCTGTTTCGCGACTTCGTTCAGGGCGACCATGCCGCCGTGCTGTGAGAGAAACCAGAAGCCGGCGAGGAGTGCGAGTATGATGCCTGCGATCAAAAAACCTGTGATGTTTTTCATGGCGATAATCCTTAAAACTCGCTGTTTTCGTGCCGGACGCGAGGAGGAAACGCCGGTCAGAAATCGAAGGTCATCTGATCGGACGGAGCGGATTCCTCCTTCTTCGGGATGAAGTTTTTCACGGAGCCGAGCCAGAGTTCGAGCGACTGGATCGGGATGGAGAGGCGCTTCGCATCGGCGATCTTGGTGGACGCGGCATCCGGATAGGCAGCGACGAGGAGCGCGAGGGAGTCGGTCACGGAGTCGACCGGGTCATAGCCGGCTGCCTTGGCGATGGCCTCGTACCAGGCGCGTTTTTCCGGCATCTTTCCGGTGAAGCAGATCTTCGGGCGGTCCTCGGTCGTGGATGCCACGAGCGTGACGCTGGCGAGGAGGTCGTCGAGTCCGGCTGACTGCGCGATAAGCTCGTCGTGGAGCGCACGGGCGCGTTCGGGGCCGATGCCGTCGATTTCGGCGAGCTGTTCGGCAGTGAGAGTGCGGAGCTCGGCGAAGGAATGCTTCTTGAGGATGCTCTTCGCAATGTTCGCGCCGATGCCCTTGATGTTGAGCGCGGCGAGGACTTTGTAGGACGGCACGGTGCGGGCGGCCTGGATTTCGCGGTAGAGGTTCTGCGTGGACGTGCCCTGGAACCCCTCGTCGCGGAGCTGGGAGAAGATGTTGAGCTCGGAGAGGTTGAAGAGGTCGGAGAGCGTGCGCACGTTCAGCTTCGTCATGATCTTGCGCAGGCTGGGCTCGCCGAGGTGTTCGATGCCGATGCTCCTGACGGACGCCAGCAGGAGCTGGAGACGCGTTTCGAAGCAGTCGGGATTCACGCAGCGGAGTTCCGGCAGGTCGCGGACGAGCTCGTGTCCGCAGCAGGGACAATGCGTGATGAGGGCGCTGCGGCGCACGGGACCGGGCTCGCTGGAGACGATGTACGGGATCACGTCGCCCGCGCGTTCCACGGTCACATCGTCGCCGATCTGCAAGTCCCGGTCGAGGATGTTCTGGAGGTTGTGGAGTGTGGCGCGGCGGATGGTGGTGCCGTTGATTTCGATGGGTTCGAGTTCGGCGACCGGGGTGAGGCAGTTTTTGCCGAAGCTCCAGTTCACGCCGAGCAGTCGCGTGGTGCGGCGGATGCCGCTGAACTTGAACGCGATCTGTCCGCGCGGATGGTGCGCGGTGTTTCCGAGCGAGTCGGCGTATTCCGCGTCCGCGAGCTTGACGACGAGTCCGTCCATGGGGTAGGGGAGCTGTTCCATTTCCTCCAGGACATCGGGCCAGATGCGGGATATCTCCGCGGCGGTGGCGGTGCGTGAGACGGTGGAGTAGTCGACGAGCGTGAGGCGGGCATGCTGGGCTGTCATGCCGGAGATGTCCTTCAGGCTCATGATGCCGCCGATGGCGTTGCGCGAGTTGCGGAACGGCTTGCCGTTGGCGTTCAGGATGGAAGCGTAGCGGCGCTTGAAGTCGTCCGTGCGGATGAGGAGTTCGCCGAGGACGCGCCCCGGGTATTCCGCGAGCGGCAGGACGCCGGACATGGTCTCCAGGTCGATGAGCGGCACTTTGTCCGTGATGACCTTTCCCGTGAAGCCATCGCCGCGCGTGGAGAGCACACCGTCTTCCCACAACACGGAAATGCCGTCATACTTGGGCTGGATCAGGAGCTTTTCGTCGGCGGTGCGGACGGTCTTTTCGATCCATGCGACAAGCTCGGGCAGAGAGTACACCTTGTCGAGCGACAGCATGGGGCGTTCGTGGCGGATATTTTCGGTGGACGCCACGGCGGGAGCGTTGACCTGTTCGAGCATCCGGTTGCCCGGGTCCTTTTCCGCGAGCAGGCGCGTGATGAAGTCGAAATCGTCGTCGCTGATGACCGGGTCGGACTCGTCCCAGTAGCGCGCGTTGTAGAATCTGATCTTTTCCTCGAGCTCGGCTGCGCTCATGGCGCGGTATGCGGCCCTGTCTATGCCGGGGGTCATGGTTTCCTCGTTTCGTTTCTGCGGGGCGTCGGCATGGCGTCCGCCGCATGGATTCATAGCGTTTTCCTAACACAAAATACCACAACTTTGAAAAAAAACAACCGAAAATAGCGGAAAAAAGCGCGTGGGGGATTGAAAAAGGAGCGATGCGGGGTTATTTTATCGCAATCGGCGAAACTGCCGTCCGCACTCCTAACCCGCATGACAACGGCAGATGCCGCGAAGCATCTGCAACCCTGCCTCCCGAACCGAACATGAAACGAATCATTCAGACACGTCTCTTTCTTTTTATGACGTTGGGGCTCATGTCCCTGCTGGTCTTCGTCGGGCTGGTGATGTCGATCGGGGCGAAACGCCAGGCGCGAACCATCATCGGGGAGCGTCTGCGCGATCTGAACGTGGACGTGACGGAATGGCGCGACGGCTACCGCCGGCTCCGGGATGTCACGGGTGCCGGCGCGCTGGCGAAGACCCGCATGCTCGCCCGCATGATCCAGTACGATCCCGAAATCCTGAAAAGCTCCGTGCGCCTGAAGGAACTTGCCGCGGCGCTGGACGTCGACTCCATCGATATATCCGATGCGGACGGCATTCTGGTCGCATCGACCGAACCGGAATTTGTCGGATTCCGCATGGATTCCACGGCGCAGTCCGCGGCGTTCCTGCCCGCGATCTCGGACAAGACGTTCGAGCTGGTGCAGGACCCCCAGGAACGCGGCATCGACCATCAGCTCGTGCAGTACGCGGGCGTGTCGAGGCTGGACGAACCCGGCATCGTGCAGATCGCCTACCTGACGGACAACGTGTTCGACTATTCGGATGTCGTGCTCATGCAGGACATCATGAAATCGCTGCCGATCGGCAAAAACGGGCGGTTCCTGGTGCTGGAGGACGGTGACGATCCGGTCGTCTTCGCCAGCGGCGACCCGTCCGAAAACGGCTGCCGCCTCTCCGAACTCGGCTTCCGGCGCGACCGGACCCTGCCGGACTCAGTCTTCATCCGCGGTATGGCGTATTTCTGCATGTCCGTACAGATCCCGAACGAACCGCGCCGCGTGCTGGCGGTGATGCCGAAGCACGAGGTCTTTGCCAACAGGAACCGCGCCATGATCTTTATTTTCGGGATCTACATCATTTTCTTCGTCCTGTTCTATGTCCTGCTGGACAACCTGATCCAGCGGACCGTGACGGACGGTTTTGCAGACGTGAACCGCACGCTGGACAAGATCATCGCGGGCGACCTGACCCAGATCGTGAACGTGCGGAGCAACCCAGAATTCCTGTCGCTCTCAGACGGCATCAACACCATGGTCGGCGGTCTGAAGAAGAACCTCACCGAATCCAAACGGCGCGTCAGGCGTGAAAACGAGCTGGCGAAATCCATTCAGAGGACGCTGATCCCTGCGCCTGGCCCTCTCTTCCCGCAGTTCCCCTCGCTCGACTTCGCCTCCACGTCCATGCTTGCCTCGCACAGAGGCGGCGACATCCTGGAAACATTCGTGACCGATGCCGGGCGTCCGGGCTTCGTGCTTGCCGAGGCGATCGGCGACAGCGTTTCCGCATGCCTGAGCATGATGAAGTTCCGCACCGTTCTTCAGCCGTGCGCCGCCTCCGCCCCGGACCCGCGCTCTCTGCTCGCACGCGGGCTGGAGCTGCTTCAGGGCGAGAATGTGTTCAAGAAACAGTTCCTTTCCATTTTCATCGGGTTCTTCGATCTGGAAAACCGGCGGCTCGATTTCGTGAACGCCGGATGTTATCCGCCGTTCCTCCGGAAAGCGGGCGGCGCGTTCGAACAGCTGCGGCCGGCGGACGGCGGCTCGGTCTTCACGACCGGCCGGCCCGTTGAGTTCCATCAGGAAAGCGTCGAGTTCGGGCCGGGCGATTGCTTCTTTGCTTGCACCAACGGGATCTTCACGTACCGCGGGGCCGAAAGCCAGCTTTTCAGCCGGAAGATGCTCCAGGGCACGCTGGATGCCTCGCAGGCCGGTGGTGCCCAGGGGCTCCTGAACGACGTGACGACTTCCCTTCATCAATTCTCCGGGGAACTGCCCCCGGACGACGACGTGATCATGGTCGCGTTCCGCATGAATGCCTGACGCGCTCGCCGTTTTTTTCGAAAATAGCAGACTTATTCGCGCTTTTCCCCCGAAAAACGTTTGCATTTCGCGGAAAACGTCTTATATTTGTGAAAAACACAATCAGAGCGGTTCCGGTTTCCAGCCGGGACCGGGACAGTTTCACCCCGGGACGCCGCATGCGCGCCCCTCAACAACCAACAAGGAAACACGATGCCTATCACCGAAATACTGGAACGCAACGCCCAGCTCTACAAGGACGACGTCGCGCTGGTAGAGATTAACCCGCAGGAACTCGAAAAACGCCATACCACATGGCGCGAATACTCGCTGATGGAACCGAGCCCGACCGATTCCTTCCGGTCCGAACTGACCTGGGGCGAATTCGACCGGAAGGCGAACCGCGTGGCGAACTTCCTGCTCACGCGCCACATCAAGAAGGGCAACCGGGTCGGCATCCTGCTCATGAACTGCCTGGAATGGCTCCCGATCTACTTCGGCGTGCTGAAGAGCGGCGCGATGGCCGTTCCCCTCAACTTCCGTTACACCGCCGAGGAGATCAAATACTGCATCGAGCTCGCCGATATCGACGTCCTCATCTTCGGACCGTCGTTCACCGGCCGCGTGGAATCCATCTGCGAACGCATCCCGCGCGTGAAGGCGCTGGTCTACGCCGGCGAGGACTGCCCGTCGTTTGCCGAGCCGTACTACAACCTCGTCTCCTACTGCTCCAGCAAATCCCCCGCGATCCCACTTTCCGACGACGAGGATGCCGCGATCTACTTCTCCTCCGGCACCACCGGGTTTCCGAAGGCCATCGTGCACCGTCACCGCAGCCTCATGCACGCCTGCATCGTGGAGCAGAAGCACCACGGGCAGACTCGCGAAGACACGTTCCTCTGCATCCCGCCGCTGTACCACACCGGCGCGAAGATGCACTGGTTCGGCAGCTTCCTGGTCGGCGGCAAGGCCGTGCTCCTGCGCGGCATCAAGCCCGAATGGATCCTCAGCGCGGTCTCCGAAGAACACTGCACGGTCGTCTGGCTGCTCGTGCCGTGGGCGCAGGACATCCTGGACGCCATCGAACGCGGCGACGTGAAGCTGGAGGACTACAAGCTCGACCAGTGGCGCCTGATGCACATCGGCGCGCAGCCCGTGCCGCCCAGCCTCATCAAACGCTGGAAATCCGTCTTCCCGAAGCATGACTACGACACCAACTACGGCCTCAGCGAATCCATCGGACCGGGCGCCGTCCACCTCGGCATCGAGAACATCGACCACGTCGGCGCGATCGGTGTGGCGGGCTACGGCTGGCAGACCAAGATCGTCGACGAGAAGCGCAACCCGGTCGAACCCGGCAAGGTCGGCGAACTCGCGGTGAAGGGCGACGGCGTGATGCGCTGCTACTACAAGGACGAGAAGGCCACGAAGGAAGTCCTCGACGACGAGGGCTGGCTCTACACCGGCGACATGGCGAAGGAGGAGGACGGTTTCATCTACCTCGTCGACCGCAAGAAGGACGTCATCATCACCGGCGGCGAAAACCTCTATCCCGTCCAGATCGAAGACTTCCTCCGCCGCAACAACGCCATCAAGGACGTCGCCGTCATCGGCCTCCCCGATCCGCGCCTCGGCGAAATCGCCGCCGCCATCATCGAGGTCAAGCCGGACTTCACGCTCACCGAGGAGCAGGTCAACGACTTCTGCCTCGATCTGCCGCGCTACCAGCGCCCGCGCAAGATCATCTTCGCCGAGGTCCCGCGCAATCCGACCGGAAAGATCGAAAAGCCGAAACTCCGCAAGATGTATGGCGCCGACCAGCTCGTCGCCATGCAGAACGAAATCAAATAACACTGCAAGCAGTGCTGATTTAGTGCCTTGCTTCGCAACGGTACATGGACCTCCGTCGCATTCTTCGCGGCGGAGGCTTTTTGTCGTTGTTTATTCTGCCGATCGACTTACTGGATGCTGAAGGCATCCAGCATTTCTTTAGACCAAATGCATAAGACAACGCCGTAGACGGGCAGCAGGACGACGTCGGTCACGAACGCCGACGGCAGCCATAACGCTTTCCAGCAGTATCCGACGGGTCCGGTGCTGCTGCGCTGTTCCCCAAACAGAGGTTGAACGTATTGATTCGGATTGACCTTCACATCGTCCGGGTCCTCCACCGGGGTACGAATCTCTACAAAACTGTTCGTGTTCCATGTTACATGGTACGCGTTCAGAAACGGCCAGCAGTCGTGCTCCGTATGCTTTCTGTAGGTGGTGACGATTTCGCTTTCATCCGGAGAAAGCGCGGTACTGTAAGTTGAGTAACGCCATCGCGTCTCTCCGAGGTGGTCGAGGGTCGCCCTGGTGAAAAAGCAACCGGTCCCGCTCATGCAAACGGCAAGAAACGCAACGCTCAATATGATTTTTCGTATTGCTATCATTCTTCCTGTCCTTTCTCAGGTTGAATTCGCAACACTATTATAATAACGCCTCAAACTCCGAATATAAGGTTCACGGTATTTTTTCCCTGAAAAGCGGAAAACGGGCTTGTTTTTTCGCCAGACGGAATGTAAGTTATGACTTCAGATTAGAATTTGACAGTTCCACCCCCCCGACAAGGAGTTTCGTTATGTTTTTCCGCACCGTGTTTGTCCGTTTCGCAACCTGCGCCGCGCTCTCGGTTTGTGCTCTTTTTGCCGCGTGTCAGCACGGCGGTTCCGACGATGGCGGGGAAGAAAAGACCGCGGGCTATCTCTTCGCTCACTTCCGCGGCGAACGTTCGAACGAATGGGAACAGATCTTCTTCGCCATCAGCCGCGACGGCGCGAAATGGCAGCCGCTGAACGACGGGAAGTCCGTGCTCCGGAGCAATGTCGGCGAGGGCGGCGTGCGTGATCCGTATGTGGTCCGCGATCCCGACAGCGGCACGATCTACCTCATCGCGACCGACCTGTGCATCGGGCGCAACGGCGACTGGGGACGCGCCCAGCGCGCCGGCAGCAGGGCGATCATCGTGTGGGAGTCGAAGGACATGGCGAACTGGAGCGAGCCGCGCCGCGTGGAGGTCGCCGTGCCGAACGCGGGCTGCACGTGGGCGCCGGAGGCGTTCCGGGACGCGGACAACAAGGAGTTCCTCGTCTTCTGGGCGTCGCGCGAGACTCTGAACGGCGTGAACCGCCAGCGCATCTATTCCGCCCACACGAAGGACTTCAAAACGTTCACCCCAGCGAAGCTCTACATCGAAAGGCCGTACGACGTGATCGACACCGACATCGTCTCCGAGGGCGGCAAATTCTACCGTTTCTCCAAGAACGAATCGGCGAAGAACATCTTCATGGAGGTTGCCGATTCGCTGGAAGGCGAATGGACGCCCGTGCCGGGGTTCCCCGTGAACAGCTTCGCCGGGTACGAGGGCCCGGAGTGTTTCCGCATGGCGGACGGACGCTGGTGCCTGATCGTCGATTACTACTCGCGCGGACAGGGTTACAAGGCGTTCTTCTGCGACGACCTTTCGAAGGGCGATTTCGCGCCGTCCGAACGCGGCCTGGAGTTCCCGTACCGGTTCCGCCATGGCGGCGTCATCCCGCTCAGCCAGGCCGAGTACGACGCCCTGATCGTGAAATGGGGCGGCGATTTGTCGAAGGATTGAGCGTCTTGGCAAAAGCGTCACGGAAACACCGCCGGATCCTGTGAAAAACAGTATTCGGCGGTGTGTCTTTATCTGAAATAAGCTTGTAAAAAGGGAAAAATATGCTATAGTGAATGGAACAAAAATCAGGTATTTGAAGAGGAAACGCGATGGCGATCCCGTACAGGCAGGAAGTTCTCCGGAAGATGGTGCATCTGAGCTCCATCTGGATGCCCGTCTCGCTGTTCTACCTCCCGAGTCTGTTCAACGTGATCATGTTCGGCACGTTCGCCGTGCTGAACGTCCTGATCGAGATCGCGGTCTTCCGGCAAGTCCCGTACGTGACGCCGCTCTACAAGGCGCTGTTCGGCAAGATGGCGCGCGAGACCAGTGCGCCGGGCAAGTTCCGGTTCAGCGGTGCGCCGCCGATGTACGCGTCCGCGTGCCTGACCGCGCTGTGCTTCGAGCATCGTGTGGCGGCATGCGCGTTCACCATCCTGATCCTGAGCGATACGTCCGCCGCGCTGATCGGGCGGAAATGGGGACGTCACCGCTTCTCCAACGGAAAATCGCTGGAAGGCTCGCTGTCGTTTCTTCTGACCGGCTGGATCATCGCGGTCTGCTACTGCCTGGCGGGCGGCCTGCCCGGCGCGACGGTCGCGATCTGGCTGGCCGGCGTGGCGGTCTCCTGCATCGCCGAATTCTTCAACGAACAAATCCACCTGGACGACAATTTCACGATTCCGCTGCTGTTCGGCGCGGTCGCGGGATTCCTGCCCCGGGTGCTGCAATAAAAAAGGAGCCGAATCCCCCATGAGCGAACCGAAACTTTACCGCTACGACACACACGTCCACACTGCCGAAGTGAGCAAGTGCGCCAAATCTTCCGGCCGCGAGGTCGCCGAAGCCTATCACGCGCGCGGCTACGACGGCATCATCATCACGGATCATTTTTTCAACGGGAACACCACCGTGCCGCGCGATCTGCCGTGGCGCGAACGCGTCGAGCTCTTTACCGCTGGCTACCGCGGGGCGAAGGAATACGGAGACAAGGTCGGGATGCAGGTGTTCTTCGCGTGGGAGGATTCCTCCGAGGGCAACGACTTCCTGACCTACGGGCTGGACGAGAACTGGCTCGCGGACCATCCGTTCATCGACCGTCTCCCGCTCGTCGACTATCTGAAATACGTCCGCGCCGAGGGCGGCACGATCATCCACGCGCATCCCTTCCGGCAGGACTACTACATCCCGATGATCCGTCTGCTCCCCGACCAGGTGGACGCCGTGGAGATCATGAACGGCCACCGCAAGGACGAGGAGAACCGCCGTGCGAGATGGTATGCCGACAGCTACGGTCTGCCGTGGACGGCGGGCTCGGACAACCACGACGTGGTGAAAGGCTTTGCCGAGACGGGGGTGCTTCTGGACGAACGCCTCACGGATACGGCGCATTATGCGCGGCTTGTCCTCGAACGGAAGATCCGCGGCATCTTCCCGCATCTTGAGGGATGCTGCTGAGGCGGGTCCCGTTTTTTCTGCCGTCATCCGCCGTTTCGCGTGGTTGTTACGCGAAGCGGCGTTTCCTTTTGCGGCTGACCGTCAGCCGGATTTTTTCAGGAGATAGAACCCGTAGCCGCCGAAGAGGACAGTCGGAGCGAGTCCGGCGACGATCGGCGGCAGGTAGCCGTTTTTCCCGGCGACCATGAAGACCTCGTTGAGCACCTGGTAGAGCACGGCGATGCCGACGGCGGTGGCGATGGCGGTGAAGATGCCGGAACGCTCGTTTTTCGTGGCCAGCGGGAGCGCGAAGAATGCGCAGAGGAAGCATGCCCACGGGAAAGCGAGGCGGTTGAAGAGGATCGTCCGGTAAATGCGCCGGAGATTCTTTGCCATGCTCGGATTTTCGCGCAGAATGGTGAGGATTTCAAGGGAGGAAAGGGCGTCCGGTTCGATTACGGACTTGATGATCACGGATGGCTTGTCCGGGATCTCCTCTTCGGAAATGATCAGCGGATCCGTATCGGGCATGATGGTGTCCCCGGGGAGGCCGTCCTCGGAGTATTCATGGATCTCCGGCTTATAGAACTCCCAGCCGGTACCGGCTACGAAGCGCGTTTTTTCCGCCTCGATCGTACGGAGGAGGATCAGCTGCCTGGGGGAATCCGGGTTGCTCTCAAAGATCTTCAGCTTGACTTTTTCCTGATATCCGTCGTCGTCGAACTGGCCGAAATACCAGCTGCGGAGACGGTCGCCGCTGTGGAATTGCAGGCGTGCGTTGTTCTGTTCCACGTAGTTCGGATTGCTGACCGTTTCCTTGACGATGTCCGCCTGCCGAGTGGTCTCGGGGACGAGCCGTTCGTTGAAGTAGAAATTGACGAGCATCACGAGGAATCCGATGGTGAAGATCGGCAGGCCGCAGCGGATGAGCGAAATGCCGGAAGCCCGGATGGCGGTAAGCTCGCGGTTTCGGCCGAGGTTGGCCAGCGCATACATGCAGGCGAGCAGGACTGTGATGGGCAGGATGAACCGGATGTTGCCGGGGATCTTCAGAAGGAAGAAACGTACAGAGACGGAGATGGAAGCCTTGTGGTCAAGGAACTCTCCGATCTCGTTGTACATGTCCATGATGATGAAGAGGAGCGTGAAGGCGAAGAGCAGGATGAAGAAGGGGACCAGAAATGCGCGCAGGATGTAACCGTCAAGGGTCGGCATCCATGTGAACTTGCGTCTGTCGCCTGATGCGGAAAGATTGGGGGTAGATTCGGACATGAAAAACGATGGTGATTGGATGGTCGTCCGCTCCGGCATCATCCAGCCGGATGATCCCGGAGCGGGGTTGAAGATTGGCAAATGCCGGCATCAGCCTCTGCGGCGCTGGGTGCGGCGTTTCTTCTCGCTCGGCTTTTCGTAGTGTCTCCGGTTGCGGAGTTCTTTGAGCGTACCTTCCTTGTCGAGTTTCTTTTTCAGACGGCGGAGTGCGCGTTCGATCGAATCGCCTTTCTTGAGTTTGACTTCCGTTGCTTCCATATCAGTTCACCCCCTTTCCTGAACCAATGTCCTCGTATTTCATAGTCGTTGACCTTTTATGCCTGCGGTTATTCGTTGGTGAACCCGGCCTCGTCTGCGAGCATGGCGCGGAGCTTGGCGAGAGCCTGGTTCTGGATCTGGCGGACGCGTTCGCGTGTGCGGCGGATCTCCTGGCTGACTTCTTCCAGGGTTTTCGGGCGCTTGCCGTCGAGTCCGAAGCGGAGCTGAAGGATCAGGCGTTCGCGTTCGTCGAGTTCGGAGAGCAGCGAGAGCAGACGGTGGACGGATTCCTCGTCGCCGAGGATGCGGTCGGGCGTCATGGCTCCGCGGTCTGGGATGATGTCCTGGAATTCGCCTTCCTCGCCCTGCTGAATGGGGTCATGCAGGGAGAAGGTGCGAAGATCGGCGAGGCGGAGACCGGTGACGGTGCGCTCGCTGAATCCCAGGTGTTCGGCGATCTCGTCATCGGTGGGCTCGCGTCCGAGCTTCTCCGTGAGCTTCATCTTGACGGACTTGATCTTGTTGATCTTGCCTGCGGACTGCACGGGGATGCGGATCACGCGCGCCTGGTTGGCGAGTGCGCGGCGCATGGACTGCTTGATCCACCATGCGGCGTAGGAACTGAACTTCGCGCCCTTCGCGGGGTCGAACTTCTCCACGGCGCGCATGAGGCCGATGTTGCCTTCGGAAATGAGGTCGAGCAAGGGAAGGCCGAGCCCCTTGAAATCATGTGCGATCTTCACGACCAGGCGCAGGTTCGCCTCGATGAGCGTGGCGCGCGCTTCGTCGTGCATGTCGTGGTCGCCGCCGTGGATCTGCGCTGCCAGCACGACTTCCTGGTCCTTGGAAACGAGGGAGATCTGACCGATATCGTGCATGTAGACCTTCATCGTGTCGTTCTTGGTGACAGGTCCGTGCTTGGCCGCGACTTTCGCGTTCTTCTTGTCAAGCTGGGGGTCCTTCGCCCCTTCGTTCATGAACTTGGTGAGGTCGATCTCGGATGCGTCCTCGACGTCCTCCAGCTGGGCAGGCATCCCGTTCTCAAGCGGACCGGCGAGAACGTCGGTCACTTTCTTCTTCGCCTTTTTCGCGGGGAGATCGTCGACCACGACGGCTTCGACCGGGACAGCGTCCTGAACAGGCGCGGCTTTGATCTTGACCTTGAGGGGCGATTTTTTCTGCTTTGAGGCGAAGACGGACTTTTGAGCCGGCGCCTTTTTCGCGGGCGCGGGAGCTTTTGTCTCTGCCTTGGCCTCCGTTTTCGCGGATTTCGACTTGCTTTCAGGAGCCGCCTTGACCGCTCCTGACTTACCCGGCGATTTCTTCTCGGAGGCTGTCTTCACTTCGACCTTGATGGCCGGACTGTTGACTTCGACCTTGACCGGATTTTTCCTGGCGGAACTCTTTTTTACTTCAGCCTTTGCGGGAGCGGGCTTGACCTCGGCCTTCGCCGGCACCTTCTTTGCGGGAGCGGGCTTGACCTCGGCCTTCGCCGGCGCCTTCTTCGCGGGAGCGGGCTTGACCTCGGCCTTCGCCGGCACCTTCTTTGCGGGAGCGGGCTTGACCTCGGCCTTCGCCGGCGCCTTCTTCGCGGGAGCGGGCTTGACCTCGGCCTTCGCCGGCGCCTTCTTCGCGGGAGCGGGCTTGATCTCGGTCTTCGCGGGCGCCTTCTTCGCGGGAGCGGACTTGACCTCGGCCTTCGCCGGAGCCTTCTTTGCGGGAGCGGACTTGACCTCGGCCTTCGCGGGAGCCTTCTTTGCGGGAGCGGGCTTGATCTCGGCCTTCGCGGGAGCCTTCTTTGCGGGAGCGGACTTGACTTCTGCCTTCGCGGGCGCCTTCTTTGCGGGCTCGAGCTTGACGGCAGGTTTGAACTTTGCCTTGGAGGAAGCGTTCTTCTTTTCGGAATCCTCAAGGAGGACTTCCGGCTTGAACGTATTTTTCTTGACGGGGGTTGCTTTGGCGGGCGTCGTTTTTTTCGCCGGGACAGCTTTTTTCGCGTCCTTGGCGGAAGATTTTGCAGTTGCCGTGTCCGCTTTTTTCAGCGCGGGCTTGGCCTGCGGAGCGGCAGTCATTTTTTTCGCGCCTGCAGGCGCTTTGACAGATTTTTTCCCGGCAGATTCAACTTGTTTCACAGAGACGGCCTTCTTTGCGTTAGCTTGTTGTTTCAATGCGGGAGCGGAGATGGATTGTTTCGACGAAGCGGATGTGCGGACCTGGGCGTTTGCCTTACTGGACTGCAGGGATTTTTCTCTGCCGGATGCGCCCTTGACCTGCTTGGAAGAAGCGGCGGGCTTGGAATTTTTGCCAGCGGCGGACGTTGCGGTCCGTTTTTGTTTCGCATCATTTTTCATCGAAAAAAGACTCCAGTGATTTGTTTTCCTGCATTGAGCTGTTATATTGATAGTCGTGACCGATTTGTCGGACCCGGCTCTATAACACCGGATAGATTTCAAACATGAAGTACCCTGGGTTAAAAAAACAATTGCATATATTATACTCCCTAAATAGAAAAAAGGCAAGTGTAAAATGAGAAAAAGAGCATGGAAAAGTCGGTTTTTTGGTTTAATATCTAAAATAAAAATACGAAGTGCGCGTCTTGGCCCCATCGATCCCGACATGGCACCGATCGCGTTGTTGTGCCTCGCTGGGATCGCGTCGCCCGCCGGAAAGTCTGCAGCGGCCTCGAAGACGCATCGGTCCGTGGCAGCTCTCAGCAAGGCATCTTCCGTTCAGACGGGCTCCTCCGAAGAAACCGGAGCGCCAGCCGGAAAACACCCCATCTTCTACGTGACAGCCTCGCAGTCCCGAGCGGAACAGTGCCGTGACGACCTGACGGCGTGGGTGGAAGCTGCTGGACGGAGTCTTTCCGTGCATATTCTGCCGGACGGCTCGACGCGTCGGCAGAGTCTGCTGCAATCGGACTCCCCGCGTGCCGAAGCATTGTACCGCCTGCTGCTGGAACCGCCGGATGTTTTCTTCGGCTCTGTCACGAGCCTGACCTCGCCAGCGCCCGTTCCGCGGCTGATGCGCGAAAGCGAACTGGAGCTGAAAGTCGGCGGCGAAATGGACCTGAAGTCGCTCGCTGAGCGTCTGGTCGAAATGGGCTACGACGACGAGGTCGAGGTCGGCATTCCCGGCGAGTTTGCCCGCAGAGGCGGCCTGATCGATATCTTTTCTTCCTCCGAGGCAATGCCGGCCCGCGTGGAGTTCTTCGGCGACACGATCGAGAGCATCCGGCTGTTCCGCCCGGACACGCAGGTCTCGACCGGGCGGGTGGATAGCTACCGCGTGATTCTGCGTTCGGGTTCTGGCGGATCGGTCGTGATGAACGGCTCTGAGATCGCGTCCGCCCCCGCATTCGAGTATCTGCTGGAAGGCGGTTTCACGCTGGTCGAAGAGGTCCCCGGCGAAATCCGGACGCATCTGGCCCGTTACGGAGCTCCCGAAGAGTCGGAGCAGTGGACCGCGTTCGAGGATAAGCTCCGGCAATGTGGACGTCTCGTTGCATTCGAGGATGCCGCGGGTGCAGCGGAACAGGAGCCCGGTCCGTGCGAGGCGTTCCCGTGCTACTCCACCGGACGCGACGCGATGGCGGCGGCCGCGGGACACGAGTTCGCTGTGGGCGGGGATGGCGGAAAGGAGCTGGACCAGGCGTTCTCCGTGCTGGCGCAGCAGCTGACCGCAAGCAGGATCCGCCAGTGGGTCGAGGAGAAAACGCGCGTGGCCCTGCTTGTCGGGCCGGAGTCCGACCCGCACCAGGTGCGCCGCTGGATCCTGGATCACGACCTTTGCGAAAACGATTTGCTGACGATCGAGGAGGGGACCGTCCCGTGCGGATTCTTCCTGCCGAAGGAGAAACTCGCAGTCCTGACCATCCGGGAACTTTTTGCCCTGCCGTACCGCAGACGGAGCATGACGCGCGAACTTCAGATCGAGGACGATACTCCCCGGACCGAACCGGTCCGGCGCGAGGACGAGGCGGGCGTGATTTCCGCCGGGGACCTGGAGGAGGGCGACTATGCCGTGCACCTGAATTACGGCATCTGCAAGTACCGCGGACTGGACGTGATCGAGGCGGCCGGGGCGCGTTCGGAGATGATCGTGCTGGAGTTCGGCGACGACATGCTCCTACGGATCCCCGTGCGGCAGGCACATTTGGTCACGCGCTATGTAGGCTCGAAAAACACGCGCATCTCGCTCAGCCGCATCAATTCCAAACGCTGGGAAAAGGCTTGCGACGAGGCGCGGCACTCCGTGCAGAACCTGGCGTTCGAGATGCTCAAGATGCAGGCCGTCCGCATGAAGCAGTCCGGCACGGCGTTTCCGCATGACGATCCCGAACAGGAGCTTTTCGAACAGGCGTTCCCGTTCAAAGAGACCCCGGACCAGCTGCGGGCAGCCGCCGAGATCAAGGCGGACATGGAGTCGGCGCGTCCGATGGACCGGCTGCTGTGCGGCGACGTGGGGTACGGCAAGACCGAACTGGCGATGCGCGCCGCGTGCAAGTGCGCGCTTTCCGGGCGGCAGACCGCCATGCTGGTGCCTACGACCGTGCTTGCCCAGCAGCATTATTTCACATTCAAGGAACGCTTCGCTGGCACCGGGATCGTGATCGAACAGCTTTCCCGGTTCCGGACGAAGCCGGAACAGCAGGCTATCCTGGAACGCCTCGCGCGAGGCCAGATCGACATCGTGATCGGGACGCACCGGCTGGTACAGAACGACGTCGAGTTCAAGGACCTTGGGCTCGTCATCATCGACGAGGAACAGCGGTTTGGCGTGCTCCACAAAGACCGGCTGAAACATCTGCGCGCGACCGTGGACGTGCTCACCATGACCGCCACGCCCATTCCGCGCACGCTTCATATGTCGCTATCCGGCATACGCGACCTCAGCACCCTGATGAACGCCCCCGTGAACCGCCTTCCCATCCGCACGGTCTTCGCGCAGTACGAACAGAACCTGGTGCGCGTGGCGATCGAACGCGAACTGAACCGGGGCGGCCAGGTGTATTACCTGCACAACCGCGTGAAGACGATCGAGACTGCCGCGCTTGAGATCGGGTCGATGTTCCCGGATGTGCCGCTCGGGATCGCCCACGGGCAGATGGACAAGGGCGAGCTCGAGGACGTCATGTCATCGTTTATCGAGGGGAAGACGAAGATCCTTGTCTGCACCTCGATCATCGAATCCGGCATCGACATTCCGAACGCGAATACCATCATCATCGAGCGCGCGGACCGCTTCGGGCTCGCCGAACTCTACCAGCTCCGCGGCCGCGTGGGGCGCTGGGTGCGGCAGGCGTACGCGTATCTCTTCCTGCCGAAGGACGGCATCCTGACAGGAGACGCGCGCAAACGCATCGCGGCCATCCGGCGTTACACGCACCTCGGCGCCGGATTCCAGCTGGCGATGAGCGACCTGGAGATCCGCGGCGCGGGCAATATCCTCGGCGAGGAACAGAGCGGACAGATCAACGCGGTCGGGTTCCACCTGTACTGCACGCTCCTGCGCGACTGCGTGGCGATGTTCAAGGGCGAGAAACTGCCGACCGCACCCGATTGCGAACTCCGCCTCGACTTCCTGAGCTTTGCGGTCGAGCCTCCGCCCGGCTGCATTGCCGCGGGGATCCCGGCCTCTTACATCGAGTCGCCCCGCATGCGCCTGCACTGTTACCGCAGACTTGCCATGTTCACCTCGGAGAAGGACCTTGATGCTTTCGCGTCCGAACTGCGCGACCGGTTCGGTCCGGTCCCCGCGGAAGTCGACCATTTCCTGATGACCTGCCGCATCCGCCTGGCCGCTGCCGCCGCCGGGATCACCGTCGTGACCTGCCGCGACAATCTGGTGTACCTGGAGAAGAACAAACGCATGCTCCGCCGCGACGGCCTGATCCCGATGATCCTGGCAGGCGCGAAACCGGAGCAGAAACTGAAACTGGTCCTGCGCACCGTGCGGGAATTTATCCCGCGGGCGGAGCAGGGATAAATCCGGAAATTTGGAGACTGTGCCATGAAAATGACCGCAGTGCTGAACGATATCACGAAACTCGAAGTCGACGCCATCGTCAATGCCGCAAACTGCTCCCTGCTGGGCGGGGGCGGCGTCGACGGAGCGATTCACCGCGCCGCCGGGCGGCGGCTCTACGAAGCCTGCCTCAAATTCGGCGGATGCCGCACGGGCGAGGCGCGCATCACGCCCGGTTTCGATCTGCCGGCGCGGTTCGTGATCCATACGCCCGGTCCCGTGTGGCGCGGCGGCGGCCATGGCGAGCCGGAACTCCTACGTTCGTGCTACCTCAACTCGCTGAAGCTGGCCGAGGAGAACGGCTGCCGCGTGGCTGCATTCCCGGGCATCAGCATCGGCGTGTACCGCTACCCGCTGGAGGCCGCGGTGAAGATCGCAGTGAAGACGGTCGGCGCGTGGACGGGGAAACTGCCCGAAGAAGTGATCTTCTGCGCGTTTTCCGAACAAGTCCTTGAAGCGTATGAAAAGGCGCTGAAAGGGATTTGATTTTTTTTATGTCCGCCATTAAAATGACAGGCTGTCACAGATTGCGGCCTGCCGCCCCTTTTTTTTCCTGATTGAATCGGTTTGACCGAATCGGCGACGTCCGGGTTCAGAACATCCGGCGGACGTACTCGAAGAGGATGACGGTGGCCGCCTGCGCCACATTCAGGGATTCGGCATCGCCGGGCATCGGGATGTTCAGCCCGCGGGAGTTTTCGAGCTCCGCCACGCCTGTTGCTTCGCAGCCTAGGATGATGGCGCTGTGGTCGAAGAGGTCCGGCTCCAGAAAGATGTTGCCTCCGCTTGCCGGAAGCGTGCGGTAGCAGGTCTTCACGCCGAGTTTGCGCAGATCCGCGGCGAGCTCGGTCAAATCGCCGCCGCAGCGGATTTTCAGAGCGAACTGCGCGCCGGACGCCGAACGGACCACCTTGTCCGAGAACGGGTCGGCCGTGCCGCGCGTGAGCCAGACTTCATGGAGCCCGACGGCGCGTGCAGTCCGCAGGATGGTGCCGAAGTTGCCGGGGTCGCCCACGCGGTCAAGCACGAGCGCGAAGGGGTCGGCCATGGGGGCGTCCGTCGGGACGGGCGCCGGGCGGCGGGACAGCACGAGAATGCCCTGGGAATGTACGGTGGGCGCGATGCGGTCGAATTCGGAAGGTGGCAGGACGACGGGCTCGACCGGAGACGGGAAGGGCAGGGGGACACCTTCGCGGAGAATGACGAGCTCGACGAGTTCAGGCGCGAGGGAGACGACTTCGCTGGATGCGCGGAGACCGTCACAGAAACAATACTCGGAGTCGCGGCGTCCGTGCCGTGTGCGCAGCGCGCGGAGCAGCGATTCGGTTCGTCTGGTCAGACCGCCGGATTCGGACATCCGAGGACCCGTGAAGATCAGGCGGCGGGAGTTTCAGCCGGGGCGTCGGCGGGCTTTTCGGCCGGAGCGTCGGCGGGCTTTTCGGCCGGAGCCGCGGCAACCGTCGTCTGCGGATGAAGCTTTTCGTCGAGCTGCTTGGCGAGAGACGCCCAGTAGCCGTAGACGGAGGAGGTACCCTCGGACGCAGCCACAGTGAGGTTGATCTTCTTCAGCGCGGCATCGGCCTTCATCATCTGGTCGAGACCGGAGAAGAGGCGGGCGGCGGAATAGCAGGCCTCGACGCGGAGGTCTTCGGGCGTCTGGGCGAGGTTCGCGATGCGGTCGAATTCGACTGCGGCGTCTTCCTGCTTACCGAGCTTTTCAAGAATATAAGCGGCATCAAGCGCGGAACGCATCTTGATGAACGTTTCGGATTTGGAGGAGGCCGCAACGGCGAGGAGCTGTTCGCGCGCTTTCTCCAGGTCGCCGGGCTGGTCGGCGAGGATCAGGTCGCCTGCGAGGCGGAGACGGGCGAAATCCGCGGCCTTGTTCGACGGGTGCTTCGCGATGGCGGCCTCGAGTTCGGCGATGCTGCCGGCGTTCGCAAGTTCCTTGCGGGCGGAGAGTTCGGCGCGCTGGATGGCGCCCTGGATGATGATGACGACGGAGACCGCGACCGCGAAGGCGCAGACGCCGATGATGGCCTTTTTCCAGTTGACGGCCATCCACATCTCAAACTCGTCCAGCATGGAGGAGATCGCGGGTTCCTCCTGCGCCTGTGCGGGGCGTTTGCGCTGCTGTATGTTTGCGAGCTGGTCGAAGGATTCGATTTTCTTTTTCTTGTTCGCCATGGTGCGGGATATCTTTCCAAAAGAGAGTTGGTTATGTTTCAGATAATTCTATTAATATAATGCATGAATGCCGTAAAATCAACTCGAAAAGGACGGAAGGAAAACGTTTTTTCGTTTTTTTGTGCCCAAAGCCAGTCTTTTACTGGCTCGCGATGATTCCACTGCCGGATTTCTCGAAGATCTTCTGTGAGGTGAAGTTGTCGAACGCGCCCGCGTCGGACAGTGTGGCAAATCGGACGGCATCCTCTTCGTTTCCGCTGCCGAATTTGAGGAAGACCTGGTCTGCGGTCACGCCTTTCACCGTGACGCTGCTTTCCCCGTTCGAGTAGGTCAGAGTTTCGGCGTTCCAGTTTTCTGAACTGCCGGATGCGAACCACAGCGTGACCGTGCCCGTTTCGAGCTGTTCCACCGTGTCCGCGCCCCAGTTGTCGCAGAACGCGAACACATCGTCGCCTCCGCCTCCGTGCATGGAATCGTTGCCGATGCCGCCCGCGATCACGTCGTTGCCGGACGCGCCGACGATGCGGTCGTTTCCGGCGTCGCCGAAGAGCATATTGCCGCCCTTGTTCGCCCAGATGGTGTCGTCGCCGTCGCCGCCTCGAATCGTGAGTCCATCTCCGGTGTATTCGCACCGCTGGCTGGTCATATCCACGATGTCGTCGCCCGCGCCTGCACGGATCTCCTGAATCTTGTACAATCTCGCGGTGTTCGCCTCGACATCCTCCGGTAAACCGGTGTAGGCGTCGTCCACGAAGATCGCGTCGCCGTTCTCGCTGTCGGTGAGGCAGAGCACGTTCGGGTCGGCGGAGCCGAAGAACAGATTCTGAATTCTACCTTTCCCGCTCGCGGAAATCATATCTTTCGTTCCAGTCCAGTCGTTGACCGAGCCGACGTGCAGCGCGTAGTAATTGTCGCTCCATGTGCCGTTCGTCGTGGCGAAGAACAGATCGTCGTTTCCGTCCTCGACCGCCTGCACGACCTTCGGCGCGGCATCGGGTTCGGGTTCAACCGCGATCGCCTCGCCGACCGCCCATTCGCTGTTGGCGTCCGCTTTCACGCGCCACTGGTATGTTCCCGTGGGCAGTTCCGGTGTATCGACCGCATTTCCTGCCGTGACCAAGGAAATCACATGCTTGAAGTTGTCGGTCGAATATTCCACGGTGTAATGGGCTGCGCCGGAGGCTTCCCATGTCACCTGATCCGTCGTTCCGACCGGGGTCTGAGGCGTCATATCCGGCTTGATAATCGTCACGGACAATGAGGCATCCTTCAAGTTCAAGGTGTAGTCATCGTATCCTATCTTAACCGTTTTCCCGACCGTGAGCGTACCGAGCTCATCACCCGCCGTATTCACTACGGAGATAACGCCGTTGAATTCCGCGGCGCCGTCCGCGAGAGAATAGACAAAGCTCCCCTGTTTCCAGTTATCATTCACCGTAAGCGTGTATTTTGGAGTCCCCTGGATGATCGACAAATCGTTGACCAGCGTCTCCGCTCCGGCTTCCGTCTGTGTCAGGTCGAAATCAAGAACCGCGCCCCCCTGCATAGAAACGACCGCGCCTTTTTCGAACGTCAGTTTCCCGGTGACCTTGCCGCTACCTCCGACAATGACCGTACCGCCATTGTAGACCGTGATTCTGTTCGCCGTACCGCTGATGACATCGACGATTCCGCCGGAGTTGACTGTTGTGTTGTTCGCTACGCCACAGCCGATTCCGCCGTTGAGGTCGTTGCCGTGCCACAAATTGAGGTGTCCTCCTGAATTGAGTGTTGTGTTGTTTGCCGTGCCGCCGGAACAGATGAGCAGGGTGTTTTGTCCTCCGACTCCAATTCCGACCACAGTATTGTTTGCCGTGCCGCCATCTGCGACAATCATGAAAGCGCTGATGCTTTTCCTCGCGAAAAACGTATCATTTGCCGTTCCCCCGGAAAGGAATATGGTCCCGCCGGAAAAGATCGTGCCGTTGATCGTGCCGCCGGAAAAGACTTTAGCGCCGCCCCCGTCTCCATAGACGATCGTGCTGTTCGCCACGCCGCCGCTGTAGACGTAGAACATGCCGCCGTTGTTGTTCGCCACGCCGCCGCTGTAGACATAGAACGTGCCGCCGTTGTTGTTCGCCACGCCGCCGCTGTAGATCAGGAACGTGCCACCATCCATGTTGTAAGCAGTTGTACCGGCATGCACCGTGGCCGTCCCGTAGAAGTGTGAGCCTACTACTGTAAACGCATGCGGTATGAACGAGACTTCCGCGCCGTCTTCAATGGAGACATAACCGCCGTTTTCCACGATCTCCGTGGCCGTGCCGCCGTTCGCAACAAAGAGACTGCCACTTGAAATGACATTAACTTCGTTCAAAACGCCTCCGCTGGAAACAGTCAGACGTCCGCCCTGAGCAATGGATATATCATGGAACACTTGTCCGGATAAAACATCGAGAACACTGTAGCGTGCGACCAACCCATCCGAAGTATACGGCGACGGAGTCTCCGTTTCCCCGACTTTCAGGGAGAGTACGCCATCTTCCGAAAGGAAAAGGGTATAATCGACGCCCGAAACGTTATTGGTTTCCCCGATCGTGAGTGTACCGAGATCCACGCCAGCTATATTCACCACGGTGATCGTCTGATCGAATTCGGAAGCACCCTCAGCAAGTCTGTAGATGCCCTCCGTCTGGTCCGCGTTCACCGTTATGGTATAGGTCGGTGTGCCCTGAATAAGGCTTAGAGCCCTGGAATCAATCAGCACCGCCGCTCCGGGAGCAATGGTTGTCAGATTGAAATCAATGATCGCGCCGTCATGGGCGGAAATCGTCGCGCCTCCGGAAGCGATGATCTTTCCGGTCAGCTTTCCGCCGCTGTAAACATTCATGATCTTGCCGAAACCGCTGCCGATAAAGAGATTGCATACCGTTGTCCCGGAATGCACGGTCGTACTGGTCCTACCGAGAAGACTCAAGTCATAAATCGTGTGGGACACAAACATGACATCCGCTCCATCGGCAAAGGATACACAGCCGCCGGTTTCGACGATGTTTGTTGCTGTCCCTCCTTTGTAAACAGATAGATAGCCGCCGCCATTGACGAGAACAATGTCAGCCATGCCGGAAAAAACGATCATTCGGCCGCCATTGAGCGTTGTGCCGTTTGCTGTGCCGCTGGCATAGGCATACATTTCACCACTATTGACCGTAGTACCGTCCGCGGTTCCCCCGCTGGAAACAACAAGCTCGCCGTATTGAAGAATGGTGCCGATTGCCGTGCCGCCGCTGGAGACGATAAGGTGACCGCTGTTGATGGTGTTCTCTGCCACGCCGCCGCTGAAAATCAGGAGGCGAGCATCTTTGTTTGTGAGGTTTGCGGCAACAGCCGTGGTCCCGGAATGGACCGTTGCCGAATTCTTGTCTAACTTGAGTCCACTGAATGTGTTGGAAGCGAATGTAACATTCGCCCCGCTTGCGATATTGACAATCCCGCCGTTTTCCTTGACGTTCAAAGCGGTGCCGTCGCTGGAAATGGAGAGAATACAGGCAGTGCCGACCATGGCGCCATCAGCTGTTCCGCCGCTGGAAACAATGGCCTCGCCCAAGTAATTAAGAACGGTGTTGACAGCCGTGCCGCCGCCGGAGATGGTAAGCCGCCCATAATCAATGACGGTATTGTTTGCCGTGCCGCCGGAATAAACAATCATAATCCCCGACCTAATGATACGGCTTGGAGAGGTAAGAAGTGTGTTGTTTACCGTGCCGCCGGAGTAGATCTCAAGATAGCCACCGTAATTGAAGGTGTTGCTGGCAATGCCGCCGTTGGAGACAATCAGTCTGCCTTCGCTGATTGTGGTGCTGTTCGCGGTCGTGCCGGAATGAACTAAGAGATCTCTGGAAACAATCAATCCTGAGAGTGTATTTACGGCAAAGGTAACATCTGCACCTTCCGCGACAGAAACATACCCGCCGTTTTCCATGACATTCAATGCTGTTCCGCCGCTGGAGACGTGCATGCTACCACCGACGTTGACCGTGGTGTCAGTCGCAGTTCCGCCATTGGAGACAAACAGTCTGCCATTGTAGTTGACCGTGGTGTCGATATAGGTCTGGCCGGAAGCCACAGTCCGGGAACTGTTTTCCAGCACGAGGCCGATGAACTGGGTGTTTACCATTACGGAAAGATTGGAATCCGTCAGGGTCAGGGTGTAGGAGTTGGATCCGATCATGACCGTTTCGCCGACCGTGAGCGTACCGAGCTCTTTGCCCGCAGTATTCACCACGGAAATCGTGCTATTGAACTCCGCCGCGCCGTCCGCGAGCGAGTAGGTGCCGATCACACTGTTCAGGCTGGCATCCACCGTGAGCGTGTACAGCGGCGTCCCCTGAATGATTGACAAATCGTTGACCAGCGCCTCCGCGCCGGCTTCCGTCTGTGTCAGGTCGAAATTGACAACAGCGCCTTCACGGGCGGAAACCTTTGCTCCTTTTTCAAACGTCATCTTTCCGGTGAGCAGGGCGTCTTCTGTAACGATCATGCTTCCGCCGGAGCTGACTGTAACGCCGTTCGCCGTTCCCCCGTTGGAGACACAGATCCATCCGCGGGATTTGACCGTGGTGCTGTTCGCATTTCCATCGGAGTAGACGAACAATCTGCCGGTTTTGTTGACTATGGTATTTGTCACTATGCCGCCGGAGAAAACACCAAGATCGCAAACATCGTTGACCACGGTGTTGTCCGCCAGACCGCCGGAATAGACGAACATGCTGCAGCCCCTTTCGATCGTGTTGCTGATCGCCGTGGTGCCGGAATGCACCGTGGCAGGTCCGAGGGTCATTCCCGAGAAGGTGTTCGGCAGGAACGAAACAGTTGCACCATCCTCCACCTCAACATCACCGCCATTTTCCACGATATTCGTTGCTGTGCCGTCGCTGGAGACATAGAGGAATGTGTCTGCATTGACTATGATGCTGTTTGCCGAACCGCCGGAGGAAACGTTGACTTTGCCCTGGGAATGGACCGTGGTTTCGTTTGCGATGCCGCCGTTATCGACGATCAGTTGTCCTTGCCAGACCAGCGTATCGTGATAGACTTCTCCGAATGCGACGGTCCTGTTCATCTTGCACATGACGAGACCGTCGGATGTGTAGGGAGAGGGTGTAATGTCTTCGCCGATCTTCAGGGTCAACGCGTTTTTCTCCAGGTTGAGCGTATAGGAGGTATCCGAGACCGTGATCGTTTCTCCGACGGAAATGGTGCCGAGTGCGGTGCCCGAAGGATTCTGAATGGTGATCGGGTCGTCGAGTTGATTCGTATATTCGACGAGCGAGTAAATGCCATGTGCCTGATCCGGCTCGACCGTAATGGTATAGGTCGGTGTTCCCCTGACAAAAGGCACGGATGTGTTGAAATACAGTGCGGCCGCGCCAGGCAGGATGTGCGTCAAATCGAAATCCACGATCGCGTCGGCCGTTGCGGAAAGCGTTCCATACAGGCAAGTCACCTTTCCTGTCAGTTTGCCGCCGGAGGAAATAAGGATTCCGCCGTTGCGCCCGACCAGGACGTTGCTGCCTACGCCGCCTTTGCTGATAGTAAGGCTGCCGTAGGAGTTGACCATGGTGTCGTTTGCTGTGCCGCTGACAAACATGCTGCCTTTTGAGTTGACGATCGTGCTGTTCGCTGTGCCGTCGGAGGAAACAACGAGTCCCCCGGCACTGTTGATGGTGGTTTCGATGTAGGTCTGCCCGTTCAAGACGGTCCGGGAATCATTTTCTATCACGGCGCCGCTGACGATAGCCGGCGGCGTGATCTGAAGAGAAAGGACGTCGTCTATGAGACCAAGCTCATAGTCGACATCGGAAAACGTTGCGGAAATCCCTACCGTGAGTGTGCCGAGGGATTCTCCTGCGGTGTTTTGAACCGTGATCGTGCCTGAGAAATCCGCCGCGCCGTCCGCGAGAGCGTAGATGCCCTTCGCCTGCTCGCCGTTCACCGTGAGCGTGTACAGCGGCGTCCCCTGGATGATCGACAAATCGTTGACCAGCGCCTCCGCTCCGGCTTCCGCTTGCGTCAGGTCGAAGTCGATAATGCCGCCTTCCCACATTGAGACGACAGCATCGCTTTCAAACGACATCTGTCCGGTGAGCTTGCCGCCGTTGAGAACATCCACTCTGCCGCCGGAATTGACGGAGAGGTTCACCGTCATACCGCCGTCTGTGACGAACATGGAGCCCTGACCGCTGATCAAAGTGTTGTTCACTGTGCCGCCGTTTATGAGTGCGCCGTTGGTGTTGACAGCCGCATAGTTCGCGATGCCGCCGGAGGAGACATTCAGAGAGCCATTGGCATTGATGACGGCATGATCCGTTATCCCGCCGGAGAAGATGTCCATGCGGCCGTTGTTTTTGATCGTGGCGAAGTTCGCTATGCCGCCTTCGTAAACGAACATGGCGCCATTTGGCCCGATCTCGGGGGCGACCGCGGTCGTGCAGGAATGAACCGTGGCGGATGCACTGGAGAGGAAAAGCCCGTTGATCGTGTTGGATGCGAACGTGACGGATGAGCCCCGGACCTGGACAAAACCGCCGTTTTCCATGATGTTCGAGACCGATGCGCCTGATGCTATGTCGAGATATGCGCCGCTCCATACGGATATCCTGTCAGCTCCTGCGCTGTTCTTGAGTTGGACTTCACCGCCCCGGATGGTTGTGTCGGTCGTGGTGCCGCCGGCGGAGACGAACATCGTGCCGCCGCTGTCGATGATCGTCCCGGTTGCGGAGCCGCCGGCGGAGACGAACATCGTGCCGCCGCCCTTGCTTACGGGCATTGCCGTAACGAGGGTGTTGTTTGCGGTGCCGCCGCTGGAAACATACATGGTGCAGCTTTTGTTGCTGAGCTTGACAGCGGTTGCTGTTCCGCCGGAGACAAACACAGTAAAGGAATCCCCGGGATTCCGGAACGGGGTGATGGCTTCCACGCCGTCGACCGCGCCGCCTTCGTAGATGAAGAGAGACCCCGTAAGTTTGATGTTGACTGCGGTAGTGCCGGAATGCAGCGTGGTATTCCCCAGCAGGCTGTTGCTGATCGTATGCCGGGCGAAAGTTACTGTGGCTCCTTTCTGGACCTTCACAAATCCGCCGTCTTCCCTGATTTCCGTTGCGGTGCAGCCGGCTGCAATGCTCAGGCTTCCGCCTGTGAAAACAGTGGCGGAGTCCAGGGAACCGCTATCGACAAGGTTGATGGTCCCGGTTGGGAGTATGACGACATCGTGAAACACCTCGTTTTTCTTGATTTCAAGAGTTTCGCCCCTCTGGATCCATCCGTCCGAAGTGTACTGCGACGGCGTTTCCGTTTCCCCGATTTTCAGGGAAAGCGTCTTGTCTTCCTCGGAAAGCGTGAGGAGATAACCGACGCCGGAGATGTCCGTTGTTTCGCCGACCGTGAGCGTGCCGAGCTTGTCTCCGGCGGTGTTCACGACCGAAATCGTTTTCTTGAAACTCGATATATTCTCAGCAAGCTTGTAAACGCCTTCTGCCTGGTCCGCATCTACCGTGATCGTGAAAGTCGGACTGCCTTTTATGCAGGAATAATCGTTGAAGAGGGCGGTGGCTCCTGGCGCTGTCCGCATCAGATCGAAATCGATGATCGCGTCGGAAGCGACGGAAACGACGCCGCCCACGTTGATGAGTCTCCCGGTCAGTTTCCCGCTGCTGTAGAGATTGATGCGCGCACCACTCATCAGGGTGATGTCGACCGCGGTCGTGCCGGAGTGGACCGTGGCGGAAATGCCTCCCCTGTAAATGGCGGAAAGGAGCAGTCCGCTGAACGTGTTTGAGGCATACGTTACGTTTCTTCCTTCCTGAGCGCTTACGTATCCGCCATTTTCCACGATTCCCTGTGCCGAGCCGCCGGCGACGACGAGCATACCGCCCGGGTTTACCGTGACGCCGTTGGCCTTGCCGTTGTTAAGGACATTGACGATTCCGAAATCGGCAGACTCGTCGTTTATGTCGAGCAGAGCATGCCCTTCGACGACGGTGTTGTTCGCCACGGCGCCATTGGAAATATTGAGGACGCCGCCACTGCAGACGGAGGTGTTGTTCGCCACGCCGCCTTGCTGCAGATTCATGACTCCGCCCTGATAATTAAATGAGGAGTTATGAAGGCCTTTAAGCACGGTGCCGTTTGCCGTTCCGCCGGCGGAGACGAAAACCGAGCCGTTTTGGAGGCCTTCAATTCGCATCCCGTTGAAGCTTACTTCGGTATTGTTCGCCACGCCCCCTTTGCTGATGTAAAGCCTGCCGCCGGACAGAACCGTGTTGTTTGCCGTTCCGCCGCTGGAGAGGACCATCGTCCCTGTTTTTGTGCATGCGCTCTCCGCCACGCCGCCGTCGTAGACCGTCAGGTCGGAGAAAACGATGTTCGAAGCAGTCGTGCCGGAGTGGAGTGTGGCGTGATAGTCCAGGTAACAGTTCCCGAACGTGTTCGGGGCGAAGGAGACGACCGTTGTTTTGCTTTCGGCGGTGACATATCCGCCATTTTCCACGATGTTCGTTGCCGTTCCGCTGCTGTCGACGTAAAGTGCACCGTTGGGGTTGACTGTGGTGCTGTTCGCCGTACCGCCGCTGGAGACATAGAGCCTGCCCCAGTCGTCGAGTGTGATATCGGTCGCTGTGCCGCCGTCAAGTACGGTCAGGGAATCGTTTTCGAGGATGATGCCGTCGCTGGATTCGCCGCTGGAAATGATGTACGCCATTTTTCAATGCCTTTCCGTTCAAAAAGGTTCTATCTGTTGTTTCAATTATAACTATAATTCAGAATTCTGGAAAATCAACCTTTCCCCCCATTTTTTAATTTTTATCGCAAAGATAGAAAGATTCTTTGCGTCACGCTTCGCTGGGGGCTCACATTCGCGAGCCTCGGAAACTCGCTTGCGCGAGCACATTTATCTTTTACCGCGAGTCGCGTGTGCTAAGACATAAAAAAGGGGCTGCTGCAAAACGATGAGGTTTTGCAACAACCCTTGTTGCAGTCGAGGCTTTGCCTTGGGTCGTCGCGAAGCACGGCACTACTTCAGTTGAGGCATTCGCCTCATGTGCCCGAGCGTAGCCGGGCACAGCCGCAGAGGAGGACTTGTCCTCCGTGCGCAAGCGAAGCTGATGGCACAGCCGGAGAGGAGGACTTGTCCTCCGTGCGCAAGCGAAGCTGATGGCACAGCCGCAGTTAAGGCGTTAGCCTTATTCCCATTCGATGGTTCCCGGGGGCTTGGACGTGATGTCGTAGACGACCCGGTTCACGCCGTCGACTTCGTTGATGATGCGGTTGGAGATGCGCGCGAGGAGCGGGTAGGGGAGGCGGACCCAGTCGGCGGTCATGCCGTCGCGGCTTTCGACCGCGCGGATGGCGATGGCGTCCTCGTAGGTGCGTTCGTCGCCCATGACGCCGACGGAGCGGACGGGGAGGAAGACGGCGAACGTCTGCCAGATTTTGTAGTAGAGGTTTGCCTTCTTCATCTCGTCGACGATGATGCGGTCGGCGCCGCGAAGGACGGCGAGCTTGCCGGGCGTGACTTCGCCGAGGCAGCGGACGGCGAGTCCGGGGCCGGGGAAGGGCTGGCGCATGACCATTTCTTCGGGGAGTCCGAGCTGGCGGCCCACCTCGCGCACCTCGTCCTTGAAGAGACGGCTGAGGGGTTCGAGGAGCTTGAACTTCATATGGGCGGGCAGGCCGCCGACGTTGTGGTGGCTCTTGATGACCGCGCTCGGGTTGCCGTCGATGGAGATGCTTTCGATGACGTCCGGGTAGGTTGTGCCCTGCGCGAGGAAAGTCACGTCCGGGATGTTCGCGCAGGCGTCGTTGAAGACCTGGATGAACTCGCCGCCGATGATCTTGCGCTTGCGTTCGGGCTCGGTGACGCCGGCAAGCTTGGAAAGGAAGCGGTCGGTGGCGTCGACGTACACGAGCGACATCTTGAACGAGCCGCCGAAAAGTTCGCGGACGCGTTCCGGCTCGTCCTTGCGGAGCAGGCCGTTGTTCACGAAGACGCAGGTGAGCTGGTCGCCGATCGCCTTGTGGATAAGCGCGGCGGCGACGGAGGAGTCCACGCCGCCGGAGAGTCCGAGGATCACGTTCGCGGAGCCGACCGTTGCGCGGATCTCCGCCACGGACCGTTCGATGAAGTCGGACATAGTCCAGTTCGCGGAGCATCCGCAGATGCCGAGGCAGAAGTTTTCGATGACGAGCGGGCCCATCGGGGAGTGGACGACCTCGGGATGGAACTGGATGCCGAAGAGACGGCGGGAAAGGTCCTGGATGGCGGCGAATTCGGTGTTGTCGGTCTTCGCGCAGGTCACGAAGCCTTCGGGGAGGCGCGTGACCTTGTCGCCGTGGGACATCCACATCTGCGTCTGGGCGGGAAGGTCTTCGAAGAGCGGGGACGCCGCGGTCGTGGAGACGATGGCTTTGCCGTATTCGCGGGCATTGCCGTGCGCGACTTCGCCGCCGAGCGTTTCTACCATGAGCTGGAGGCCGTAGCAGATGCCGAGCACCGGGATGCCGAGCTTGAATATCTCGGGATCGCACTTCGGCGCGTTGGCCTGGTAGACGCTCGCCGGGCCGCCGCTCAGGATGATGCCGGCGGGAGCGGCCTCGCGGATTTCCTCCGCAGAAGTCTTCCAGGAGACGATGCGGCTGTAGACGTGGAGTTCGCGGACGCGGCGTGCGATGAGCTGGCTGTACTGGGATCCGAAATCCAGCACGAGAATGGTTTCAGGATGATTCATGATGATTTCCAAAATAAAGAAAAAAGGGTCTTAATAATATGCCGCAGAAATGCAAAAAATCCAGTCCGAAACGGTAGATTTTCCGAAAAAAGGGCCTCGTCTGCTCAGACCTCCAGCCTGCCGAAAAAGGGCCGGCGGATCAAACCGCCGGCCGTGCGGAATGTGCCTGAATTCCGGCCCGGATGGGGTCACTTCCAGCGGAGGATGGTGATGGAGTTCGCGGGGAAGGTGTAGCGGAAATCGGTGGACTTCGCGCGGAAACTGCTCTTTTTCGGACTGATCCTGAGCGGTTCCTCGAACGTATTTTCCATGCTCGGGTCATCGCCCGCGAGCGTGACGGCCGTGCCCTTCACCGCGGAGGTCTTCGTGGCGCCGGTGTCGATGGTGAGCGTGATCGGCTCGCGGTCGGAGTTGACGAATTTCAGGATGGTCTCTCCGGTCTTCCGGTCGAGTCCGGCGACAGCAGCGAGTGCGGAGTTCTGGAGGATTTTCTGCGAGAAGATTTCCTTGCCGTCAAGGAAGCATTTCACCGTGTCGCCGCCCACGTCGATGCGGATGTCGTACCATTTCCCCGTCTCGATGACACCGCCTATGCGGCCGTTCGAGGTGTCGGGATGCTCGATGCCGTGTTCCGTGTTGCCCCAGCCGCCGAGGTTGAGCCAGCTCTTCGTCCCTGTGTCAGGCATGGCGAAGCCGATGAGGAACCCCTCGCGGCCTTCGAGCTTCTTCGCCTTGAGGGAGATAGTGTAGTCTTCCCAGTCGGGCAAGCCGACGACCGCGAGCGTGTCGGTGTCCAGCGTGGACTGCGTGAGCTCGCCGCTCTGTGCCTGCCATCTGCCGCGGACGGGGCGGACGCCGTCGAACCCGCTGCTGAAATCGGGCGCGGCGAGGACCTTTCCGTCGCGCTGTGTGATCCTGAGGTCCTTGTATGCGACCTTCGTTTCCCAGGAGCCGAGTCCGACGAAGCCCCTGAAGGTCTTCCGCTTCTCTTCGTTGACGGTGAGCTTCATGTCCAGGTTGCGGTCGGCACGGTTGTTCGCGAACATGACCTGCGTCCAGTAGGACGGCGTGCCGAAGACGCGGCTCTGGTCGAAGACGATGGCGTCCGGGTTCCACGTTTCCCATCCGGCGCGGCGGAAAAGCGGTGCGTAGGAGCTCATCACCACGATGTCGCCGTTTCGTTCCAGCCCGGTCATGAACGCGGCTTCGCCGAGGGCGGCGTTCAGATTGCCCTTGCCCGCGCCGTTGGTCACGGCGTATTCGCCGAAATAGATCTCAGGGCCATTGCGGTCCTGCCTGTCGAACCGCGCGGCGTCGCGCCGGAAGGTGTTGGAGTCGGAGTACAGGTGCGGGTCGAGGATGTCGTTCTTGTATCCGGGCGTGGCTTCGTTCGCCACGAGGCGCATGTACGGGTATTTTTCGAGGACCGCCTTCGCGATGAGCGCGTAGCGTTCGGCGTAATTGCGGCCGCCGTTTTCGTTGCCGATTTCCATGTATTCCAGGCCGAACGGTTCCGGGTGGCCGTTCAAGGCGCGTTCGGCGCCCCACTTGGACGTGACCGGGCCGTTTGCGTATTCGATGGCGTCGAGGGCGTCCTGCACGAAAGGATCCATCTCGTTCATCGGGACGGTGTAGCGGTGTCCCATGCCGCAGTTGATGACGAAGAGCGGCTCCGCGCCGAGGTCTTCGCACATCTGGAGATATTCGTGGTAGCCGAGGCCGTTGCTGACCTGGTACTGCCAGATGCACCACTGGCCCTTGCGTTTTTCGACCGGGCCGACGGAGTTCTTCCAGATCATGCGGTCGGGCATATTTTCACTTTCCACGAAGCAGCCGCCGGGGAAACGCACGAACGCGGGCTTCATGGCGGCGACCATCTTCATGAGGTCGGGGCGGAGGCCGTTTTTGCGGTTGTTCCATGTGCGGCGGGGGAAGAGCGAGACCATGTCGAGCCAGTAGGTGGCGGCCTGCGCGTTGGAGATCACGAGTTTGCAGTTCGTGTCGGTGCGCTGCGCGGTGAGCAGGATGGTGTATTTGCGCCAGTCCTTCGACGGGGTGATGCTGGTATGCGTCAGAACCTTGCCGTCGTTTCCGACGATGGAGATGTCGAGGCGTTCGCCACCCTTCTCAGACCGGGCGTACAGCGTGAGGTCATATTCCGCACGCGCCTCCATGAAGATCTGCCCCGGCTGGTCTTTGATCCGTTCCTGCCAGGCGCGGGATGCCGCGCGCGGGTTCCCCCCCTGCGGTCCGCCCACGAATCCGCCGTTCACGACGCGTCCGCCCGCCTGGGCTTCCACCTTCAGCGTTGTCGGATTGTCGGGATGGATCGGGTTGGTGCGGTCAAGCGAGATGGCGGCGTTTTCGGAGAGCCAGGCGATTGGGAAGAAGGAGTTGTCCTCGAACGAGCGGTTCTGGATCATTTCCGCATAGATGCCGCCTTCGCCGGCGCGGTTGATCTCCTCGAAGAAAATGCCGTAGAGCATGGGGCTGATCTCCGCCCCGGGACGGGCCATGTTGATGCGGATGACGCCGGCGGACGGCGTTTCGGGCGTGGCTTCGGCGGAGGAACAGCCCGCGAAAACGGCTGCGGCCACCGATGCGGCGAGGAGGGAGACGGAAATGCTTTTCATCGTGCGGATACCCCTGATTAACGATTCGTGTTATTGCGTTTCGCAATAATATATTACTGAAAAAAAGAAAGTCAATCCCGGAAGACGAAAAGGCGATGAAAAGAGTTGTTTTCCGCCTTCCGGGAAACGATCCGGGGCAGGGCGCGGAAACGGTCTTCAGGGGGAGATCGCGATGATGTCCCCGGCCTTATATCCGCCTTCGGGGAGGCAGTCCCTGACTTCGCCGTTCTTGATGCGGACGCGGAATCCGGGCGTGTCGTGCGTGCAGGTGACGGTCGCATTTTTGAGCTGGTGACCGGACCATTCAAGATCGACCCCGAATCCGCCGCGCGCCTTCAGCCCCTTCACGGAACCGGACTGGAAGCCGGGCGATTGCGGCAGGGCTGGCAAGAAGTCCAGCGTGTAGATGCGCTCGGCGCCGCGCTCCTCGTAGATATGGCTCTGGAGGAGCATTTCGACGATGCCGGAGAGCGCGCCGAAATTTCCGTCGATCTGGAACGGCGGATGCGCGTCGAGCAGGCTGCCGTAGACGCCGCCCGCCCCGTACACGACCGACTGCTCGCTGACGTAGGTGAGTTGTTCGCGCAGGAGCTTGTACGCGCGGTCGCCGTCGAGGAGGCGCGCCCAGAGGTTGATCTTCCACGCCTTCGACCAGCCGGTCCCCTCGTCGCCGCGGCTGTTCAGCACCACGCGCGCGCCGTCGGCCTCCTTCGTGTTCGCGCGCGGGTCGATCTGCGAGCCGGGCATGAGGGCGAAGAGATGGGAGATGTGGCGGTGCCGGTCGTCCGGGTTGTCGACGTCCGGACCCCATTCCTGAATCTGGCCGTAGCGTCCGATCGTGATCGGGCGTATCTTCTCATTGGCGGCCTTCAGCTCGTTGAGGAACGCTTCGTCCGTGTCGCCGAGGACCTTCGCGGCGAAGAGCGTGTCTCGGAAGAGTTCGCGGACGATGGCGGACTCCATTTCGCCGCCCCACGCCACGCTGCCGCCGCCGTTCACGCCGTCGCGGAAACTGTTCTCCGGCGAGGTCGACGGGTTCATGGAGAGTTTGCCGTCCGGCCCCTCGACGAGCGCGGCGAGGAAGAAGCGGCAGTTGTCCTTCATGGCGGGGTAGATCTTTTTGAGGTACGCCTCGTCGCCGCCGAACGCGTAGAGGTCGAACATCATCTGACAGAACCAGCCGCCCGCGCTGAAGAACGGCCCCCATGGCAGGCTGCCGCCGGGCGCGGTCCAGCCCCAGGCGTTGGTCGTGTAGGCGCAGGTCCAGCCGGGCGCGTTGAAATACTCCTTCGCGGTGATCCTGCCGGACGGGATGAGCGCGAGGTTCATGTTCACGGCGGGCGTCATGCACTCGGAGAGGTTGGCGGTGTTCACGGGCCAGTAGTTCATCTGGTAGTTGATGTTGCTCTTGTAGTCGCATTTCCACGGCAGATCGTAGCCGTCGCCCCAGATGCCCTGCGAATTCGACGGCAGCGGGTTGTCCTCGCGGCTGGACGCGATCATGAGGTAGCGCCCGAACTGCGCAAAGAGCGCGGCAAATGCGGTGTCCTCCGGGTGGTCCTTGAACCGGTTCAGGCGTTCCACGGTCGTGAGATTCAGAAACGCTTCAAGCTCTTCGTCCGTTTTCCCCTCGACCGGATTCTTGAAGTCGAACATGACGCGGTTGAAGAGAATCTGATAATCCACGACATGACGCGAAAGGACCCTGACGTACTCTATTTCCGGCCGATCACTGCGGGGGTTGATGCGTTGCCCTACGCGTTCAGCAGGGGCCTGCTGTACCGCTTTTTCGATGCGCTCGCGGACAACCGCGACGAGGTCATCGTTGTTCCGGTAGTTCGCGTCCCAGTCGCACTTGTAGCTGGTGTGGGCGGCAAGATAAACGATGAACGACGTCGCGTCCGTGACCGTGATCGTGTCGCCCTCGGCGGAGAGCTTCGCGTTCTCTCCTTCAGAAATGGCCCTCAGCATGACGGCGTAGTCGCAGTTGCCTTTGCGGTTCTCGTAATCGGTGTTCCCGGTCATCAGAAGCGTGTCATTCCCCTTGGCGACGGTCTTTGCCGCCTTGCCGCGGTTGAGCGTGATGCGGCAGGAGAGAGCGTCGGGTTTCGATGCCGTGAACCGGGCCGCGATGACCTGGTCCGGATGGCTGGCGAAATACCCGCGGGAGTACGTGACTCCATCCGCCGTGAACTTGACGGTCTCGACGGCGGTTTTCAGGTCGAGCTTGCGGCTGTAGTTTTCGATCTTCGCGTCTTCGGGGATGTCAAACTTGATCTTCAGGTCGCCGAGCGTCTGGTACGACGGGAAATAGCCGCCCTTCTCAGTCATGTAGCGGTTCGTCAGGTCGTTGGCGCGCCGCCAGTCGCTTTTGCTGATCGCCTCGCGAATCTCCGGCAGATGCTGCCACGCGTCCTTCTTCCACGGGTCGTCCCTGCCGCCGGACCATACCGTGACGTCGTTCAGCTGGAGCCGTTCCTCGCGTACGCCGCCGAAGACCATGGCTCCGAGCCGTCCGTTTCCGATGGGGTAGGCGTCGCTCCAGATTTTCGCCGGGGCGTTGTCGCGGATGGTCGAGTTCGCCTCCTTAAGGCGCGCCTCGAAGTTGTCCGGTAGGGCGTATGCGATCGTTGAACTCAGCGTGAGCATGGCGGCGGACATGACGGCGAACTCGGTCAGGCATTTCATCGGGATTCATCCTGTTGAGGTGTGGAAACTCGTTATTTGATGATGAAATAATATAGCCGTTTTCGGACGGTTTTCAAATCGTCTTCTGTTCGTGCGGAAAGCGGGGGGAACAATCGCCGGAACGCTTTGCTTACAGCCTCGCCGATCCACGGGGTTGGACGGCGCGTAGCCGGACGAAGTCAGCCCCCGGAGCTATCACTGCTTCGGGGGCTGACGTTATCTGGAGGTATTATCGATAATCAGCTTCTGCTGTTAACGTCCATTTCTTCGAGGAGCACCGTTTTTCTGCGGTTCCCCGTGTTTTGCATCCTTCTTTTCCTGGCGGACGACCACCGTGCGGGCAGGTTCGCGGCGAGGCACTTCGCGGTGAGCCGCGGGCGCGGGATCATGGTGGGGGAATTCGTGGCGATGTATCGCGAATGGTGCTGGGGCGTGGCCGGGACGGTGGCGGTCGGGCAGGACAATCACCTTGTGCGGCTTGTGGTCACGGTGGCGGGGCGGAGGCGTCCATTTCGGCGGAGCGTGCGGGCGAGGTTCTGTCCCGACCCACTGCCATTCGTCGCGGTAGAAGAGCCAGCCATCGTAATACGGGATGTATTCTTCCTCATAAAGGATGTAGCTGTATTCCGGGATGCCGACCTCCTCGGCGCCGGTCACGATGACTGTGCCGGGCGCGGTCGTGACGACCTTCTGCGTGCTCGCGACGACGACCGGTTTTTCCACGACGACCGTCTTTTCCACGACAGTCGGAGTCGTTTCCACGATCACCGGAGCCGGCCGGGGCTCGACCACCGCGCGCACCAGATTCACGATGTCGGTCGCAAGCCGGATGCCGTTGGTCGGACGCGGTTCGTGATGTTCCTTTGCGAAAGTTGCCGGAGCGAGGATAACCGCCGCAGTGAAAGCAGCGCCGATAGCGAGTGTCTTGTTGATGGTCTTCTTGGTCGTGTCTCCTATGGTGAGAGGTTTGATTTGTTTTTCGTTGTGCCAATTAATCTTGGCTTCCTGATAATACTATACTCCGAAATATTCGCATTGTCAAATGGATTTTTAAACTTTTTTCGATTATTTTTTTGAGCTCAAAAAAGGCCGGGATCACTTGTCCGGACCATGCCCGATCCGGTGTTTTCCGGCTTGTCGGTCCATGCAAAAAGGTGCCGCACTCCGTCAGCCGGGGTGCGGCAGAGATCGTTCGTCCCGCCCGGAAAGCCTCGTCGCGAGGGGCGGGCTTTTATCTTCCGGGCATTTTCCGTGCTGCGTTCACCAGACGCACAGGCGGTTGTGGCCGGGTTTCAGTCCGGCGAACGGTCCGACGGGGTTGTTTCCGCTCGTGCGGCGTTCGCCGAGATAATCGCGGTCCAGGGTGATGCCGGAGCCGTCCGGGTTCTCGAAGAAAGCCTCGGTCACCCTCGTTTCGCCCAGGTCCGCGGTTGTCATGATCTCGGTCTTTTGAGCGAAGACGAGCTCGTCGGCATCCATTTCAAGATACACGAATCCGCGCCTTGTTCGGATGAATTCCGGGGCGGGCATGCCTGGGCGGGACATTGCTGGTTCGTTTGCCTCGATGCGGATGTTCCAGCCGCCTTCCTTCACGCTGAAATCCTGCTCGCCGTCGTAGTGCCGCGCGCCGTTGCCGTAGAGGTTCCGCGCGATATAGACCGGCTGAGGCACCTGGATGTAGAGGTTTTCGTCGCCGGGGATGCCGTTCTGCGGGAACGCCGCCTTGATCCCGTCGATGTATTCTTCGTAGGAACCCGGATGTCCGTCATAGGCTCCCGTGCCGCTGAAGACGCAATCCGTCTGCCCGTGATCGTCGGCTCCGCCAACGAAGATGTTCTGGTAGAAACGGTCGTCGCCGCCATAGATGAACGAGGTGCCCATGAGTGCGGTGCTGTGGGCGAAGTGGTACGGCGTCGAACGGTTCAGGACCTGCCTGTGCATCATGTTGCCGAGGACCAGGTTATGAACGTACGCGCCGCCCTGGGACATGTTTTCGAAGCTGTACGGGGAAGCGAAGATGTTGTTGTCTACGAGATACGGCCCGTGCGATACCTCGACCATGAGGTCCCGGACGTTTTCGCGGTAAAGGTTTCGGCTGATCCTGACGCCCTGCGTCTCCCAGTCCAGCCAGGTGCCGAGCGAGCAGTCGTGGATGTGGTTTCCGATGATGCGGACGTCGAGCGGGGCGTGCAGCTTGATTCCGCCAATCTCCCAGCCGAAGAACTCGTGCTTGGTGGCGATGTTGTATATTTCGTTGCCTGTGATCTCGCTGAACGCGCAGCCCATGTGCCCCACGATGCCGTTCTGGCCGCAGTCGTGGATCACATTGTTCCGCACGATGTGCGAGCCGACGGTGTCCTTGTTCCACCCCAGCTGCAGTGCCTTCACGACAGATTCGAACTGGCAGGTGTAGCCCGGTTTCCGTCTTGTTTTCGTGAAGTAGTTGTCCCCCGTCCGTTCGTCTTTTCCCAGGCTTACCGCGGCGCATTTCGCGTCGTGGATGTGGTTGTTTTCGATGATCCAGCCCTTGCTCCAGTGCGGTCCGATCAGACCGGGCTGATCGCCGGTCGGCGGCGCGAACGGAGTCGCGGCGTGCGCCAGTTCGAAGCCCGAGACCGTGATATAGTCCTTCCCGCTCTGTTTCGGGTAGAACACGCATTTCCGGACGTTGATCTCGACCAGCTCCGCGTTCGGGTCCGCGCCGTGGAAATTCGCCCAGATGCAGGTGTTGTCCGCATCGACTTCAGCGTACCACAGGTAGATCGTGTCGTTTGCGTTCAGGATCGGTTCGCGGTATGTTTTCCAGGGGTAGTTGTGTCCGGTCAGCCGTTTTTCCGCCTTTCTGACTTCCTCTATGGAACTGGCCTCGAAGAAGGATTTTCCGTTCAGATAGACTTCCCCCAGGTGCAGCGTGGGATACATGGGCGATACCATCCAGTCGCCGTAAAGCCATGTGTCGAACGGATTGAAATCCCCGAACAGCGCATTGGGGACCACGGCCTTCCACACCGTGCCTTCCCCGTCCCGCGTCCATCCGGTGATCCGTTCCGAGCCCTTGATCACCACATGCTCGTTTTCGGCGGCGGTGTAGGTAATGCGTTTTCTGTTGTCGGTCCCGCCCGTCCTGGGGTCGACCCATTCGCGGTATTCGCCCGCGTGCACGATGACCGTGTCGCCCGGCATGGCCGCGTCCGCCGCGCGCTGGATCGTAGCGAACGGCAGTTCTTTCGTTCCGGGGTTGCGGTTCGAGCCTGACGGACTCACATGGTAGACGGTTCCCGTTGTTTTGCTCATAGTGCCAGTTCTCCTTCGGGATTAGGGGGTTATCGTCCAAATGAACGACGGCGCAGTCGCCGTTTTCTGCAAGAAAGGTTGATGTCCGGTTACTATAGCAGACATGGTTTTGGTTTTCAAGCACGGAATGGATAATTCGAGATGGAATGCAGCCATTTTTATGATCGGGTACGGGAAGGCAGCTCGTCGTACATAGTGCGGAATAAAGTTTGGAGGAAATCAGCGTCATCCACGTCCTCGACCAGCAGCATTTCCTTTGCGCCGGGGTAGGGCAGTTCGCGGGGAGCGTCGGGCAGGAAGGACAGCGCGGCGGGGACCGGTTTTACTAGCAGGCGGTCGTCGTAGATTCCCCCGATGATCTTTCCCTGGTAGTACAGGATAAACTCGCCCATCATCGCGCGGTACGTGATCCCGTCCAGCCCGGAAAGCTGGTCCAGGACAAAAGTCAGATATTCTTTGCCGGATGCCATAAGTTCTAAATCTCCTGCGGAAGTTCACTGTTTGGATGCCGGCCCGGTTTTGAGCTCGTTCCAGAAGGAATCGTACAGTTTCATATAGTCGGTGGTACGGCCAAAGCGATCGAAAAGGTCGCCCCAGTCCGGGCTTGTGGCCTCCCAGATGAACGTGCCGATCCCCAGCCCGTCCGGGACGCGATGCACGATCTCGTTGACCTCCTTGCGGAAATCCTGATACTCCACGACCGCGATCGGCTTTTTGTAGCGTTTCGCGAGGTCGTTCAGGTTGGACTCCAGCGCCTCCAGTGTGCCGTGATGATTCGGGTAGTAGGACTGTCCGATCACGTCGAACTTCACGTCCCGCGCGATGAGCTTGTCCAGGAAAAAGATCGATTTGGCGTTCTGTCCGCCGTACGCGAGGTGGACCATCACGGGGATCTCCGGGTCGGCGGCGCGGACTCCGGCGGTCGCGCAGCGCAGCATCACGCAGAACGATTCATAACTGCCGTTTTCGATCCGCCCCTGCGGCCACACGAATCCGGCGTTCAGCTCGTTTCCGGTCTGTACCATATCGGGGCGCGCCCCCGCGTCGATGAACTGGCGGACCGTGTCGCGCGTGTAGGTGTAGAGGTGGCCCTCCAGTCCGGAGCCCGTGTGGATCGCCCAGGAGGCCGGCTTGGTCTGGTGCGCCGGATCGGCCCACGTGTCGGAATAATGGAAATCAAGCAGAAACTTCATCCCGGCGGCCTTGACACGCTTCGCGAACGCGATGGTCGAATCCAGCCCGCAGTACCCCGCGGCGGAATAGCCGCCCCGGGCCGTTGGATCGACGAAGAGGCGCAGGCGGATCCAGTTGAAGTGGTGATCCTTCAGGATCTCCAGCACGTCCTTCTGCACGCCGCCGTCCGAGAAACGCACTCCTCCGGCCTCTTGCTGCGGCACGAAGGAGATGTCAGCGCCGATGATGGGCTTCTCGAATTTGAACTCGTACTTCTTCGGCCCGACGGCGCGTTCCGGGGGCAGGGGTTCCGCATAGTCCCGCTTCATTTGCGCATAGATGCCGAAAAGCTCGCGGTTCGGCTGGCCGCCGCGCCGGAAAAGCTCGCGCGTGGGCGCCCAGGACATCGTGCCGAATCCGAGGCCGTCCGGCACGGTGCGGACCAGGTCGTTGATGATGCGGGTGTTTGCAGTGCTGGATTCGTACTCGCAGATGCAGACGGGCCTGCCGTAACGTTTCGCCAGGTCGAAGATGTTCGCCTGCATGTCGTTGTACGTCTCGTGCCATTTTTCGTAGTAGGAGAGGCCGACGATGTCGAACTCCGCGCCGTAATGAAGCATCTTGTCGAGGAATTCGCGGCTGAGGTTGTTCTCCCCGCCGAGCGCCAGATGGACTTGGAGTTTCGCCTCGGGCAGGACCTCGCGCACGGCCCGCTGTCCCGCCTTGTAGAGCCCCATGCACGCCGCCCAGTTCTCCTCCGTCGCGTTGTCCAGCAGTTTCCCCTCGGGCCAGACGAATCCGTGGTTGATCTCGTTGCCGACCTGCACGATCTCGGGCGCGGTGTCGGCGGCCTTGAACGCCTCCAGCGTCTCCTTCGTGTAGCCGTAGAGCCTGTCCTCGAGGTCTTTCCCGGTCAGGCCGTTCCATGCGGACGGCTTGTACTGCTTGTCCGGGTCCGCCCAGGTGTCGCTGTAGTGGAAGTTCAGCGCGAACTTCATCCCGGCGGCCTTGATGCGCTTCGCGAACGCGATGGTGGACGCCGTGCCGCAGAACCCCTCGCGGGAATAGCCGCCCGGGGCCTCGGGATTCACGAAAAGACGCAGCCGGATGGTGTTGAAGCCGTTGCGCGCCATAATCTTCAGCGGGTCGTCCTGCGTGCCGTTCAAGTCGTAGTACCTGCCGCCCCACGCTTCGTTGGCGGGGATCTCCGAGACGTCGCCGCCGATGCAGAAGAAGTACGGAGCGTGTTTCTCTGCTTCAATGGCGGGGGCGTTCGCGGACGTGCCTGCGGATACTGCCGCTCCGGGGGAAAAAGCGGCCTCCTGCTGCGCCTTCTGGAGAAAAGAGAGGGAAGCTCCCGAGAACAACAGGATGAAGTAGAAAGACACGAGCGTAAACGCGAAGACAGTGACGAAACGAATGCTTCTCATTGTGCGGACCTTTCCCGGATTCGGGCAGTTGAGGAAAGAGAGTTGGTTGTTTTTTCGCTATTATTATACCACTTCTCCGCATAAATGCCAAAGAAAAAGATGAAAAAGAGCTGAGAATCCGCCGGGCTGTGCGTTAGAAACCCCGTTAATTTTACAGAGAAGCTTGACATATGCTCAAAACATGTTATAATGTTTCCGGTATTTTCCAATTTCAACAGCCCCGTCACGAACAAGGAGCAAAAAAATGAAACCGTTCCGTCTTGCCTGCATGACGCTTTGCGCCGCCGCTTTCTTCACATCCTCCGCCGTCTCCGCGTTCCCCGAGTACGATCCGGGCTCGGAGCAAATCCTCGTTTATACCAGGGAAGCCAAGCGCGACAGCTATCCCGACGGACTCGCGCGGTCCGTTCACTTCGCGCGCAGCGTCGACGGGAAGAACTTCACCGCGATGAACGAGAATTACGGCATCCTCTTCGCGAAAGGCACGCTCTCCGAACAGAACACCATCCGCCCGAAGTGCGTGAAGAACCCTGTCATCTTCCCGTTGAAGGACGGCGGCTACGGCGTTATGGCGGTCCGCACGAACGAGGACGGCACCCCGGACGAGGAAAGCAAGGGGAAGGTCCTGCTCTGGACCACGATGGACCTGATCCATTTCTCCGAACAGGTCCTGTTCGACCTGAACACGCAGGAAGAGGTCGTGGCGTTCCTCAGCGTCTCGCCCACGTCGGACGGGAGCAACTACCGCATCTTCTGGAAGACAGCGTCCGGAAGATTCTTCTGCACGGATACCCCCGATTTCAAGTCCCCGGGCAAAACCGATGGCCCGATCATGTTCCGGCTGGCACCGAAGCCGGAGATCAATGCGCCGGAAGGCATGGTCCCGAACAACGATACCTGGTACAGCACGGTTTCCGTGCCGCGTTCCCTCGCCGACCGCGCCGCGCTGCACTGGGGACACCTCGTTTCCGTCGCGGCAAACGTCCCGGCGACCGTCACGGCGGCTTCTGCGGACGAGCTCGCGAAGGTGAAAGCGGAGGTCGTCTATTCCGACGGCTCCACGACCGTGAAGTCTGTGAAGTGGGACACCTCAAATGTGAACTTCTCCGCGCCGGGCAAGTATGAGATCACCGGGACCGTGCAGAACGAATCCTATGGCTTCCCGCTTGCCCGCGCGTGGGGCGACCCCGTCATCTTCAAGTGGGACGGCAAATTCTACTTCATCGCCACGACCGACGCCCGGAACAACATCGGGCTTTACGTGCGCGAGGCCGACAATCCGCACGATCTTTTCACGGACGGCGTGAAGGAACACCTGATCCTCGACAAGGACGAAGCCCGCCAGCTCATCCAGACCTTCTGGGCGCCCGAGTTCCACGTGATCGGCGACGACCTCTACATCCTCTTCGCGGTCGGTCCCAGGTCGTGGGGGCCGCAGTGCCATTATATGAAGCTGAAGAAGGGCGCGAGCATCATCGACCCGGCTTCGTGGGAAGACCCGGTCAAGATCCTGAGGAAGGACGGCAAGGGCGTTGGCGACGGCGGCATCTCGCTGGACATGACCTACATCAAGGCGGGCGGCAAGTCCTACTACGTGTGGTCCTACCGCGTCGGCATCGGCTCGCCGCGCGACACCGGCTCCATGCTGTACATCGCCACGGTGGACGAAAAGAACCCCGGCGTGCTCACGTCCGAGCCCGTGCAGCTCTCCCGTCCGCTCTACGGCTGGGAAAACGTCCGCGGCACGATCAACAACGAGGGGCCGTATGCGTTCAAAGCGAACGGGAAAGTCTACCTGACCTATTCCGGCGGTGACGCGGGCGGCTACACCTACGCGCTCGGCCTGCTGACCGCGGATGAGAACGCCGACCTGCTGGACCTGAAGTCGTGGACGAAGAGCAACGCCCCGGTCCTCTCGTTCTACTCCATCCCGGGGAAATTCGGACCCGGACATAACGCGTTCTTCGTGGACGACTTCGGCAACCTCATGATCTCCTACCACGGGGAGACGTCGCTCCGGGGACGCGAACGCTGCGCCGCCATCCATCGCGTCCACTTCAACGTTGACGGCGAACCGGTGTTCAATATGTCCGCGGAACGCGACCTCGATCCCAAGCTCGCGCAGGTGAAGACAACGGTCGTCGTCCCGTAAAAGAAGTGATTCAGGCCGCTGTCGGAGGCTTGTACAGTTTTATCCAACAGAAATGCCGGCGGCCCGTCGAAAGACAGACCGCCGACTTCGTTGTGATCCCGAAGCCGCCCACGGATCATTTCAGGAGATGTCCGTAATGCTCCTGAACGTATTTTTTACCCTCGCCCCAGAAAGCTTCCTTCGAGATGGAGGTCACGCTTTCGGGGATTTTGATCTCTTTCAGCAATGGGGAGCTTACGAACGCTAATTTCTCGATCCGGGTCAATCCCTCCGGCAGATCGGCCTTCTCCAGGCTCGGGCAGTTGCCGAAGGCATTTTCCTCGATCGCGCGCAGTCCCTCGGGAAGCGTGACGCGTTTCAGATTCGGGCAGGACATGAACGCGCATTTCCCGATCCCGGCGCATCCGGCGGGGATCTCGATCTCCTCCAGGGAATCGCAGTTGTTGAACATGCCGACGGAGACCTCCTTCATGTTTTTCGGCAGGGTGACGTGCTTCAGCTTCTTGCAAGCGCCGAAGATGCCCCGTTCGAGGTCCAGGAACGGGTGATTGCCTTCGCTGTTGATCGCCGTCACGCGAGAGATCGTGAAACCGGGCTCAAGCTCGTCCACATCGAATTCCGCAACGGTGTCCGGAATCGCGATCTCCTCGAGGTCGCTTCCGTAAAACGCCGCCGTCCCGATGCTCGTCACGCTCGACGGGATCGTGACGCCGGCGAGCTTGCACGAACGGAACGCCCAGGGCCCGATCGCCCGGATGCCGTCCGGGATCGCATAATGCCCCTGAAGCTGCGTCGGCACGCGGAGCAGCGTTTTCGTCTCGTCGTCGATCAGGACGCCTTCCTCCGTGTACCGGTAGCGCGTGTTTCCGGGGGAGAACGCCGGCCGCCAGATCCCCAGTTCGAATGCGCCGGCGAAGGTCTCGATGCTGTCGGGCAGGACGATCCCGGCCCCCCGCATGTTCCCCCGGACCTTCTCCGGCGACTCGGGATCGTTCCCAAGTCCGGTCCGGAATTCCTCGCCGGACTGCCACGTCCAGATTGTGTTCTCATGCCCGAACGCATCGACGCCGATCCTCTTCAGGTTCGCGTCCGCCGGCATGTCGATCTTCAACAAGCTGTTGCAGTCGTAGAAGGCCCCGCAGCCGATCGTTTCCAGGCTGCCCGGCAGCTTGATATCCCGCAGACTCCGGCAGCTTCTGAACGCATCCTCGCCGATTTTCTTCAAGCCTTCGGAGGCTTCGAAGCTCTTCAGGCCGGAGCAGCCGTAGAACGTCTGCTCCCCGATCTCCTCCGTGCCGGGCGGGAGCCTGAAATGCCGGAGCTTGGAGCAATAATGGAACGCATCCTTGCCGATGGAAACGGGGTGGACGGCGGAGAGCTCAACCGCCTCCAGTTCATCGCACAGCCAGAACGCCGCGTATTCGATCTTCTTCACGCTGTCCGGGATCTCGATCGTTTTCATGGCGCTGCACATGTAAAACGCCCGCGTTCCGATCGTCTTTACGCCGTCGGGGATTTCCATGTGCGTCAGTTTGCGGCATTCCGCGAACGCCTCTTCCCCGATTTCGGCGTTTTCCGGCGCGTTTTTACCTTCGGCGTCTTTCCTGACCGTGACGCTTTCCAGCGACTCGCAATGGTAGAACGCTCTGCCCCCGATGGAAATGCCGGCCGGAAGCGAAACACGTTTCAGAGTTTTGTGTTCGTTGAACGCTCCCGCCTCGATCGATTTGATGGAGTCGGGTATCGTGATGGATTCCAGCTTTTTGCAGTTTTTGAACAACTCGGAGGAGATCGCCGTGTACCCGTCGGGGACGACGTAGTCCACGATGTCGTTGTCGGGAATGTGCAGAAGCGCCGCGCTGTCCGGCGTGGATTTGCCATCGCTGTAGACATACTCCACGCCGAGATACCGGTTGACGTTTTTCAAGGCTTCGTTGGCGGGATAGACCGCTGTTTTCCGGGATTCCGATTCCGACGCGTTCTCGGACGCGTCTGTTCCCCGGCCCGGAACGAGACCGCAGGAATGAGAAAAAACGGCAAGGAAAAATCCCGCTGCGGCGGTCAGGATCGCAGTTTGTATCGGATGCCGTTTTGCCTTGATGTTGCTTTTTGACATGTTCATCCTCGTTCTGCGGTTTTGTTCGTTTCGGTCGTTTCCCTGCATCTTTTAGACGGCCGGAGCGTCGGAAATCTTAGCGTGTTTTTCGTTATTTCCCGCTTAGTGGGTGGGTACAGCCGACCATCCGGGACATCAACGAACGGAAGGATGCGACGCGGGGCGGGAAAAAGGCCAACCGGTCGGTGACCGATTGGCCTCAATTATGTTTTTGTTCAGACGACCGGACTTGAATCAGTTGGCCGCATTGAGCTTGGTCTGAAGCTCGCGCATTTTCTCGCGGTAGGCTGCGGGATCGCTCTGGCGAAGCTTCTGGATTTCATTGTACTCTTCCGGGAATTTTTCCTGAAGCTGACGGATGATGCTGGTGTTGGCGCCGCCCTGAACGCTGCGTCCGCCGGGCTGCTGACCGCCCATGCCGCCCATGCCGCCGCGACCGCCGGCCGGCGCGATCGTGATCTTGTTCTTTTCCGCGAGCTCGTTGAAGGAGCGCATCGCAGTGGCGGAGTCGGTCTTGTCGGTTTCGAGGAGCTTGTCGATGGCTTCTTTTTCCTTGTTGAGGAACTCGATCGCGTTGGCTTTCTGCTGTTCGGCCGTTTCGGGGAGATCGATTTCGAGCTTCTTCGCGAGTTCGGCGAGCTTGGCGTTGGCATCGTCGATATCCTTCTGGATCTTCGCAAAAGCGTCTTTTTCCTTCTCTTCGATCTTCTTCAGAGCCTGTTCGCGCGGGGTTTCGGCTTTGAGTCGGTCAATGGTCTGCTGGAGCTGGCCATTGCGAGCGCCACGGGCACCGCCCATGCCGCCCTGACCGCCCATGCCGCCGCCGAAGCCGCCCATGCCGCCCTGACCGCCCATGCCGCCGCCGAAGCCGCCCATGCCGCCGCCCTGACCGCCCATGCCGCCGCCCTGACCGCCCATGCCGCCGCCGAAGCCGCCCATGCCGCCCTGACCGCCCATGCCGCCGCCGAAGCCGCCCATGCCGCCCTGGCCACCGGCACCACCACGACCGCCACGGCCGCCGCCTTGGCCACCGGCTCCACCGGCACCGCCACGACCGCCACGGCCGCCGCCTTGACCACCGGCTCCGCCCATAGCGCCGCCCATGCCGCCGCCGAAGTCGCCCATGCCGCCCATCATTCCGCCCGCGCCGCCTGCGCCGCCGGGCTGGACCTGTTGACCTGCGGCCGCGCCGCGGTTGCCGCCGCGATTGCCGCCGCGATTGCCGCCGCGACCGCCGCCGTTAGCCTGTCCCTGAGCGAATGCAACACTGCCGGTGAGGGCGAGCGCCAGAATCGCAACTGTCATTTTGTTCATCGTTTCGTTCCTTTCAAGTTGAATTGGTTTTGTCAGTCGTGATGCCGAGCATCATTATTGTTCCATGACTTTAAAGAACGCTCATTTTTCAAAAAATCAACAGGAAATATGATTTTTTTCGAAAAAAAGCCGCGATTACAGCCGTCTGCGACGAATTTGCACCTGCTTCCTGCCTTCATATTTCAAAATACGGTTGGGAAACATGCTTGAAAAGCCGTCGAACGATGCTATAATAAAGCCTGGTCGGTTTTCCTCGCTTTAGCCGGGTGCTTTTTGCTCTTCCTCGCAGCACCGGTGCCGACCGGCGAACTGAATGGCAGGAAACAACTCGCTGCTCCGGCAGCGGATACAGGAGATGAGCATGGCGATCGAAGCCGTTAAAGCATATTTCTCGAAATACGGGATGGCGGACCGGGTAAGGGAGCTTGACGACTCCAGCGCCACGGTGGAACTGGCGGCTCAGACTTTGGGATGCGAACCCTGCCGGATTGCCAAGACGCTCTCGTTTTCGGTCAACGGCCACGTCATCCTGATCGTCGCCGCGGGCGATGCGAAGATCGACAACCCGAAGTACAAGGCGCGGTTCGGGGTCAAGGCAAAAATGCTTACGCCGGATGAAGTGGAGACGCTTGTCGGCCATGCGGTCGGCGGCGTCTGCCCGTTCGGCATCAAAGAGGGGGTTACGGTCTATCTCGATGCCTCGTTGAAAAGGTTCACGACCGTTTTTCCCGCCTGCGGCAGCAGCAACAGTGCGATCGAACTTACGATCCCCGAGCTGGAACAGTATTCCGGCTTTGTTTCCTGGATCGACGTCTGCAAGAACTGGCAGGCCTGATCCTTCCTGCGCCCGGACAGGGCTTTTCCGGTAATCATTTCCATGATGGATGACCGAAAGGCATTCTTATTGCCTTTTTGCTGAACAGCCGCAGATTATTCTCGCGGTAAAAAAACGGAGCGGGGTGGTCTTTTTTTACATTTTTTTGCCATGGCGGCTCGTGTTTTTCATGAAATGTCCATGTTTCTTATTTGTTTTACGTTTTGTGAAACAATATTGGGGCATGAGTTCATATTTCAGGTGGAAACGATTTTGGCATGGGATTTGCTCTTACATGGCAACAAACCAGCGAACAGATAGGAGGTTCGTTATGAAACTGGTGATAGCATATATTCAGCCGGATCGGCTGAACCCGGTCAAGCAGGCATTGTATGCCCGCAGCGTTTTCAAGATTTCCGTGACCAATGCCCTGGGATGCGGACAACAGCGCGGTTACGCTCAGATGTGGCGCGGCGCGTTGAAGGAAGTCAATCTTCTGAAGAAAGTCCGTCTGGCCATCGCAGTCAACGATGAATTCGTTGAGACCACGATCGAGGGGATTTGCGAAGGCGCGAGGACCGGCCATATCGGCGATGGAAAAATCTTTGTCCTCCCGATGGATGAATGCATCCGCATTCGCACGGGAGAACGCGGTTCCGAGGCGATCGGATAAGAAACACGAGGTAAAAATGAAAAAAATACTGACACTCTTTGCCGTATGCGGTGCGATGTGCGCCGCATCGGCCGCGGAAGACAGCGCACCGGCTTCGATGGAAGCGGTCGAAGCTGTTCAGTTCAACTTGAACGTCGTCTGGACGTTGATCGCCGGTATCCTGGTCTTCGTGATGCAGACCGGCTTTGCATTGGTGGAAGCCGGTTTGACGCGGGCCAAGAACACCAGCAACATCATGATGAAGAACGTGATGGACTTCGTGATCGGGTCCGTCTGCTTCTGGATCATCGGTGCGGCGTTCATGTTCGGCGCGACCAAGGGCGGATTCATCGGTACGGACGGCTTCTTCATGGACATCTTCAAGGCAGGCGACGACTGGAACTGGACGTACATGTTCTTCCAGACGATGTTCTGCGCCACGGCCGCGACGATCGTTTCCGGCGCCATGGCCGAACGCACGCAATTCCGTTCCTACCTGATCTACTCCGCGGTCATTTCGCTCTTCATCTACCCGATCGCGGGCAAATGGGCCTGGGGCGGCGGCTGGCTGGCGGACCTGAACTTCCATGACTTCGCCGGATCCACAGTGGTGCACAGCGTCGGCGGCTGGCTGGCGCTCACCGGCGCGATTGCGCTCGGACCGAGACTCGGCAAATACGGCCCGGACGGCAAACCGCGCGCCATCCCCGGTCACAACATCGCGTTCGCGGCGGTCGGCGTGCTGGTCCTCTGGATCGGCTGGTTCGGGTTCAACCCCGGTTCGACGGTCGCCGGCAATGGCGACATCGGCCGAGTTGCCCTGATCACGAACTTCGGTGCGGTTGCCGGCACCCTGACGGCGATGTTCACCGCGTGGGCCATCCTGAAGAAGCCGGATGCCTCCATGACGCTGAACGGCGCACTCGCCGGCCTGGTGGCGATCACCGCCCCGTGCGACATCGTGACGCCCGTCGGCGCGCTGATCATCGGCGCTGTCTCCGGCGTGCTGGTGGTCCTGAGCGTGCTTGCTATTGACCGCCTCAAGGTCGACGATCCCGTCGGCGCGATCAGCGTCCATCTGGTGAACGGCGTGTGGGGCACGCTCGCCTGCGGTCTCTTCGGCGCGGAAGCCACGCTGAAGATCGCCGGTGCGGAAGCGAACACCGGACTGTTCTACGGCGGCGGCTTCCACTCCACCGCGATCCAGCTCCTCGGCATTGCCGCGTACGGCGCATGGGCGTTCATTCTGGGCATGATCACGTTCATCACGCTCAAGAAGACGGTCGGCCTTCGCGTCAGCGCGGAGGAGGAACTCAAGGGCCTGGACATCACCGAGCATGGGAACGATGCTTACGCGGGATTCCAGATCTTTGCGAATGAATAAATAAAGGTTTGTTCCCGGACGGGATTTCGGGCGGCAATGATGATGAGTCCGCCCCGGATCCCGTCCTTTTTTGTGTTCATTCCGGGCGAAAGCTTTTTATTTGGAGTTTTTCTGCAATCTTTCCTTGCAAATGGAAGGAAAGAAGACTATATTACCTTTTACAACACCCTGCTATCCAACCGTCTTCATTCACAAGGAGCAAGACATGATGATGAACAAGACTTTACTTGCCGCAGCACTGCTTATTGGCGGAGCGACCCTTTTCGCGGGGGACGTGTTTCGTTTCCGCGGCGAAAACTCGCAGGGGATTTTCGAGGAAACGAGTCTCCTGAAGACCTGGCCTCAGGGAGGACTGACTCCGAAATGGACTTACAGCGGACTCGGCGAAGGATGGTCGAGCCCGATCAAAGTCGGGAAATACCTTTACATCACCGGTTCCGACATGAGCGCGAAAAAGGAAATGGTGGTGTGCCTGGACCTCGACGGAAAGAAAGTCTGGCAGACTGCGACCGGTTCCAGATGGGAAAGAGCTTACCCCGGAGTCCGCTGCACCCCGACCTACGTGCCGGGCGAAAAAGACGGGGAGGGGTGTCTGCTCGTGACGACGGGGAGCGGCGAAGTATTCTGCCTGAACGCCGCGGATGGAAAGATACTGTGGTCGAAAGCCGTTTCAAACGAATATAACACGAATTTCATGAACTGGGGCATGGCGGAGTCTCCGGTCGTGAAGGACGGCATGGTCTTCGTGACCGCGGGCGGCAGCAAGGCGCTGGTCGTGGCGCTGAAGATCGCCGACGGTTCCGTGGCCTGGACTGCCCAGTCCAATAACGACAGGCTGGGCTATGTGACCCCGGTCATCGTGAAAGACCAGCTCATCGTGATGACGGACGGTAAAGTGAATGGGATCAACATCAAAGACGGCGCCATGATGTGGGAGGACGATTACAGGGCCACCTCCGAGATCACCGCGCGGAACGGCAACAACGCCAATACGCCCGTTGTCGAAGGCAGCCGGTTCTTCGTGACCGGCGGTTACAACCGGGGCGGCGTGCTGTACGAACTGAACGAGGACGGAAAAGGCGTCAAGGTCATTTGGAAAAACAAGGACTTCGACCCGCATCACGACTGCGCCGTGCTGGTTAACGGTAACCTTTACGGTTCGAACATGGCGAACAACAACGGCGGAAACTGGATGTGCGTGGACTGGGAAACCGGCGACACGATCTACGAAACGCCCTGGAGCAACCTCGGCAAAGGCACTGTGATCTATGCCGACGGCATGCTGTACCTGTACGAAGAGAAACGCGGCACGCTCGGGCTGGCGAAGCCCGGAGACAAGTTTGATATTGTCAGCAGTTTCCAGGTCAATTTCGGAAACAAGGAACACTGGGCGCATCCCATGATCTGCGACGGCGTGCTGTATGTCCGCCACGGCGACGTCCTCGCGGCGTTTGACATCAGGGCGAAATGACCTCCCCCTCAGTCTTTTGACCTGTTGGCTTGTTCTGCGGCATAAAATAATGCGCCGGTGCGAGGACCCCGATGCCGAAATACAAAACAATGGTCGACCGGGCAGGACCGAATCGGCGCGACGCTTTTTAAGGGGAAAATTAGCTCACATCTCAAATTTCTCCGTTTTTTGCGATACGAACCCTCGTCCACTCAAACTTTTTCAGCCCAAACGTTGAATGCAATCGCGATTATTGAGCACAAAAGCAGTGAGGTTGAGGTTTTTATATGTCGTTATGAGTGTGAATAGGAAAAAGACGCTCGGATCTCATCGATTATGTGTTTCATAAGACGTTGTTCCCTTGTCTACAACATCTTGTTTTTTTTCAAAAAAGTTGAAATGCTTCTTGATTTTGAACGAATACGCTGTATAGTATACCACATTGATAGTTTATTGGTCGGTCCCGTCGTTATCCCCCGAGTGCGACGAGACTTTTTTGTATACTCAAACCAGCAAGAGGGACAGCATCTATGCCATGCCGTTACACCAATGCCAAGTACATGACAATCGCGGATCTTATTTCAAAAAGACTCCGCGCTGGGGAGTTTTCAATTGAAGGGCGTTTCTACAGCCGGGACGAACTGGCGAGGGCTTATCATATTTCGCCGGGGACAGCCCGATCCGTGTTTCGCATACTGGAAGACCGTGGCATCATAACGTGCAGGAAGGGTAAACGGCCGCTCCTGACGGATGTTATGCCGGACAATTATACATCGTCGGTATACAGTCCGATTTTCTTCCGGGATTCCTTAACGGCGGAAACGCCGGAATATGACTACCTGACATTCTGTGTACGGAATATCCTGATGCGCCAGAAAATCAGCCTGCGCGAACATAACACTGATTGGTCGGAGTTCGAAGATCTTGCGAAGCATACAGTAGGAGATGTTGCAGTCGTGTTCTCCTCTCCATCCACTGAAAACACATTGCCGAATCAGTTTCCGACCCGCCGTCCGGCGGGCGCACAAATCGAAATCCTTTTTGACCAGCCCAAAAACAATGCGGTATCTTTGTTCACACGGAAAGCCGGTCTGGACTGTACCCTGCATCTGATCCGGCACAACATCACATCCGTCTTCCACATTACATCTCGGCATTCGGCATTTCCGTGGTTCAAGCACGGTTGTATGCCGAGCAAGTTACAGGAATACATTCCGGAATGCAAGGTCTCCTCCATCGTATTCGATGATGAACTTGAGATGTTTCCCGGGTTTTTAATGGATTCAGTCCCGGTCCTGGCAAAGCCGAATCATGCGCCAGTTGCGATTCTGATAGACGATCCGTTCCTGTCCGATTTCCTGTCCGCCGAAATTCGGGTTGGCACGTATCGTACGCCTTCGCGGTGCTTATTCTTCGGTACGGCATTCAACGAACGTACCATGGCGTTTCCCTATTTGGATTTGAAGCTGGATGAGCTTGCCACAGCGCTTATTCGTACAGTTTCGGAAAAGGCTAAGAATCCAACTGCCGATCTGGCCTGTGATTTGCATCTGATTCAGTTCAGGAATCCAGGCGTCGATTGACACGGTCCAGTCTTTCTTGCAAAAAAAAAGTATTGCTTGTCCCATGCACAAGAAGCAGGGGTAAAGTCAAATTTGTAACGACCAGACCAATTCGAGCAGAACTATTGGAATACACAGGCAACGCTCTGATTAAGAAAGAGATATTTAGAAAAACAGCATTCAAGCTCCGGGCCTCATCGTCATCCCGCAGATAAACGTCCTTCAGGCCTTCGCAGACTGCCTCGGTCGTCAGGAAGTCGTCTTCCAGCGAGGCGACAGCGAGGTCGATGAGTTCGGTCAGAACGATGCCACTGGTATGACGGCGCTTCACGACCGTGGTTCCTCCGAACGCGAGGTTCGTGCAAACGCACACGACGATCTCGGCAGAGAGTCCGACCGCGAAGCTCTTGTCGTGACTGTTTCGGATGCCGACGCAGCGGTGTTGCATAGTGAATAGTTCATATGGGCAGTTCATATTTCAACCTGAGGAATAACAACTCTATAGATGCGTTAAATTTATACCGACGAGCTTTGTGCGAGAATACGATGAAAAATAGATATGAGTGGCATTCAGCATACTCCGGTTTTTTGAATAGTCCCGAAATCATCATGATTTGATGCCAGTTTTTGCCGGTGAAGTTAACAGTCAATCATGAAATGAGTGCACCAGTACTAGTTTTGCACTTGCACTGACGGAAAGCAAAAAAATAATCACATGCGGAGGTGTTTTTTTGTTTTTCTTTTCATTTTCCCAATTATACCTCTTGACAATGCGACGTTCCGCAATATATTAAAGCAGACAGGTCTATTTTCGAGACGCAATCCCCCCCAAACAACATCCCATGAACAGGCAGGCATTACAAAATGAAACCGGCGGCTTTTGCGGAAGATGTCAATGTAGAAAAGTCAGCTCCTGCCGGGGTGATTGAACAGGTCCGGGACAATCCGCCATCTGAGCGGAAGGAAGACCCGTTCTCGATTCTTCTTGCAGAAAAAAAAGACGAGGTCGAGCGTCAGACGGGGATCGCGACGCTGCTGAAAACGATTCTGCAGAACAGCAGTATGGATACATTGGACCCGGAGGAGCTGATTGCCGGCGTTATCGCCGAGATCGACAAGCGACTTTCGGCGCAGATCAATCTGATCCTGCACAATGAAGCATTCCAGCGGCTTGAGGGTACATGGCGCGGGCTTCACTATCTGGTTTTTCAATCTCCTGCCGCCAACGACATCAAGATCCGCGTTTTGAACCTTTCGTTCCACGAGATGTTCAGCTGCCTGAAAAAATACCCCGGAACGACCTGGGATCAGAGTCCGCTGTTCAAACTGATCTACGAATCCGAATTCGGGACGGCGGGCGGCGAGCCGTTCGGATGCCTGATTGGGGATTATTATTTCGACGAAACGCCGCCCAGCGTGGAAACACTGAAGAGACTTGCGAAGATCGCGAGCGCGGCGCATGTCCCGTTCATCTCGGGGACGTCGCCCGCAGTGATGAACATGGATTCCTGGCAGGAACTCGCCAATCCCAGAGATTACAGTCGCATCTTCAATTCACCTGAATATCTCACATGGCGAAACCTGCGGGACAATCCGGACAGCCGGTATATCGCCCTGACGCTGCCGAGAGTTCTGGCGCGCATCCCGTACGGAAGCCTGACTTCGCCGGTCAACGGAATGGATTTCGAGGAAGACGTGGGTGCCGGGGTCCCTCATAATCATTGCTGGATGAACGCGGCATTCGTGATGGGGTGCAATGTGATCCGGGCCTATGCGAAATACGGCTGGTGCGTCCGAATCTACGGATTCGACGGGGGAAGCTGCGACGATCTTCTGCCTTCCGGGCAGTACCCGTTTTACGAGGATTCCCCGGTCCCATCTCCGCTGGAGATCGCGATCACGGACCAGCGCGAGACGGAGCTTTCCCATAACGGTTTTCTGGCTCTGTGCAGTCTGAAAAACACAAACCGCGCCGTGTTCCAGAGCGGACAGACGCTGTATAAAGCCAAAACATTTTCGACCAATTCGGCCACAAAGAATGAGGAATTGTCTTCCAAACTGCCCTGCGTGTTCGCCGTGAGCCGTTTCGCACACTACCTGAAGTGCATCCTGCGGGACAAGATTGGTGGATTCCAGGACCCGAAGGAAATGGAACGATGGCTGAACGACTGGCTGGCGGACTATGTTTCCGGAGACCCGGACGCACCGGACGAGATCAAAGCGAAATACCCCATGGCCGAGGCACGCGTCAGAGTGGTTCCGCATCGAGACAAACCCGGTCACTTTGAAGCGGAGATATACCTCCGTCCACACTATCAGCTTGACAACCTGACCGCGGCGATCAAACTGGTCGCGCAGATTCCGGAAAGAGAGAAAATCTGAACATGGAAAACAATTCCGTTCATTATCGTTCTTCCAAAAAGCAGGACCGATTTCTGCCGTGCCTGATGGCGCGGCTGACGGACAACGAGCCGCAGAACCGGATCGACCATGTCCCTCAGATGTTCACGGTTGAGCAGCTGAAAACGAACATCCTGAAGAACCTGGAGATGATCCTGAATTCAAGCTCGCGCCTGTCCGCGGACGAGAAAGACTGCGGCGCCATCGTCCGGGATTCCGTGCTGTTTCTGGGGCTCCCGAATTTTTCCGGTCGGCCAAGCAGCAAAGACGCCATTGATGAACTCCGCAAGGAGATCATTCATCAGATCCAATGTTTCGAACCGCGGATCAAAGCCGAAACACTGGAAGTCGAAATGGAGGGAACCCCTGAATTCGGGGACGAATATATCCTCCGCATTTCCGGCACGGTCGTGGCGGATCCAATCAACGAATTTATCGTATTCGAGCAGAAAGTTGTCTGGGACGCTGGATCCCTTTCCATCCTTCCCGAGGCGCAGAACGGAGGCAATCATGGATAAATCTTTGCTGGATTACTATCAGGAGAATCTGGAATATCTGCGGGATCAGGGAAGAGATTTTGCAAGAGAGTTTCCGAAGATCGCGTCCCGTCTGGAAATCACGGAGAATGAATGCGCGGACCCCTACGTCGAACGCATCCTGGAAGGAACCGCTTTCCTGGCATCCAAAGTGGAACGCGAGCTGGACGAGAGCATGCCCAGGATGCTGGAATCCTTCTGGGGCAATACGATGCCCGTGGCACTGGACCTGATCCCGTCGTTCTCAATTGCCGAACTGAAGGATCTGGACCGAAGCAGCATCCCGGCGAATCCCCGGCTCCCGGCGGGCAGCCGTTTCGAGATCATGATGGAAGGCGTCAAATCTCCATGCACATTTTCCACGATGATTCCTCTTTCCGTTCAGCCCGTCGTCTTGGAGGATGTGCGATATCTCAGCCTGGAACTGGAAAAGTACGATCTGACGGCCAATGCCGGGCTGTATCTGAAGTTCCAGCGGCTTGCGGACATCCCGATCAAGGAATACTCCGACGATCTTCTGGTTTATTTGGACATGCCGGGGGAAATGGCATCCAGGCTTCAGCAGCATCTCCAAACGGAATGTACGGCGATTTACGCCCTTGCCGACGGGCGGACACAGGCCATGGATGGAATCCGTTTTGCCATCCCGATGCTTGCCGAAGACGGGGAACCGAATTGGCCGGAGACTAAGGCTTCCGAGCAGAAATCGCTTTACCAGTTCGCTGTGTTCCAGTCCATGTTCCGTTTTATTCGGATTCACGGATTCGGCCGGATCCTGAAGGAAACAGCCGGTGAAACGCTGGAACTGATTATCACGTTCCGGAACCGCTGTTCCGACTTCATCCATGTGATCGAGAAAAAATCCCTGCGCCTCAACTGCGTTCCGGTCTGCAACCTTTTCCGGAAAAAATCCGACAGAATGCTGCTCGGGATGAAGGTACAGCACCATCTGGTCCCCGACCGGACCGCACCGCTGGACTTCGAAGTGTCGCGCGTTCTCAACGTTTCCCTTTTCGACAACGGAACCCAGAAATTGCTGGATTTGTACCGGTTGTTTGACACGGATTTCACGGCGGACGGGGAGGACTCGTTCAATTTCTTCTCCGTGCAGAGGGTCCCCCGGCTGAGGGGCGACACGGAAAAACGGCGTTCAACCTATTCCGGGCAGGAAGTCTTCCTGTCGTTCAGCGGGGAGAAGTATCTGGAAATCCAGCAGAACGCCGTTCAGTTTTCGGCGGAAATGCTTTGTACCAACCGGGATCTTCCGCTGTTCCTGCGGAACGGCGCGGCGCTGAAGGCAAAGGATTCCGGGCTGTTCCGGTCCGCGGTCCTGTTGACTTCTCCGACCGCGCCCGGGGCTCCGCTACTGAGCGGGTTCGGAAAGGAATATGCGGAGAAGGCGGCTTTTTTCCTGCTTCATTTCTCCGACATGCTCTGGTGCGACAGGACCGCGTCCGGGGACATGCTTCAGAAGATCATCCACATGCATATCCCGCACAACCGGGAGGAGTTGTCCGGGCTGGAACGCAGCGTGATCGCGATGGAAAGCACCAAAGAAGTTTTCCGGTATGTTCTCCGGGGGCAGGTATTCTTCGAATCCGGCTGGAAAGTCCGTTTGGTCCTGGACGAGCTCGCGTGCACCGGTATCGGGTATTACACGTTCGGCTGCGTCCTGCGGGAGATTCTGCGGAATTACAAGCCCGTCAATATGCCTGCGAAGATCATACTGGAAACGAAACAACAGGGAGTGATCACGGAATGGATGATCTGAGACGGTTCCACAAACAGATCGCGTCCCTGCTGTCGTCCGGGAAGATGGAGCCGGACTTCTTTGAAGTGGTCCGGCAGTTCGAGCAGCAGCACCCCGAGCTTCCCCGCATCGGCTATGCCAGGCGGAGCGGCCAGGA
>Ga0310786_10000559_pt1 | contig 60567 bp, 84 predicted proteins | sample AusTroGonzalo_MG_FD_203881 | JGI IMG/M metagenome (GOLD analysis project Ga0310786, IMG submission 203881) | Bovine rumen microbial communities from tropical cattle in Woodstock, Queensland, Australia - Gonzalo_03 (v2) (version 2) | ecosystem: Host-associated > Mammals > Digestive system >...
CTAGAAAATATTGAGCATAAAGTAAATAAAAACGATGGAAAACATTTGGAATTTTCTAAAGCAGCTTTTTAGCGGAAAATTTGCTGATCTTCTTTGCGCATTGGCCCGCGCGGCGGAGAAGATGTTTGATTTTCTTGCCGAACGGCAGACGTCGCAGGCTGAAAAGCAGAAGCAGAAGCAGATTGAAAAAGCCGAGAAGAAAATCGACGACGCATGCGATACCGGCGACCTGTCTGATTTGTTCGACGCCGCCGCTGAACTGAAGAAGGCGAAGGAGGACAGGAAATGAGGGCTGCATTGATAGCGGTAGCGATAGTCTTTGCCGGAGGATGCGTTACGAAAAACATCGAAGCTCCTATTGTATAGCCGTGGGAAGGCAGATACGGCTCAAAGGAAGACGCGGTGGAGGCCGCCAAACGGATAAAGCTGTCAAAAGGCGAATCCGTATGGATACTGTCCAGCACCACGATGAAAAGACTTTTAAAGGAAACGAAAGAATAACGTCATGAAAAGAGAAAGCATTGTAAGTCCGCGCCTTCAGAAGGCCGTAAAGAAACTCGCGGCGGACGAATATTATTCCGCCCAATACTATATGCTCGCGCCGTTCGCGGTGGATCCCGACGGATACGGGGCGCTGCGCGAGCTGTTCGCGCAGCTCGAAGGGTCTGCCAGGCTTTCCAGGTTCGGACGCCTCGTGGAATGGCTCGCCAAATACGGCGTGGACGTGCCGTACAGCGAGGCCGAGATGAGGAAATGCGCGACGCCCGACATCGTCAAAAAGGCGCAGAGCGTAAAAAAAGGCCAGGAAGCCGGTTTCTACATCGATAAGGCGAAAGACATAGAAGAGTCTTCGATGAAGTCGTACAAGGAAACGCTCGAGATCGACGGCCTTGAATATTTCACCGACCTGCAGTCCATGCTCTGGCAAAACTACTACGACAGGGGCGACAATGTCGGAAAGCTCCAGACCGCCAGGATAGCGTTCGACGCGTCTTGCGATCTGATCATGAACTGACGATCGAGGAGACTGCCGATGAAAAAACTAGCGCTCGCCGCCGTTATATTTTTTACTGGATGCGTGCATGAATGCGGCACATGCGGCGAAAACGACAAGCCGCAGCAGGCCGCCGTCGTCCAGCAGCCGGCGAATCCCGCGTCTTCGTTCTAGGATGAGCACTACGTATGGGAGTCATGGACGTACGGTACCAACAAGGTTGAAAAAACAAAGTAAATTCGGCTAAGGAGTCACGACATGTCGAACGCCGACTATATACAGAAATACAAGGACACCGACGAAATAATACGCACGTATTTCCAGGCGCGCGACCGGTACGGACAGCTCAAAAACGTCGACGGAATAGTATCCCCGCTTAAGATCGACAACAGACAGCTCGCGTCGCCGACAGACCATCAGGGCGATACCCCGCATTGCGCGGCGTACAGCATATGCAGCATAGTCGAGGCCATAAACTGGAAACGCACCGGAAAGATATGCAACCTGAACGCCGACCAGGTATACGCGAAGGCCAAACTGCTCGACGGCGACGTAAATTCTGACGGCACCTTCCTAGAATACGCCATCCAGGCCGCGCTCAAGCTTGGCGGCTTCAACAATCCGAAAAACATAAAGATAGGCTTTTTATACAACGACGGGAAGAAAGACGCGGTCGAACCGTTCAAATACTTAATACATAAATACGACTTTGTCCACTGCGGATTCAACATCTCGACCGGATGGTACGCGTGCAACGACGCGCAGCCTGTCATAAAGCATACTAATATCTGCTGCGGCGGACATGCTGTAGCCGCCGTAGGATATGACCAGCAGGGCGCGTACATACAGAATTCTTGGGGAACGGAGTGGGGCAGTAAGGGATTCGGCATACTTCCGTGGGACGTGTTTAAACGCGAGCTTATATACTGCTGCTACATCCAGAACTGCTATGACGGCCTGGGAGAATAAAAATGAAGAAAATCTTCTATACGATATGGTCGAAGTTTCTGACTGCGTTCGGTAACATTAAGGTCTTTAAATGGCCGCTATGGATTGTATACGATCCGGACGACTTCCAGGTTACAGGCGAGAACGTTCTGGATATTATGAACGTGTTGAAACCCGGCGACATCGTTCTTCGCGGCTATAATAAATACTTCGACGGGAAGATGATCCCCAATTTCAAAAACGATGTCATAGGAATCGGCTTCTCGCACGGCGCTATATACATAGGAGACAATATCATTTTGCACGCCGTGGCGGAAGGAGTCTCCCAGATAAACGTAGTGGATTTCTGTCAATGCGATCGAATAGCAATATTTAGACCAGTTAAAGGCGGGGCCAAAAACGCGGTAAAGAACGCCAAGAAATACGCCGGGAAAAAATACGACTTCATCTTCCGGGAAAACAACAACAGCGTTTACTGCTTCGAGCTGTGCAAGCTGGCGTATCCCAAATCCGACATAAAGACAATGTCCGTGAAGAAGTTCTTCGGCCTCATAAAGAAGAACGTGTACGTCGCGCAGTCCATAATCCAGGCGAAGGACTTCAAGCTAGTCTACTGCGTCAACCGGAAAAGCGGTATATTCTTTAAGGAATAATTTTTGCAGGACAGATTGCTCCCTAGGCAATTTGAGGCGCCAATTGCATGATTGGCGCCTCTAACTGTTTTTATGCGTCGGTTTTAAAGCCAACGGAAGTAAATAGATTTATAAACGTTACTAGGGATAACGTTTTAAAACTAAAGGAAATACATCATGCAAAGACCGATAACTGTAGACGTTGCCGCCAATGTCTATTATCAGAATAATCCTAAAATGTTCCTAAGGCTTCTAAACGTACTTAAGTCTTCGCGCAGAGCCGCGGATATCGTTAGGTTCGACCGGGAACTGAGTTCGTGGGTAACTGAAACTACGCCGCTGCTAAAAGATCATATATACAATATATAGACTAAAATATATTGGATAATAAATAATATATAGGATTTTCCAAAATGCAATACATGCGGCAAACCGTTAACCGGCAAAAACGTGTTCAGGATTTTTAACCCCAGATATACGTTTTGTGACGCTTTTTGCGTGCAGCGAAATCCAGACCTGCTGAAAAGCAAACGGCTGAAGCGCGAACTGCGCGTAGAACAAGATCCTGAATACCAGGAGCGGATAAATGCCAAAAGAAAGGAAACTGTCAAGAAAAAATACGGCGTAGATTTTGCTGTACAGGCGCCGGAGGTGCGCGAACGCGTACGTTAGACGGTATTGGAAAAATACGGCGTAGACCATGTCTTGAAATCTCCGATTGTAAAAGATGCCATACGATAGACTGTACGCAGAAAATACGGCGTTGAATTCTATGCGTAGATGGATGAGTGCAAGCAAAAAATAAAGAAAACGCTAATGGACAGATATGGTGTGCAGTCCGCCGTGCATATACCGGGATGCAAAGAAAAAACACGCCAGACTAAAAAGCGGCGGTACGGCAGCGAAAACTACGTCAATGTAGAGAAAATAAAGCGAACCAAAGCGTCGAGATATGGAGACGAAAACTATGTCAATCCCGAGAAGGCAAAAAGAACCATAAACGCCAAGCTCAGAACAAACCCCGATTTATGGCGTGAACGCAAAGCCAAGACCGAAAGCACGTGCTTGCAGAAATACGGCGTGAAAAGCGCTAACCAGCTCGAATCTGTAAAACGCAAAAAAGAACTGGCATGTCTTAGGCACTACGGCGTTCCAAGCCACAATCAAGCGCCAGAAGTTCGCCGAAAACAGATGTCGCATTATTTATACGACTAGACGTACTTCGACTCCAAACCCGAGCTCTCATTATACATTTATTTAAAAGATCATCATATAGACTTTAAATACCAGCCCGCGGCCGGATTAGAATATGTCTTCAACGGAAAACGCCATATGTATTTTCCAGACTTTATAGTAGAAGGCCATTTCGTCGAACTTAAAGGATCCCATATGATAAACGCTCAAACCGGCAAATGGATATGTCCGTGGGATGCGTCTTTAAACGACCAATATCAGGCCAAACATGAATACGCGCAGTCAATAGGCGTGAAAATCCTATATACGGACGATTACCAGAAATATATTGACTATGTTAACAAAAAATACGGGAAATATTATTTAAGGCAATTTAAATGCATTAAATGATTTAACATACGAACACATTCAAGAAAAAACAAGCCGGCCTTCGCGGCCGGCTTGTTTTTAAACGAAATCAGGTCTCAGCATGTTACTTGCTTTCAAACTTCTTACGAAGGATTTCGTAGGCGTCCTTGTCGTATTCGGCGCGGGCTCCGTCTACCGGCGTAACGACGCTCTTGTAGCCGTTTACGAAACCGCTCACCGCGGCCGAGACGAGATTCTTGTATTCGCGCGCCTTCGGATAGCGGTTGAACACAAGATCGATGCCGTCGCATGCGATGTAAAGCATGTTTTTGGTAAGAACCGCGTCCTCAGCCTTCAACTTGCCGTCGGCGACGAGCTTGTCGACTTCCTCGTCGATGATAGGTTTCCATGCCGCGATAAACGTCTGGCCTTCGGCAGGAACGACCTTAACGATGACGTCAAGCACCTTTACAATGGCCTCTTTTACCTCGGTCTTGGTCTTTCCAAGTTCAACCGCGTAGCCTGCCGCCCGGCCGACGCTTTCGGACACGCCCTTTATGGTCGCTTCGCTTGGAATGGTTTTGCACCCGGACACGAGAACCGCGCACGCCGTAATGATGGCTGCAAACAATGAGAATACCTTCATTTAAATAACTCCTTTTTTCTATTAACCTGATTTCTTACTGATAATAATATACCGGCGCAGGCATTAAACCGTTTTATGCGTCATACAAGCTAATGCGTCTCGCCGTCGGGAAATCTCGCGAACAGGCCTTCGGGCGTCGACATCAGCACGGTCCTGGTTTCACGGAACTTGTAGAAATCGCATCCGGGCCTGTTTACAGGATTATCGAAATCAACCGTCGCGTCGTAAAGGGAATTAAGGTTTATCTGCAGTTCGTCCGGAGGCAGCTTATCGGACCTGGCCACTACCGTAGCGAGGCCTTCTATATTGACAAATACAACTTGATTGTCGTCGGCCTTCAGCCAACGCATGCCGGATTCGAACACGGCGGCGTCGACCGACGGCTCATGGTCGTTCCCCGAAATGACGTACGCTTCGGTTTCAGGTTCGCCTGTATACCCGTCGACGTTCCCGGTTTTCGTCTCGTATATCAGCAGATATCCGTCTGTCAAAAGCCGCTGGCCGCATTCGAACCGCGCGATTTCGGCGAGTCGTCCGCCCGCTACGGCGTCGTATTTCCTGTGTTCGACCCGCGGCGGTTCCTGTTTGTCGTATTTGTCGCACGGACGTTCGTATCCGCCGTAGACGGCGTCTTCCATGACGGTATCGTCTTCGCTTATCCTGTCATACTTGGATACGGCTTCGGCGACCCGCTCGTCCACCACGGCGTCGTATTCGCGCCGCTCGTCCAGCCTCTTATCGGCCTCGTTGTCCGGCGGCGCCCCGTCCTCGTGCGAATTGATGTAGCGCCTGGCTTTGCATTTCCAAATATATTTGTGCAGCAACGGGTTTACGCCGTCCTGCGTCAGCTGTTTATCGAGGCACTCGGATATTTCGTACTTCTCCCGGTTGTTCTCGTCCGGAAAATCCAGCGCGACTATGTCTCCGACGTCCGGCCTTATCTTCTCCGCGTATTTTCCAAGCCTGTCGAGGTCGAAAAACAGAACCGAGCCGTGGACATAGCCCGACAACACGTACCTCGGATCGATATCGCCTATCCTGTCGACCCTGTACGTAAGGAAAAGCAGAGTCTCCAGGTACTCTTCGTTGCGCATCCTGTAGTTCAGCGAATAATAGAGGTCGTCATTTCTAGGGAATTCCACTTTAAAATCGACGTGCTCGTACGGATCGCATACGACTGTCGTCTCCCGGCCGAGTTCGTATCCGCTCAGAAGGCACCGCATTTTTCCGTCGCACGCTTCGCACCGGAACGTTTCGGCCCGTCCGAGGCCCAGCGCGTACGGCCATATGTCGGCGGACGCGTATCCGGTGACGGCATTCCCGGTCGAAGGGTCTATATATGACGTTACGCTACTATCGAACGGCGGCACTTCGCAAATTATATCGGTTTTTTCTATAGGATATTCCCTGTATACGCCTACATACGGAGCCAAATCGCATGCAAACTGTATGGCGTCGAATGTCAACGTTATGTCCGTGTTCGGCACGAATCCGTACTTGTTAAGCTCGAACACGTCGTTGTTTATCTCGGCGAACGCGATCATGTCGACGCTCGGATGGTATTCCGGATTCATTTCATAGCCATACGCGCGTTTAAGCACGACGTTCTGGTCGACTATGTTCTTGAAGTTTTCAAACCCGCTGGTGTTCATCTTCCAATACGAAACGTCGACGCCGTACTACCTGATGTAGTCGGCGTAGTAATTGCGCACTATCTTAGCCTCTTCGTCGAGGTTCCGGCGGCGCATATAGCGAATTTCTTCAATATCTTGCTGGAATACTGCCATTTAACTATTATTTACTTTTAATCGGCGCCGATCGACTTTTTACCGGAAAATGCAGTAAATAAATTTGTTTTAACGAGTTCTGCAAATAGAAAGAACAGGAGAAGACGAAATGAAACTTATCGACATTATGAAGCGGTACAACAAATGCATTCTCAAAGAGAACGCCAAGCTTCGCAGTATTTACAACACGCTTATCCGCGAATGCGACGGATCTGACACCGAAAACGAGTGCGACGTCAGCGAAGAAGATAAAAAGATTTTCTTCGACGAAGAAGACGAAGGCACGGACGAGACCAAGCTTGAAAGCGCAGACGAAAGCCATACGATGTCGATAGCTGAATTTATCGGAGAGGCCGATAAAGAAAACGGCAAAGACGAAGAGAATGAGTGTGACGCCTGCGGCGATCCTTCATGCAAGGACGGCGAGAAATGCGGCCTCAAGGAAGAAGAGGACGAGGAAATCGAAGAAGGCGAAATGCTTTCGGCAGAAGAATTTTTCGGAGGAGCGAAAAAACCTTCCGCCAAAAAGGGTGACAAGAAATCCAAGAAAGATACCGACGAGTGTGACGCCTGCGGCGATCCTTCATGCAAGGACGGCGAGAAATGCGGTCTCAAGGAAGAAGAGGACGAAGAAAGCATTAGCGAAGAGGAATTCATGAAACCCGCGCTTAAAGGCGAAAACAAAGCCGACGGTGAAAAGGCCGAGGAAAGCATTAGCGAAGAGGAATTCATGAAACCCGCGCTTAAAGACGAAAAGACCGATGAAAGCGAAAAGCCTTTCTCCAAAGACGCGTTTTACGGAAAGACAGACGAGTCTAAAAACGAAGAGACGAAGAAGGATGCAAAAAAGCTCAGCGAGTCGCTTCGTAAGAATTATCGCGCCGCCAATCGTAAGTTGTTCAGCTTCTGATCCGGCATATTCAGTATATCCGGCATGTAGAAAAACCTCCGGAGAACCGGAGGTTTTCTTTTTTTAATTCAAATCTATCCGGACGATTTCGTCCGGCTGCTTCTTGCCGTAGAACTCTTTGTACAGACGAAGGCGTTCCTTATAATGGCGCTGGCTGTACTTGGTATTGAACACGCAGTCTATCAGATTGGCCTGGTCTTTGCCGTCATAAAGCCTTAGCACGCGGCCTATCGATTGAATTACACGCGTCGTCGATTTCGAACTGAAGCAGAACACGACGTTATGCAGGCGTTTTATCGAGACGCCCGTGCTCATGATCTGCACATTGGAAAACAGCACGTTGCCGTCGCTTTTCTCGAAACCCTCGCGAATCAGCTCGCGTTCCTGGACTTTCGTCTGCCCGTCCGTATAGAACGCCGCCTTTCTGGGGTAGAGCTCCCGAAACTTCTCGTATAGACTGCGGCCTATATCAATCTTGTCGAACAGTACAAGCGTATTGCCGTTCATCGAAGCTGTTTTATCCAGTATTGGCCTATACAGCTCGCCGTACCATTTTGCGAAATACTCGTGTTCGGCCCTCGCCGCGGAATCGAAGTTTATGCCGTTGAAGTCCGCGGAGACGTATTTAACGGCGGAATCCTGATGGAAAAGCAGGTTCCTGTCCGCTTCGACAGCCTTGTCGCAGATGCTGTAGACCGTGATCTGGAGTTTCGAGATGAAACCGCCGGCCTGCAGGTCCATCGGGTTTTCCCTGTAGACAACGCGCCCGAGCATGCCCGTCAGCTGCCGCAGCTTATGCTTGTCGCGCGGCAGCGTTCCGGAACAGCCTATCCTGATTCTGGCTTTTATTCCCTGGATCATTTCGGCCGTGCTTTTCGCCAGGCACGTATGCGCTTCGTCGCAGATCAGCACGTCCGGCGGCGGAATCTCTTTGATATGGTCGGCGAGCGACTGGCGGTTGGCGACGATGATCCTGGCCTTGGATATGTCGTTTTCGCGCTTTTCTTTTTTCGACATACCGCCTCTCAGCTTGGCGATCAGTTCGCGTCTGATGCCGTATTCGCAGAAGTCTTTCTGAAGTTGTTCGACCAGCTGCACGTTGGGGACCATGACAAGCACTCTCGCGTCGGGCCTGTACGTTCGCCACGCATTCCAAATGAAATTGGCGAGGATATAGGACTTGCCGCCCGCTGTCGGTATTTCGATAAGCCCCCTTCCGTAGCCTTTCCGGAAAAGAGCGTCGACGGCTTCGTCCTGATACGCGCGCTTCTCGAAATGTTCCGGCGCGCTGTCTAAATCTTCCGTTATGTCGAAAGTTTCGAAATGCTCTCCGATTTTCGACTTCAGCGGCGTGATAAAGTCGTCGATATACGCTTTGCACCTGGCGGACATCGCCAGATATTCAAACGAGCCGTACTGCGTTTTCATCCAATCCAATACGTCAAACACAAGACCCGGCAGGAAGAATCCGAACTGGTTGACGCTATACAGCTTCGGTTCGCCGGCATATCCGTATTGCTGCGAAAAGAACGCGCTTGGATTGTCGACTGAAAACGCCTCAACGAGCTCGTCTAAAAGCGTCTGGTTTTTTGCGAGCATCCGAAGCATGTCGCAGTCTTGGTCGTATGTCAACCGGAAAAGTTTTCCAGACGGGAAAACTTCCATTTTCTGTAAATCGTCTTTATACAAATCACGCATGCGGTGGTTCAATGTTCAAAATTCAACTTATATACTTCGACACAGTTTTTGATGTTGAAGCCGAAGTTCTGCAGCACGCCCAATGCGCGTTCGATATATTCGATGTTCGTCTGGGTCTTTTTCCCGAGTTCGACGAGTTCCTTCATCGTTTCGTCAGATTCCATAATCTTGTCTTCAGCCTTCATGCGCAGGACTGAATCTACGTTCTGCGATTCCGACATTTTTTTCTGCATTATCTTTTTTTTCAGATCGGATATGCGCTGGAGATTTTCTTTTTCCTTATAGAGGTATTGAAGCCATTTTGCCCAGATCGACGAGCACATTAAAGCTTTCTCCCGAAGATTGGCGAGAGAGAGCTTTACGTCGTCATTGAATTCAGCGATATACGACGCAAGCTGATTGTTCGTAAGTATTTCAGGGTTTTTCTTAACATTTTCGTTTTTCAAAGAATTCATATATAAATGATATGAATTTAGATTTTTAATTTGTTATATTATTTTTAGAATTTTCCTAAAAAAATTTTTCTTAATTATAGTTTTGTTAATGAATTTAAAATTTTTAATATATTGTAATAAGATGATTTTTATTTATTATATATATTAAAAAATATTAAATTAAACGCGCGTGTATGCATGTGCACGTATATGCGCATGCGCGCGTATAAAGATTTGAAAGTAAATAGTTCTATCAATGATTTTTTAAAAAAAGGTACGATAGCATGACCATAGCAAGTCATAAACGTCTGAGCCCCGGCGTGGAGTTTAACGAGATAGACAGATCCCAGTACGGACAGGATGACTACTCCATAACGGGCACGGCCACGCATATAGCCGGCTTCGCGGACGTCGGACAGGACTACGTCACTAAATGGATAAATTCGAAAAACGCGTTCTACGAGGCGTACGGGTATCCGACGAACGAGCCCGAACGGTATTTCTTCAACGGCGTATGCGAGATAATAGACAGGGGCGGCGTTGCCTACGCGACCAAACTTCCGTATTTCAACGCGGCGAAGGATAAGCTCGCCATGGCGACATATAGCGTAGACCTCGTGACAGTCCCTGACCAGGTGATCGACAGGCTGCGCGAAGTGGATACGTCTTTGACGTCGTATATGCGCATAAGCCTGAATGATTCCGGCGTTTCTAGAATCAGTCTCGAACAGCTTGACGAATACAAGACCGGAAGGATCGTTGTCGACAGGGCCAATTAGATAAGAATCGTCGACATGACCGGAGGCAGGTACGATCAGGCTAAGATAATATCCGGCGACCAGCGTCTGGACGTGCAGTGCCTCGGCGTGGTGCCCGTCCTCGTCGGGTCAGCCAATTCGATGTTCTTCAGAGGACTCATATCTAGCGACATATCCGTCCTTTCGTCGGGGTTCGAAGCGACACCCGGCATTTCAGCGTTTCAACCGGTAGTCGATATGCAGGCTTCCCGGGTCGAAGCGCCGCTGAGCGCGTACTCGCCGGCGCTCATGCAGTTCGGCGAGGGCAATTTCGCGCTTTCTCTTTCGTCGCGCACGGTATACAGCGATTCACTCGGCAGGCGCGCGGTCGAGCAGTTTCCGGCCATAGTGCAGATCCAGCCGGGCTCCGTCGAGCAGCGCAACCTCAGAAGCGTTTGTCTGGCCGTGTTTGTCGCATATAGAGACCAGGCCAATGAGGACAAGATTAACTTTAAGCTCGTCGAGGCGTTCAGCGGCCAGCTCGACCATCTCGCGACGAATCCAGACACCGGGTCGTCGGACTATATCTGCGATAAAGTCAACGGCAATTCGAGATACGTCAACATGTTTTCGACAGTCAGGCCCGGAGTATACGGGCCGGCCAAAACATCCCTGGTGTCGCGTCAGACCGTGAGGTCGCTCGGCTTCTACCGGGAGGAGACGTACAAGCATATCGATTATGTCGGATCGATCGTCGAGCCATTGACGAGGATATTGGACCGCCTGCAGGACCCCAACCAAATACAGCTTGACGTAATGGCCGACGCCGGCATCACGAACATAGCGCAGTTCGTCAAAGACTACGGCGACGACAAGGCCACAGACCCCGAAGAAAAACACCAGTACAACGCCGACATGTACCCGTATTTTGAAATGAAAGACGGTTTTCGCGCGCCGTGGGACAGCGACGACACGGCGGCTTGGTATTCGATCATGCGGAAGATGGACGATTTCTGTAAGAACGTCAGGAAGGATTGCGTGTTCGTCGCCGATGGGTTCAGGCCGTTCGTGTTGGCCGGCAACGAAAAGCTGTCCAGACCGACCAATACCGGCATATGCCAGCTTGGCGGCGCGATGCCCAAGCTGCTGCAGAACATTAGGAAGATGCCTGTTCTCGATTCGTCCTACAGTGCCGGATATTCTAACTGGTTCTACTGTCCGGACTACAGGACCGGAGACTTCTTCTGGTGTCCGCCGTCCATCAAGGCCGCGGGCGTCTACACGTATAACGACGCGTACGGGCACGTATGGTCCGCCCCGGCCGGACTTAACCGCGGAACGGTCAGCCATGCCGTGGACGTGGCGTTCAATCCGTACCGCGACGAGGCCGGCCAGATATACAAGCAGGCCTGGAACTACGCCGTCGCCTATCCGCTCGAAGGCGTGGTGCTCGAGGGTTAGAAGACGATGCAGCTTCAGAAGACGGCTCTCGACCGCGTCAACGTCAGGCGGCTGATGCTCTACCTCGAGAGGATGGTCGTGCAAATTGCCCGCAGGTTCCTGTATGAAGGCAATACGGAGCACAATAGGCAGCGGTTCGTAGACCAGATAACGCCGATATTTGACGACGCGGTCCAAGGCGACGGCGTACTGCGCTATGCGATACGGTGCGACGACGAGCTGAACACTCCCGAAGTGATCGACAACAACGAGATGCGGTGCCTTATCGGGATTGTGCCGGTGAAGACGATGGAATGGATCGTCTGCAATTTCACAATCGGCAACCAGTCAGCCGACGTATACGAACAGATAATGAGCTGATTTACGGGCGGTTGACGGTAAATATAAAAGTTTAGTATTGCGTAGGCCGTATCCCGGAACGGGTTCGGCCTTTATTTTTAGGTAATTGCAGCAGCTTGAGTAAATAAATTTGAAAATGAAAGCTTTTAACGAAAAAGGAAGAATGACATGAGCATACGGACCATTCTCGCGCCCGGAATCCAGAGAAACGAAATCGACAAGTCCCAGTACAGTCCGGCGATGACCGGTTCCAACTGCTATGTTATGGGCTTTACGGACAAGGGCGAGCCGTACGTGCCGATGGAGTTTACAAGCCGCACCGCGTGGACGAGCTATTATGGGACGCCGGACAATGAGGCCGAGCGCTACGCGTATTCCGCGGCGTGCGAAGTCCTTAACCAGGGCGGCCGTCTCTATTTCGCCAGACTGCCTTACGACAACCCCGCGTTCGAAAAGGTCGCGTGTTTCAAGTGGAAAGTCAAGCCGGAACTGCAACTCAGCGACAATACCCCGTTTCACCAGGTATTCGAAGCTGACGATACGATCAAGGACGTGGCCGCGATCGAGCCGAGCGGCAAGCCGGCCGTATACGACCTTTCGGCGATCGACGAGTTCCGTACGGGCGAGGCGGTCGTCGCGAACAACACGTTTTTGATCGCCGACATAGCGTTTAACACGTACGACAGGATTCCGGAAGACGACCGCAAGAACGAAAAGCGCGAGCTCGTAGGCATCCTGCCCGTCATAACGACCGCGGCCAATGCCCTCTACGCGCAGAAGCTCATCGACGTCAAGAATGAGGATGTGCTCGGCTATGAGACGATTGGCAATATCCGCACGCTCGACGCGACGTCGCTTTCCGCCAGTTTTCCGGAAACGTCCGTGCTTGGGACGCTTAGGGTCCGCACGTCTGACATGTGCCGTACGCTTAATACGCGCTATCATTACCAGCTCGTCGACCAGATCTCGCTGCTTTCTACGGTGTCGACTTCCGGCTTGTACGCCGACGCCGACCTTTCGTCAGATAAGGCGATCGACGCCGGCATCAGGAATCAAATCGAAGCCTATCTCAGCGCCAACCAGGCGACCATTTCGCTTTCCTCGTGGAACGGTCAGTACCAGCTTTCCGTCGAACACCTGTCCGGAGACGAGTCCCAGGCGATAAGCGCGGCCTATGGCGGATTCTCGTTTAAAAACCACTTCAAGGCTGAGCAGCTTTGCTCGATCGTAGGCGCCGATGTGTTTGACGCGCAGTATGCGGACCGCTACGGCTGGCATAATTCGGCCGGCGACGACGAAGTTCCGTATACGCTTTCCCGCGAGGCCAACGAGTTCTTCCCGACCATTACGACATTCACGGACGACCGCGGGAATTCCAGGTTCGACCGCGACAACATGAAGAAGATCGGCGTCGTGGTCTATAAGATGTTCGTCGACCCGTCTGAGAACAACAAGATTAATTTCGAGCCGGTAGAGGCGTACGCCGGTTCGCTCTGCCGCACCGACAAGGATCAGACGACAGGCGCCACCACGTTTATCGACACCATCATCAACAGCCAGTCGAAATACATCAACTTCTTCTCCAACTGCTTCAATACGCCGGCCGGCAGGAAGTTCTACCATGATAAGCTCGACATGCTGGTCGTCCAGCCAGGCGCGCAGCGCGACGCTTTCGGTAAGATAGAGATCGAAATCTTAAACGACTACCGCGACGCCGTCAATTACGCCAGACAGGTTCTTACTGAAGCGCCCGTCGACTACGCCGACCTTGACCAGGTTTACTAGGGCATGTGTGACGTTCTCGAGGAGCTTAAGGACTACACTTCGGTTTCGCCGGAAGAAGAGGCCACCCTGTCAAGCGCATAGACGCTCGACCAGGCGCGTCTGTGTATGGATATTATCTAGAAGAAGCTTAATGATATCGACCTGTACGACGTCACCGCTCCCGCGCTTGGCTTTTATTCGGCCATGACGAAGGAGGCCATCAGCATCGACAAGTCCATCTATGACGGCATAAATAAGAGTTTCGAAAAGGTGGAGGACATCAACAAACTCGACATTGACGTCATTCCTGACGCCGGCATCGCGAACATCGCGTCGTACCTCAAGGCCATATACGGCAACAAAGGCGAGTACGACCTAGGAGTGACGGACGATATGGGCAACAGCCTTCTTGGCATGTGGAGATGCGACAGCAACAACGCCGCGGTCAAGATTTGGAAGACCGTCGAGCAGAAGTTCGACAATTTCTGCAAGAATGTCCGCAAGGACTGCATGTTCATCGCAGATGGACCACGTCCGCTCGTGCTCGCGGGTCAGCGTAAGATCGTCCGTTCTACTAAGCCGGCCAATACTATTGACGCGAATATTATTCCGTATCTAAAGTATATTACCGGCCTCAACACCAGCTATGGCGCGTGTTATGTCGATTGGTTCGAGACGGCCGACGAGTATTCCGGAGACTTCTTCTGGTGTCCGCCGTCCATCAAGGCTATGGGGGTTTATATCAACTGCGATATAAACCATAATTACTGGGATGCGCCGGCGGGCCTTAACCGCGGCGTGATCGAGGCGACAGACATAGCGTTCAGTCCGACGATCAAGCAGGCTGGATCCTTCTACGAGAAGAACTTCAATTATGCGATAAACTATCCAAACGACGGCATCGTGCTCGAGGGTCAGAAGACGCTGCAGACGAAGCCAAGCGCGTTTGACAGGGTAAACGTACGCCGTCTGTTCCTGCGTCTCGAGCGCGCGGCGTTCCAGGTAGCGAGGTACTTCGTATACGAGCCGAACACCGCCTACACGCGCCAGCGTCTCATAGACGCCCTGAATCCGTACTTCAAGGAAGCCAAGGACAACGGCGGTATCTATGACTACAAGATCCGCTGCGACGAGGTACTCAATACTGACGACGTTATCGACCGCAATGAGCTCAAGGTCGCAATCGGCATCAAGCCGGTTAAGACTGCGGAGTTTATAATGATTGATTTCGTTGCGCTGCGCACCGGCGGCAGCTGGTCTGAAGCCGGATTCTGATAAAAACGGAAACCTGAAATAAAAAACGGGGCCGTAATTACGGCCCCGTTTTTTATTTCCAAATCTTTTTCGGCAATGGAAATCGTGTTCAGACTCAGTAGAGCAGGTACTTTAGCGATTTTGGAAGTACTTCGTCGACTCCATATTTCGATTTGGCGGTTTTAGCCTTCAACGAATTAATTATTTCTTCAGCCTCGTTCGCGAATCTGCTCATGTCCGATTTGAACCGCTCTATACCAAGTTCGCAGAAGTCGGCAGGCAGTGTGCATTTTTCATCTATGAATCCGTGCGGATAAACCTGTTTGATATTCAGATCGACATTAAACATCGTCTTGCACGTAGAGCGTGAAAGTTGAATGAAATACGGGATTCTGACGATTTTGTAGTTGGCTTCGGAATAAAGTCGGTCTTTTGCTTTATCCGCCAATATTCTAGAAGCCTGTATATAGTGAGCGTACCCGTCGAATTCTACAATAGTCATCGTCGATTCGTTTCGATAATCAGGTTTGAATCTCCCGAGATACGATTTATCGTGAATCCAGCTTCCGCCCAGTTTCTTTTCGAGAAAAACGCCTAAATTGGATTCAGTAAGATATTTTTTCATTTTTTGATTATACCGCTGAAGTTCTGCTGCAAGTCAGGAACGAAAGTAATCGACGGCGCCGGAAAACTGCTGGCGCACTTCGAACGGACATACTGTCCGTCTTCGCTGGTATCCTACGCGGATGTGCGATGGAGCGCTGGCAACATGTATTATAAGCTTGGATTCAGGCTGCTGAGGTTGTCTCCGCCCAACTACTGGTATTTTAAACATAATTCTTTTGTTCTTATCTCTAGAATTCGCTGCCAGAAGCATAAGCTCGTAGACATGCTCGAGAACTCCGACCCGGGAAAATCCGAAGCTGAGAACATGAAGGTCAACGGGTACCGCCGGATATTCGATTGCGGGAACATGGTGTTCGAAAAAATATATTGATTTTTCGGTAAATAACAAATATGAAAAATACAGACGATTTTGGTCTTATGTCACTTGACGACGCGATATCTCATTGTTATGATGTGGCGGAGAACGCAGACGCCGACACGTGTGAGGCGTGCCGGATGGAACATTTGCAGTTGGCGGCATGGCTTGAAGAGCTGCTGGCGCGGCGCGCTTCAGATCCCGTGTTCGCGCTATGCGAGGCGATGTTCGACGAATCGGCGTTGAAATGTCCGACGATGCGCGAGGCCCAGCGCGTTTTCAAAAAGAACGGATATACGCTCGCGAGGCAGTGCGGATCGCATCAGATATGGAAGAAGCCCGGCGATCCCATACCGATCGTGCTGCCGTACCATTCAAGAGACAATGAGTAGGTCCGGCCGGGCGACTGGAAGAGGATAATGAAGGAGCATAGGCTGGTTGTCTGAGTCAGTTTAGCCGTTTATTTTTTCGTAAGGCAGGCCATAATGGCCTGCCTTATTTTATAAGTGCGTTTTACGTTTGGAAGTAAATAAAACCAGTTAAGGAGCATTTTTTCCATATGATACATCAGCTTATTTGTGAAGGGCAGGTCTGCGACCGCTCCGTGGTCGTTGTAACGCTCCGCACCGTAGACACATCTGGTCGGTATCCCGTATCGACCGTCACTACCGCATATTACGAGGTCGATTCAGCTTTAGCGCAAAGGCTTGTGAAGACTGACGTTTTCTACAGCGGGGACGACTGTGATCAGATTTCGCGGATATTAGCCGGCTAGATACCCGACATAATCCGGCGCAGGACGCAGACAGGACGGATCGGGCTCAGACCTACGCCGGACGAGTTAGAGAACGATCTCCGCGCCGTGTTTTCCAAGAACGGCGGGCCTATGCCGGTATACAGGTTCGTATGCGACCAGGCCGAAGGCTGTGTAATTACCGACGGCGCGAGACAGGTGATGCGCGGCGTATGGAGCGGCAAGTCTCTTGCTTAGTCGCGCGTTCCTACGGCTCGTGAAATGGCGAACAGTCTTCCTGACGCGGAGGGCGTTTTGGATATGGAGCTTCCTGATTGCGACAATCCTGACATATGCGTCGTGTTCAGCGAAGAACCGGCGTCTGAAGATTCCGCGACCAGGGCCTTTAAGAAGGATGTCGACACGGCTCTGGCCGCCATGTTCCCGGACGCGCCGATGTCTACCCGCTGCTATAGAGAATGCGGGCGAACCGTGCTGGCGCTTGACGTTTGCGGGGACGTGGACAATAGCGTGCTCGAATTTATGGCCGAGCTTGGCTGCTGCGATCCCGAGATACAGCGTGGAACTAAAGGTTCTACCGTATATTTCTATTTCGACAAGCCTATTTCCGCGCCGCGGCTGTGCGAAAGCCGGTCGGATCCGGCCGTTGTCGTCCTCTAGGTACGCGGCGAGCCAGACAGGAAGTTGTGGGTCGGATGCGCGATGGAAATGCAGGATCTCAGCCGTTTCGACTGCGGGACGGCAACAAGGGTTTTCGCCGCTGGGAGATATTCAAGAGCGATGGATGTCGATCGTGCCCGCCGTGCGGTCAAGGAAGGCGTCGACATCGTGCTCGGCGGGCATATGTTCAACGTAAAATCGGTTTCAGCCAGAGGCGGCGCTATTGTCGCGGAGGCGCGGCGCGTGATCGGCCCACGTCAGTCGGTATGCGATTTTCCGGCTAGGCTTGTCGAAAGGCTGCGCAGCAAATGCGTTCTTCCGCGCCGGGACGAGCTCATGTTCGAGTCGTGGGCGGCGAAGTCGGGGTTTAAGACAGGCTCCGCGAAAGTGCTCGGCGGCGAATATTGGTGCGACGAGCCGGCGTTCGGTGAACCGTGCGAATGCGTGCGGGTTTTGATATCAAAAAGAAAATAACAGGTATTTCGAGGCATTTGCAGTAAATACTTTTTAAGAGAGATTAAAAATGGCGAGACTTATAACAGACGCTTGCTCGACAGAGGGCTTCAAGTTCATAACCGAGTCCGTTAAGGACAAGGCCAAGCCGCCGATGTACATTCTCGAAGGCGTTTACGCCCAGGCAGAGGTCGTCAACGGCAATTCGCGTTCCTATCCGTACGAGCTTCTCAAGGAGGAGATCGAGCGTTTCGACAAGGAGATGATCCAGACTTCGCGCGCGCTCGGAGGGCTCGAGCATCCTGATTATCCGGACATCAAACCGGATGATTCCTGTATAAGGATTCTTTCCCTTAAAGAGGACAACAACAAGACATGGGTCGGCAGAAGCTGCATTTTGGCGTCGGCTCCTGAATGGGGCATAAAGGGTACTCCGAAAGGCGATTTGCTCCTGTCTCTTGTTCAATACGGCACGAAAGTTGGTTTTTCGACACGTGCGCTCGGCGAGTTGAACGAGGATGAGACGCGCGTAGTCGCGATGAATCTCTGCACGATCGACTGCGTGCTGAATCCCAGCATCGGGTCTTTTTGCAACAGTAACGGAAACAGATTCGTTAACGGCATTCTCGAATCTAAGACATTCGTCTGTGACTTACATAATAGAGTTGAGCCCGTCTATGAACATTTCGAGAGGAAGCTGTCACGCATGCCGAATACGCGCATTTCGTCCAAGAAGGCGGTATTTCTTGGCGCAGCCGTCCATGATTTCTTCGAATCGCTTGTAGATTGATGTTTTCATGCTGAACGGAGTAAATAAAATTAAGCATATAGAGGAATACCCGTGTTTTTAGATGTTTTCTGGGATTCGCGGGTAAATAAAAATGCTTACGCAAAGGACTGAAGAATTATGAGTTTGAAATCTATTAGAGAGAGCTATTCGAAGCTGCTGACGGTATTCAAGGACGCCGGCGTCGCGCTCAACGAATCGCAGAAGGCCGACCTTGATACGTTCGTGCTCGCGCTCGAATCCAATATGGAGTCCCAGCGCAAGCAGGCGATCAAGATGACTAGGGATGCGGTGTAGGCCAAGATGGAAAAGGAGTACCGGCAGGTCTTCGAAAGCATCATGGCTAACATGCAGGAGAACGCGCGTATCGCGTCTAAGATCCAGCAGAAAGTTGCTTCGCTTAACGAGTCGAAGAAGATTTCGCAGAAGGTTGACCAGTATCTTGATCTCTATGTCGAGAAGGTGCTTCCCAAGAAGACTGTCGTTGATTACGACCGTATGCGTAAGCTTGAAAGGCTGCACGAGTCTCTTAAGGATGCGCTTGTTGCCGACGAGGACGCCGTCCAGGAGAAGATGAAGAAGCTCGAGGAATCATATAAGGTTAAGCAGTCCAAATGCGAAACTGAAGTCGCCAAGGCGCGCGCCAGGCTCAACGAGTCAATGAAGACGGCGCAGGAGCTTAAGTCCAAGCTTGAGCAGTTCAAGGCGATGGCTCTTCTTGAATCCAAGACCCGCGATCTGCCTTCGTTTGAAGCCCGCCGCGTGAAGCGCCAGCTTAAAGAGGCGACAGTCGAAGAGATAGAGCAGAAGTTCGATAAAACGCTTAAGAACGTCCGCGAAGAGGCTAAGGCTGTCAAAGACAACGCGAAGAACGACGTAAAGAAGACCGTCGAGGCCGAAATCGATCAGATTCTCGGAGACGACGGAGTCGAGGAAGACGAATACCGCCGTCCTAAGAACCAGCCGCACAACCTCCATCGCGTCGAAGAAGGCGAAGACGAAGACGACGTGTTCGAGACGGCCGAGACGGTCAAGGAGACCTATGACGGCGACGTGGCGCTTGACGAATCCGATGTGATCGACGCCGCGCAGATGAAGCTCTGGTGCAGTCAGGCTAAGGAGCTTAACTGACGATTTCGGAGGCCGGGTGGCCTTCGACCAAACAAAAACAAATCAAGAGAAAGATTCAAACGATGATTAACAGTTATATTGCTGATCCTCATCAGAAGAGACTGCTCAAGAAGTGGGCTCCTATCCTCGAGTCGGGGAAGAAGATCCAGTCCGAGAGCACGAAGATTGCGCTTGCGTAGGTGCTCGAGAACACCCGCAACTTCTATAAGATGCATAACATGCTGAACGAAGCCGGTATTCCTTACGGCGGTGGCACTCCTGATCCTAATCAGGCCCTCGGTGGCCCGAGTCCGGTCGATGCCGACGGTAACAGCACCGGTTTCCTTAAGGGTAACCGTTCTGTTCCGTACCATACCGGTACGATGGACGGCTACGGTGACTACTACCTTCCTTCGGTCGTAATCCCGATGCTCCGCCGTATCATGCCTGACCTGATCGCGAACGATCTCGTCGGCGTGCAGCCGCTGCACGGTCCTGTCGGTTATGCTCTCGCGTATCGTCCGATTTACGGCAACAACGGCGTCGCGGGCTTCGGCACGCTTGACATCGCCGGCCGTGAAATCGGCTACAACCCGACCGATCCGCGCTACACCGGCGCTGAGCTTAGTGACGTGCCGAGCGATGACAAGGGCATGTGGGACGCCTATGCCGGCACCAGCCTTTCCGCTTGGGGAACCGGCGTCGGCCAGGATACGGCGAAGGCCGAGTATGCGAACCTCTGGGGTAAGAACCCGTACGGCCAGGGCGCTGGTCAGGGCGATAACGGCACGTATCCGACGGTCTCGTTCGGCCTCGTGAAGAGTGCGGTCGAAGCTAAGACCCGCAAGCTCGCCGCCCACTGGTCGCCTGAGCTCGCCGAGGATATGCAGGCGATGCACGGCATCGACGTCGAGCGCGAGATGGTCAACACCCTCACGTACGAAGTCGGCGCTGAAATCGACCGCCAGATCATCACCGAGATGGTCAAGGCCGCTATCACCGGCAATTCGACTTCCGAGTGGTCTCCTGTTTCGGCCGACGGCCTCGATCAGATGGGACGTCTCGCGACGCTCCTCACCCAGATCACCGTTGAGGCGCAGCAGATCGCCATCCGTACCCGCCGCGGCAACGCGAACTTCGTGGTCACCACGCCCCGCGTCACGGCGCTGCTCCAGCAGATGTCGATCAATAAGTACACGAGCTTCAAGAACACGGACGCGATTCCTACCGTTCCTGACACCGGCGTCGGCGCTCTCGCCAAAGTCGGCCTCATCAACGACGACTCGATGCTCCTGGTCCGCGACTCGTACGCCGCCAACGGCGCCGTTGACTACGCGCTGCTCGGCTACAAGGGCAAGCAGGCCGGCGACTCGGGCATAATTTATTGTCCGTACATCCCGCTCCAGCTGTCCAAGGTGCTGCAGCCTGGTTCGTTCACGCCGTCCGTCGGCGCCCGTACCCGTTACGGCATCATGAGCAACCCGTGGGACGCGAAGAACTTCTACCACTTCATGAAGATCACGCATACCTACGATCAGGGTTATACGTTCAGCGGCGACCAGCGCACGTTCATCGCGCAGCCTTCGCCGATCAACCTCCCGCCGAAGTCTGAGTACACGCAGACTGTTCCCGAGCAGGCGTAATAAGCCTAGTTTGGAAATAGGCGAAGGTTAAACAGAGGACGCGGAGATTTCTCTCCGCGTCTTCGTTTTTATAATAGTCTTCTCACGATTTAGTATAATTTTAAAGTAAATAATTTTAGACTAGCATAGAGGTATATATGATGATAAAGTACAATGACGAATACGAGGCAGAGATAAGGAAAATAATAAAGGACAACCCGAAGAATTACATGAAAGTTCTTAAAAGCCGTGGGTTCAAGGGCCGTTGTCCCGACAGGAAGTATTTGGTCGATTATATATACCAGTGCACGCCGATGCTGAACGACGCCGTGCATACGTTTAAAACGAGGCTGTATTGGACGCTCAACAGGCTAGGCGACTTTCCGAGGTGCGGAAACACATCGCGTGACGTCCACGCGATGTCCAAGGCAAACGTACAGAGTTTAGACGAGGGCTATTCGGCGTTTTGCTGCGCAAAATGCCGCTATGAGTCGGCTGCCTACCGAGATGCGGTGAAAGCCGGCGTTAAGCGGAAGTACGGCGTCGAGAACGCATTCCAGATACCGTCCGTCAAAGAAGGCCTGCGCGCAAGGAAAGACGAGATACAGGCCAAGCGCGACGCGACACGGACAGCTCGCTTCGGCAATGATCCCGGCTGGAATCTCAAGAAGAGCCTTGAGACGAGACGGCGTAAATACGGACACGCATGGAACATCAAGGCAATAGCGGAGACGAAGGCATTGCGGTACGGAAATCCGCATTGGAACAACAGCGAAAAGGCGTATGCCACGAAGAGGGAGAACGGTACTCTCAATACGTCCAGATAGGAAAACGTAGTATTCGAGGTCGTCAAGTTGCTCAGGCCGGGTCTGCTGCGGCAATACAGGTCTGCGGAATACCCGTTCAGCTGCGACATGTACGATCCCGGCTCGGACACGTATTTCGAATACAACGGATCTTGGACGCACGGCGGCCACCCATATGATCCGAATTCGCCAGACGACAGCGCTAGGCTCGCGGAGTGGAAGGCCAAGGGCACGGAATACTACGATAACGCGGCAGAGACGTGGTCTGTCAGAGATCCGCGCAAGCGGGCCGCGGCGGCGGAATCCGGGATAAACTTGGTGGAGTTCTGGAATTACGAAGACGCAGAGAGGTACTTCGGTTTGGATTTCAGCATAGCGGACTGGCTTTATTTCGACTGCCCTCCGAAGACGCTTTTGGCTGAATACGGGCGTTTCAAGAAAGAATGCTTTTCCGGCAGTTGGTCTGGTTTTCTGTCGAGCCGCAATTCATCCAACGCCACCGTCAAGTTCTTCCAGCAAGACGTGTTTTATGCGCGCGAAAAGCGCGCATGGCTCGATCCGTCGACGCGGGCCAGGCTTATGGAAAACAGGGAGAAATACCTCGGCAAGAAGAAAAGCGAGTTGACTGATCTCGACCTGCTGGACGGATTCAAGCGGTCTGGGATGATATACGGGTATTCGCACTTCAATCCGCGCTGGTTCATGTGGTTCATAAACGAATACGGCGTCAGGTCGTGCTATGATCCTTTCGGCGGCTGGGGGCATAGGCTGCTGGGTTCGGCGAAGCTCGACAGGTACATATACAACGACCTGTCGCGCGGCGTCAAGGCGAACGTAGACAGGATGATTTCAGCTTTTCATATAGGGAATGCCGAAACGCATTGCGAAGACGCTATGACATTCGTTCCTGAAACCACGTTCGACGCCATGTTCACGTGCCCGCCTTACTACAACGTCGAGGAGTACGAATGCGGCGCCTTTTCCAGTTTTGACGAATACAAGGCGCTGATAGACGGCGTATTCGGCGTATTTGCGTCTAGACCCGAGTGCCGGGTGTTTGGGCTGGTTACGCGCGAAGACATGCTGTGCGGCCATGACGACTATAAAAAGGCGTTTAACGTCAATGTCGGCCGTTCGTATCACATCAACAAGTCGCCGGACAAGAAGCGGGAGCGCTTGTACGTATTTGTTAAGCCATAACGCTGTTTTTGATACGTAAAATATTTTTATGGTTTTCACAGTAGGGTATCCGCATAGTTAGGATTTGGCGCAGGATTTCGCCGGCCTCATATCATGTTATCCGCAGATTGTCGAAGTATATTTCGCCGTTCCAGGCAGGCCGTCTGGAAGGCCGTCGCTTCAGGTAGACCATCTGTAGTTCTTGGAGAATATAAAGGCGATAAAGTCTACCGGCAGAAAGCTGAACATGCTTCTTAATTCCGCATGCGACGGGGCGGACGCACTAACAGACGGGCTTGGCGAAAGGATCAGACGCGATATTACAGCGCTTTCCGAGCATGGTTGCCGTCCGGATTCTGTTACAGCCGTTTCGTTCAGAACGGCATGCCTGGTAAAGCGCTCGGCACCGGATATAGAAGTCAGGATTTCTGTCATAAATCAGATTCGGAGCGCGTCGGCTATGTCCTGCTACGGTAATTTCGCCGACGGGTTTTACGTAGGTTAGGATCTTAATAGAAATGTGCAAGCGCTTCGCAGGATAAAGGCCTGGTGCGCGGATAACGGTAAAAAGCTTTATCTGCTGGCGAATTCGGCGTGCATGCCGGAATGTCCGTTCAGAACAGAGCATTACAATATGGTCGCGCATGCAGTGGAAATAGCCAGATCGCTTAAGGCGGAAGGATCGAGCATTGCTTAGAGAATCGAAAATACCGTACCATGTTAGCAGATCAGAGCTGGAAACCCGCTTGAATTCGCGCTGCGTAGTACATGGATTCCGCCGAAGAACATCCATGAATACGAAGGCGTCTGCGACATGATGAAATTGTCATGTAGGATGCATCCTGATCCAAAAGCGATATTCGACGCGTACTGCTTGGAAAAAGACTGTGACCTGCTCGATGTCCTTGGTGAGCGTCTTATACCTACACAGGAGGCAAGACTGTTGTAGTCGTCGCTTCCGGACGAGGCGTTTAAGAAGTTCTTGACATGCCATGAGCGCGGTTGCGATGAATGCGGATACTGCAAGACGCTCGCCGAGAAGCTTGGACAAAAAAGGCCGTGATATATCACGGCCTTTTTTGCTTAGACAGACTGATTTGTTAGTATGAGAACGTTCCGTCCACGATCACTTCCCTGACGTCGACACCGAAGCGTTCGCGGATCAGGCGCCGCATCTCATTTATGCGTAGCTGGTAGGGCTGGTCGCTATCGTTCCCGCGCTTGCGGATCTCTATGTGCAGGACCGGCTCACCGCCGGGGCTGCGTTCGATTTCGGCATAGGGGACGTCACCGAGGTCTAGCCCTCCTCCGAATATCCGGGTCATTTCCGGCTCCTCGGCGCACATCATGTCCCCGATTTCTCCGTTTATTGCCTCTATCCGGTCGTCGTCCAGCGCCACGCCGTCGCCTTCTACGTCTCTGTGTATGAAGATGTTCCCTATCCTCTCTACGTTCGGCGCCGCGCGCGCGGTCGTCGGCTCGTAGTTCAGGATTTCGTCGAACCTGTTGGTGTTAAAGCACCGGACGGCGTTCTTCTCGAGGTCCCAGAACCAGATGATGAAGCCTGCGCGCCGCTCGTAGGACGCGACGTTCTCGTCATAGCTGGGATCGAGCCTACGACGCTCTGCGATCGGGACGACCAATTCGCTGGTTGTGCCGACGGCATGGCGTTGCACGTCGCCTTGGCCGGCTTCACCGTGTTTCCAGAACGTGAACTCGACGACGCCATTAGCGAGCTTCTCCCTCATGTCGGCTATTTCGTCGATTCCGCCGTCCTTCCTGGCCGCCGCTGGCCCGCGCATCGAGTGCCTGGCTTCTGGAATGAGCTCGGGGTTGACGATCTGCTCCGGCCTGTAAACTCCGTTCGCGAGGTCGAGACTAACCTCCGACTGCCTGACAAGCCTTTTCCGCTGGCACGGTGCCAGCGAAGAATAGTATTCCGCCTCGGATTCGTAGTCGTCGTCGGGGATTATTTTCACGTCGGCGGCGTTTGTGCCTTGGAACTTTGAGAGATCAGGACCTGACGACTCGTCAAGCATGCCGGCCCAGTATTTTATGAGGTCGCTTTCTTTCATGTATAGCAGTCCTTATGACAAACTTAATTTTATCTATTTCAACCGTAGATCTTGACGAACGCCGGGTTTTCGCAGTCTTTTATCAAGATAATGATTAAACTTGATCAGTCAGTGCGCCTTCGGTAGCCTTCTCAATGTACCAATATGTACTCATTAGGCTAACGTCGAATGTCGCAACGTCGCCGCCGTCGTAGACGAGATTGATAGGTCCGACATTGTTTACGACGATGTTCACCAACTTGTATGTCTCGTTGACGGTCTTGTTGTCTGCCGCGAAAAGGTGAATGCGCGCGTTTGATTTGGGATTGACCGCGCGGTTGCCCTCGAATACCGAACCGCCCTCGATGTTGGCGTTCATGACGTGGTTTTGCCAACGGAGGAACGCCCTGCGGTATTCGCCCGCGACGTCCGCTTTTACCGTCATGCTGTGGTCATGTTCCATTACCAGGTTTGTCGGCACGAGGTTCGCCATTTCGAAACCTTTATACGAGACCGACGCGTAGTTGATGGAACGTCCCGGAATAGTAAAATTGCTTCCGAACATGACAGCCGTTTTCAATACGGCGTCGACATCGTCGTATCCAGAAATAAATTCCGCCTCCCACTGATTGTTGCAGCGTATGTTGTTGGCCGTGGCGGCCGCGAGAAATGTGTTAACAGCTGTAGCCATTGCGTATTCCTTGTATTAATGTCGCTTGTCTTATTTATTTACTACGCCGTCACCCGAGATCTAGCTGAGTAAATAACGTCAGTGAGTTTTAGTAAAGGTATATCGAGATGAGTTTGGACCTTGGAAACCTGTTCGGCGCTGTCACAAATGTCACGACGGCCCTGTCGAAGGAGACAGGCGTTAAAGCGTTCCTCAATACGTTCAGGAAATACGGCGCGCAGGTCAAAAACAATTTTGAGGTGAATTTTTCAGGCCTCGAAAAGCTTACGTTTTTCATAACGAACATTTCAATGCCGGGCATTACGCAGAATATGACGACGCTGCACTATGACGGGCGCCTGGTAGACGTACCGATAAATTTCGATTTTGAGCATGATTTTAGCATGACTGTAAGGAATGATGCGCAGGGGTATATCTACGCCGCGCTGCATAACTTCGTGATGGAAAGTCTTGGGAAGGTTTTGATGAATTCGGGATATACGATCACCATACGGGCCCTTACGGGAGACAACAAGCATTACAAGGGCGCTCTGGTCATGATGTCGGGCGTAAGGTTGACTTCGGTCGCAGGGCTGGATTGGGGGTATGACGATAACGCTATTTAGACATTTACAGTCAGCGGCAAGGTCTAGAACGTGTCGTATACTCCGGGCGAGGTTAAGAAGGCCGCCAGCCTGCTCGGCGCTGTGACATCTATCCTGAAATGAGGCTTTAAAATGGGATTTTTAAGCGATACCGTTAGCAATGCGGTCAATGCCGCCAAAAATAATGGAAATGACGTTACAGGTACTAATCTCCAGACGTTTCTCGGCAAGTTCAGTTCATCCGCCGGCAAGTACATCGATACGATTGATCCGCTCGGCACGTTCGATGTGCAGTTCAAGTTCTATCCGACGCTTTCATTGGAAGAGATTAAAAACCAGAGCAAGCCCGGTAAGGTCGGCAGGATAGTTTCGTCTGTCGTAAATTCCGCCGTCCAGGCGGGGAAGAACGCCCTAGACAACGCAACAGGCGGCATTTTTTCGTCTTTGATGGAAGGCGGCAAAGACGATTCAATCCTGAAACAGCGCAAGAAATGGGAAGACAAGCATATTCATACTTTCATGGAATATCTTGCGAAGGCCAACCTGATGTAGACTGGCGAGCAGTGGCAGGATGACCAGGTCACGCCGCTCGTGCTGAATCTTGGACCGTATGTGCAGAGCATAACGGTCCCAAACCTGAAGATAAACACGACACGGGTCAGCAATTCGAATGTGGGTGAGTTTCCATTGACGACAAGCCCCGGCGTATATCCGGACGGGCAGCTTTAGATGAACGTCATCACGACGAGAGGATCCCTGCACGAGCGGATATTCTATCCTTGGATGAGGGAAGTTACGCTGCCGTACTGGTCATATGAGTCGCAGCCTTATACGACAGCGACGGTTACTGTCGACTTCACGAAGCACAACGACGTCAAGTATGTGTTTCTTGGATGCCGTCCCGACTCTATCTATTCGATGCAGGCCATGCAGAGTCCTGATTCCTCGAACCTGACAAGGCAGGTGACGTTCATATATGACGCTATGTTCGTTATTTCCAAGCTTAAAAAAGTAGACAATGCAACGTCTAAGCTCGCCGGCGCGGCGGGGAGTCTGCTTGGCGGCGTCGGAAAGGCGTTGAACATCTGACGTTTGTCGCAGTAAATAAAGATGTAATGCAAATGCGAGGATTTATGAAAGCGAAAACCATTAAAAAAACCATAAAGTCGGTGAAAAAGCCTGATTCTGAAAAAGATTGTTCTGCCGCTAAAATACGCGAAGCTATCGCGTACTGGAAAGGCCGGCTTGCCTCTTTGAACGAAGGCCTTTATGAAAAAGATAACGAAGCCGACGAAGTCCCCGAAAAGGATGTGAAAAACGCGGAAGTTCCAGTCATTCAGTCTGAATCCAAAGTAGTAGAGCAGGCAGAAAACAATCCCGTGGCGGTTTTCAATCCGACCAAGCGGTTTTGGCGTATGCATAACTACGCCGTGAAGGTTGTCAAGGAAAAGCTCGCCAAGCTTCTCCACGACAAGGGACTTAAGGATATAAGCGACGGGAACATTGTTGTGGAAAATTCCGCCATGGACGACGACGACTACGACATCGATGCCGACACGATAGTCGTGAAGATAAAAGTCCAGATCGAGAAAGCGCAGCTTAAGGGCTTTAGGAAGTTCCTCGCCGTTCTTAAAGAGGAAGACAAATCATTACGCGATATCGACGAGGCTAGTCTCTGGGGCGCGCTTTTCAAGGGAATCGGCGGCACAGCCAAAGGCGTCAGCGACGCAGCCAAGGAAAAAATCGCCGCCGCCAACAAGCTTCTAAAGGAGCAGGTCGGCGTAAAGGCCATGCAGGAGTATTTTCTGGCGTTTTTCGGCAAGAAGTTCGCAGGCCGCATTAACGCCAAGACAGTGTTTGCCGGCGGAGACGCTGAAGGAACTACGGGCGCCGAATTCGTTTATTGTTCAGCCGTCGATGTAAAGCACAGTTGAGGAGATATGCATTATGTTCGTATTTGACATACAGAAGGACCCCGTCGAGGAAATCCAGGAGGACATCGTCGACGTCAAGAAGAAACCCCGTACGGCGGCGGACGCCAAGTCTCAGGCGGCTTAGGTTGCGATAGAAGGTTTTAATCCGTTCGAACAGCTATTTAAGGGCCATATCGAGGCCAAGAAAAAGGCGCTCGCCGTATTCAAGCATGAGATGAAGCAGTCGAACAGCGAAAGCAATAAGGTTACGCTGTCGACCAACTACATTTCCGGGCAGACGTTCGTATGGCCTAAGTCGGGAATGCTCGTAATCGGCGTGCATGTATATCTGGCCGGCAAGAAAAATTTCTTACAGCGTCTTGCGACCGGCGACATGGGCAATTTTTTTACACGTTCGAAGATGCTCGGCGTGAAGGCGCTTCAGGAATACGTCAAGGTTTTCGCCGGTGAGGCGTTCGCCAAGCAAGTCAATAAGAAAAACGTATTCAACGCCGTAGGCGAGCAGGAGAACGAAGGCAAGGTCTCGTATTACGTCGCGCTTAAGGTTCCGGCGATGGGCAGAGCGCAGTAACGTAGGTCTTGAATGTTTTACGCAGGCGCGGACCGGGATGATTTCCGGTCCGTTTGTTTTTATGCGTTATCGGGTCTTTCATGACAAAAGTAAATAACAAAAGTGTTACCAAGTAAACGTACGAGTAAAAGTAGAAGGAAAAAAGACATGGCAGACACGCAGAACAAGATGCAGGTAAAGCCTGGCGATAAAGACGAAACGGTCCAGACAAAGGAAGAGCTGCTTGCAGCCCTTCAGCAGGATTTCGCGACAGCCGTATAGAAAGTCTATCTGAACAGCGTCGGGCGCGAATTCGCATTCGGCGAGATAACGGTATAGGATCAGAAGTCACTGACACGGATGATGCAGGCGAACAGGAACCGTAAGGATATCGTGTACGACGCCCAATGCGCGCTGATAAACAAGGCCGCGCTGGATCCGGACTTCGATATCTACCGGCTGTCGGACTTCGACCGTACAAAGCTAATGATCGCACTGTATCAGGAGAACGTATTCCAGAACGACGTCAAGTTCGTATGCGAGGAATGCGGCGAGGAGAATGCGTACCGCATGGATTTCTCTGAGACGCTCCGCAAGCTCGACCAGTACAGTCTCGAGAAGAAGACGTTCGAATACGAGAACCGGAATTTTAAGTACGAGTTCGAGCTCGAATATCCGTCCGTCCGTACGGTATCGAGGTTCCATGCCTCCTACTGCGCAAAGCACGGCAGCGTGCCCAAGAAGCAGGAGAAGGCCAATAACACGATGACCAATCTCGAGTATATCAATCTTTTTATAACGGCCGTGTCGGTGCACAGCAAGGCCGCCGGAACGGACCGCCACATCAGGCTTACGGACTATAAGATCTCCGACAGGGAGGATATCTTGGCCGCGTTTCCGCAGGATGTGCTTTATGCAGAGAATGGCGTACTCAAGTATATCGTTAACGAATACATTAAACCGGTCAACGACTGTTTCGACAAGCACGAATGCCTTAAATGCGGTGCGATCCACGAGAAGGAGGATTCGGACCAGGTACAGGGTTTTTTCTGATGTACGACCAGGTATGCCAGGTCCTGTATGGGTATATAATCCAGGCCGAAACGCTGTTTCTCAGGTATTATAAAGTAGACCCGTTTCAGATTATGAAAGGCATACCGCTGGTTGATCTTCAGGTATATGTCAAGTAGATCGAGAAGGCCGAGAAAAAGGAGCGCGATTCGTTCAAGAAGAAGGATCTCATGACAGCGCTCAGGCAGATCTGCGAGATATTGAACTATATGTTTTATAAGAAGACTTAAGATGATTGCGTACAGCGACAAGATAGACGCGTCGTTAGGAAAGCTCAAGACGGTGCTGGCCGAAGGGTCCAGCGACGTCAGGGGTTTTAAGTCGTCGTAGTCTGTCAAGTCGCAGGTCCAGACCAGGCGTCTGTCCGAAGAGGTCGTGCATGCGCTGCTTGAAGAGATCAGGCAGTTTATAATGCATATGACCAGCGCTTCGATCGACTAGGTCAGCGGCCGCATACAGGCTAAGCTTGACGGCCTCGGAGAATCCGGCATCATGTTTTCTGACAAGGCCGTCTAGAAGATAAAGGATGCCCTGGCCGAAATACCGGGCGCGTCTTCTTCAGTCGCGCAGCTGCTCAACAGTCTTGGAAAGGACAAACGCCTGGACGACCTTTCCGAGTTCTTTCGGTCCGATTTGCCGGAATCCGTATCCGCCGCCGAAGCCGAAAAGGATGCGGATGAAACCCCGGATTAGTTTTCTAAAGATATGCGCGAGAAGTTCGCCAAATATCTCGATGCGGCGTTGCCGAAATCGCAGTATTTCGGCGATTTCTTCGAAAAAATGTTTCATGCGATAACGGCAGAGTTGGACAAGGTCGGCGAGGCGTGGTCGGCGGTACGCTCCGTCAATCTCGATCTTGCCGACGCCAATATGAAGCTTTCGAAATCCATAGCTGAAATCGCCGCGTCAAATCTTAGTGTGGCTGCGTCCAATGCCGAGCTCGCCGCGTCTACCACAGCCCTTGCCGTGTCTACGATGTCCCAGGCCGCCGCCGCCGTGTCCGAAGCCGCATCCAACGTCGTCCTCGCCGCGTCGACTTTCGCATTGGCGTTGACGACTATAACCGCGACGGCATCAATTATAGTTGCGCTTTTTACAACGGCAGTCTCCGCCGTCGCCGTCGTCATATCGGGGGCGGCGTCACTTATAGTATCGCTTGTTGCGTCTACGCTGGCCGTAGTTTCTTCGATGCTCGGACTCGCCGCTTCTATTGTCGTTTCGACCGCGTCTGTCATATTGTCTGTAACAGCCGCCGCGGCCGCTGTTCTGGTTTCAATAGCGGTCAGCGCCGTAACAGCGACGGCGTCTATAGTTGTTTCTATAGCGGTCCTTCTGGCATCGACACTTGCTGTTACTGTGTCATTGCTGGCGACAGCGGTCATATCGGCGGTATCGGTCGCCGTCTTGGCCGTGGCGCTTATAGCTTCGGCCGTACTCGTGGCCATAGGACTTGCCGCCGTCGCCGTAGCTGTCGCGGCATCCGTTTTAGCTATATCTGTTTCTTCCGGACTGGCGCTTCTCATCGTCGCGGCGCAGCTGGCGCTGTCTATCGCTGTTTCAGCCGTCATATCGGCCGCCTCTGTTCTTGCGGCGGCTCTTGCCGTCGCCGTTTCAGCTGTCATAGTGTCTATCGGTATCGCGGCGATGGCCGTTGCAATCGCGGTTATGGCGGTGGCCGTCATCACCGTAGGCCTTGCTATAGCTTTTGCCGTAGCCATGATAGGCATGGCCGTCGCCGCAGGGGCGCTGGTTTTGCAGGTTGGGCTGGTTGCCGGCGTAGCGTTAGTGCTCGGCGGCGCTGGCCTTGTCGCGGCCGGAATAGTTGGAATGGCGGTCGTGGCGTCTGGCGCGTTTCTCGCGGCGTTCATTCTGTTTAACGGATTGATGGTTGCAAGCGTGCTCGGCGTGCTGGCCGGCATAACTACGGCGATTGTCGCTCTTTTTCTCATAGGGATGTTTCTTATTGGCGAGACTGTATAGGAAGTATGGGATTATCTTAATCCGTATTGGGAGAAGGCAAAGCAGTGGTGGACGTAGATTAAAGACTGGTGCGGGGAGCTTAAAGAATGGTGGGCGGAATCTTTTATGAAGAAAGTGCTCGACCAGGTTGACGAGTAGGGAGGTTGGTTAAACTGGTTGTCGTATATTTTGGATAAGGCCGTCGATGAGGTAGGAAAATGGTTCGCGGATACCGCTTTGTTCAAATGGATAGTCGACGCGATGGACTGGTGGGATAATTTTTCGATAAAGGAGATACTTGCCGGGTTTTGGAATAAGCTGAAAAACTGGATATTCGAGCAGTGGAATAGGTTTTGCGATTGGCTTGCCAGACAGTATATAGTTTATCCTACAGGGGCTGACGTACGCTATACCGGCGATCCAAGCGATAATGCATTTACGCGCGCTACGCATTTCTGGAGGTACCGGCCGTTTTTTGAATGGGACGAATGGCATCCGTTCGGCTTTCTCGTCGGGTGGAAGGCCGATATACCGCAGTACGAATCCGTTCAGGATCAGGCGCCAATGGACATGCAGTTAAACCTCGACCAGTCCAGGCAGGACGAGCTGCAGCAGTTCATAGACTAGACACAGGAGCAGTCAGTTTAGGATCTCGGCTAGGACATGCTTGTTAGCGGGGCCATTACAGACAATGCGAGGCGTCGGGATCTCATACAGCGGAAGCGTGAGGAACTCGCCGTGCGCAGGAACGTTTAGGTCGTACCTCAGGTCGTGGCGTACCCGGAGATTCCGATATTCGGTTCTGACGGTGGCGGAATCGGGATGTATCCTGGCTGCATCGGAAGCGCATACGGGAGGTAACGCATGAAAAGCGATATGCCCGCATATAAAGACGCGCCGGATTCGTCGATGCAGAAACTTAGGTCCATTCTTATGGACCGCGGGTCGTTGGACGGATTTTCAAGTAAAATAAAAGACGCTAAAACAGCGGCTTTGTCTGAGGAAATAGTCAATTTCATTCAGCTTCAGCTTGAAAACTACATAACCGACAACGCCTCGGAGACTGTCGACTAGGTCAGCGGCCGCATACAGGCCAAGCTGGACGGCCTCGGAGAATCTGGCGTAAATATTTCAGACGACGCGATACAGAAGATAAAGGACGCTTTTACCGGAGACGGCGGAGCTGACGAACATGATTTAGACATTGCGCAGAGAATAGTCGAGATACTTAACGGCATAGGTTCTAAAATCTAGCTGTTTAAGAAGTTTTTATCGGGAGACAAGCTGTCAGGGCCATCGGAAGGACTAGACGAATCGGAAAAGCGGGATCTTCCAGACTAGAAGCTTTTTACGAAGTTTCTAGACGAAGTTATGCCGGACGTCACGTTTTTCGACGATAAGCTCGGCGAACTCCAGAAATATCTTTCTTTAAAAAGCGCTGTTTTCCAGAATATGGGAATCGGGCTTGCGGCGTCTTCCGCCGTATTGGCCGTGGCGAATATCGCGCTTGCCGCTTCGAACATAGCGCTTGCCGCTTCGAATTACCAGATTTCGGCGTCTAATTCCGCAATGGCCGTCGCGAATATCCAGCTCGCCGCCGCCAATATGGCGCTTGCCGGATCGAAACTTGTCCTTTCGGCGTCGAATATTGCGCTTTCGACCGCCCGTGTCGCATTGCTCGTATCCATTACTACATTCATGGCGGGCGTTCTTATGTCCGTCATGGCGTCCGGCGGCGCGTTTATAGCCGGTTTGACGGCGGCCGTAGCAATTGCAGCAGGCGCCTTGTTCGCGGCTTCGGCATCTGTATCGGCTTCGATAGTAGGCCTTGCCGTGATTGTATTCGGCGCGGCCGCATCCGTAGTAGGCGCCGTATTTACAGCTGCGTCGTTTGCGGCGGCAGGGCTTATCGCGGCCGTATCAGCCGTCACGCTCGCATCGCTTTCCGCGGCCGGATCTATTTTCGCGTTGTCGGCCGCCATCGTTTCGGCCATTGTTTCAGCCGGCGTTTCGATAGCTGTGTCGATGCTTTCCGCCGCCGCGTCGATAATTACGTCGGCGTCATTGGTTGTGTCCGGAATGGCGTTGGTCGTTATATCGCTTGCGGCGGCTGCGGCTTCTTTTATAGTCGGCGTCGCGGCCGGCGCGATGGGAGCGGCCGCGGTAGTTGGAATATCGATAGTGTCCGCCGCCGCGTCACTTGCGGCGGCTGTCGTATTAGGTGTTTCCGCCGTGATTCTCGGAGCCGGTTTGCTTGCCGTGTCCATGCTTGCCGGCGCGCTTGCCATATCCGGTACGGCATTGGCTATATTGGTATCCGGCGGCGTAGTTCTTATAGCTTCGGCGGCGGCAGCCGGCGCCATAGCCCTGGCATTAGCAGGTATGGCCGCCGCCATAGTAATCGCGACGGCCTTTACCGGTGCGGCTGTTATTATAGCCGCGGCCGGACTTTTCGCCGCTTCATTGGCGCTTGCCGTCGCCGGGATAACATTAGCCATTACTGCCGTCGCCTTGTCTGTCACCACGGCATTGGCAGCGTTTACCGCAGCGTTTACAGTGCTTCTTATATTAATTGTCGCCATTCCGCTAGCGATAGTATGGGGAATAAAATGGGCGTTCGATAAGATAAAGGAGAACATAGGCGCTGTCGACGCGGCGTCGACAAAAGCCGACGCCTCCATGTCCGGCATAGATGGCTGGATGGACATGTTCCGCAAGAACGAAAACGGTGAGCGACGCGGATTTTGTGAGATCTTAGGAGAAAGCCTGCTCGGGCTGGCGAAGACGATATCGAAGTGGGCGATGGACTGGCCTGTATGGAAATGGGTCGGTAAGGCCTACGGCTGGATAAAGACCATGGCCGGACGGATCGCCGCGGCTATAGCGTCTTATATCGTAGACGTAAAGAACGCCTTCGTCGAATGGTGGAACAGCCTTGTAGACGGCATGGTGGACGCCGGCAAGTTTTCGATACTTGGAAAAGATTTCGATCTGTTTTCAGGCGCGGCCGGTATGAAGATGAGCATAGAAGCCGCGCCGCCCCCTCCGCCTGTAGGCGAACCGCAGGTCGACCAGGTCTAGATGCCGGAAGACGGTCCGGCGCAGGTCGAAGAAATGATACGCAGCCGCGACGAGGACGTCAGGGAAAACGTCCAGCAGTACAGGGACAGGACAGCCGCGGCGCAGGATAAGGAAAACGCGAACAAGATGAAGGACATCGCGGCGTCCGGCATCGAGCTTGACAAAGAGCTAGACGCGCTTTTGGAAGAAGCGACCAGGCCGGCGGACGTAAGCACGCCAGTAGTGCCTGTTCGGACATCTGGCGCCGGCAAGCCGCTGGAACAGCAGGAAAGCTGATGAACATTTAAGGAGATACAGACATGCCAATGGATTTAAGCCAGTCGTTTTTGATTCGCGGCAATATACGGCAGCAGTACCTGCCGTTTGTGTTGAAACCCGGAAGCAATATAAACGCGAACGTCACGGACGACCACGAGATAACCGACGGGCCGCAGTTCTTTTCATTCAGAAACAAGAAAGCCGACGACTACAAGGCTGGTTTCGGAAGGCTGAACATATGTCCGTCCGTATTTTCTTCGCCGGAATTCGGGCTTTATTTCAATAAAGACATGTCCAACAAGCTTTTGTTCGACTTCGAATCCGACAAGAAGATCACTATCGACAGTTTTTTCAACCATCTTCCGAGCGTATAGATCCGCGAATTCCAGGTCGACGCGAAGCTTGATAATTTTATAAATATGTTTTTCGAGCTTTTTCAGAGCGGCAAAGGCCTGTTCAAAGAGTTTAAACTGTCGGACATGCTCGGCGGCATGTCTGGCGGCATGGGCAGCAGCGCGGCCCGCGACAGGTGGATAGACATGTTCAAAGAGGTTATGACAACTGTTTGGGATTTCGCGCTGGGACAAAGGCGGTATGCGGCTGGACCAAGCTTCATGCAGGACAGCGACGGCAGTTCTAGATGGGTAGACAAGGTTTTGAAGGCCGATTTTATCGTTTCATCTTCGGCTTTGAAAGGCGCCCTCGCCGGCATGGCGGCCGGCGGTCCGGCCGGGGCTACTGTCGCCGCCGCCTCGCTGGCGGCCAACTGCATAGACCTCGATACGTATATCAAGGATTTTCCGTATATGATGTACTACAGGCTTCTATCCTGCACTTCGTTGAACATATACGAGATTCCATGCGTAAGCGAACAGCTATGGCAGACAGACGGCTCTACCGGCTGGGATATAGAAGCCTTTAGACTGACGGACATGATATCGGGCGGAGACAGAAAGAACGGAGGCAGCATGGTAACCAAGGTGCTTGACATGGTTACAGGCGGTCTTCGAGATGTTATAAAGCGCGCCCAGGTAAACTATATGCCGAAATGGGATCCTTCCGGCAACGGTATGCAGGATGGACTGGTTGTGACTTTTGACCTTTTCAATGATACGGCCGAAGCCGCCATGAAGAATTTCATTTTCGTTAATACGATCATTCCCAACAACATGTGGATGCAGTACGGTATGCTGAAGCATTCGCCATGCGTATATGATGTCAAGATAGAAGGCGTAAAACGCCTTTTCATGTGCGCCGCCGATTTCAAGGTAAAGGCCGGAGGATTGATGCGTACCCCGCCTTCTAGTTGGATTCAGGAATTATGTAATAAGCATGCTAACAACGGAGGAGATGACGGAAAGTCGGCCGGAAACTGGTCTCCCGACGCGTTGATTGAGAGCATTCGCGCCGGCAATCTGATAAAGCTGCCGGATGTCTATACAGTAGAAATGACGTTCAAGTCTCTGCTGCCTGTGAACTTCAACAATTTTCTATACGATTTCAGCAGGAACGGCAGTATGCAGACGTATGCGAACAAGGACGCGCATATTTCTAACGCCGTCGGCGAGATCCTCAAGGGGATTTAGACGGACCTCGGCAAGGAAATCCAGGCCGTCATTGAAGAAGGCAATAACGATATAAAGTACATCCGCTCCGTTTAGAAAGATGAAGGCTGAAACAGATGAAAAAGAAGGACATATATGATAACGTTCCGGATTACTGGAAGGCGACCGACCTTGAGAACTTGTTCGACATAAACCCTGACAGTCTTGGAAGATACGGGTTTAACCTTAACGAGAACCTCTATCTCGACGTGCCGGACAGGGTGATGGGGACATACATTTGCCAGTATGCGGAAATGCACTGGCCACTGATATCTTACGTATTATACGGATCCACCCGTTTCGCATGGCTGCTCATGAAGCTTAACAACGTAAAGGCCGAAGACATATTCATGCCGAAGCGCGCGTCTGAGACCGTAAAGTATATCAGCAAGGAACTGCTTCCGCAGATCGTAAAGACGATAAACGGGTACGAATGATATGCGCGACTATTCACCAGCCATATTCATGGACGCCGCGGACCAGCGCTATCAGCTGCTGGCGACGTTTACGCCCGCCGGAGGGCAGACCATCATGTTGGACATAGCGCAGCTCCAGCAGTTCGACTATCAGACTTCGTTCAACGATCTTATAGTAAGGGGTTCGCTTGTATATACAGATGCCGGCGGCATGCTCGATAGCGCCTTGTACCAGCCGGGCGGAATCCTGAAGGTGATTTTTTCGAGGATGGAAGTTGAGCATGACGGCGAGATAGAGATAATATCGGAGTTCGAGGGTGGGAAACTCGATGCGGAGTTCTTAGTCGAGAGCGTGGGCATACTCGAACGCCAGTATCAGGTCATCACGTATAAAATCCAGTTTACAAGCCTTAATATAGTGGACTGCCTTAAGACTGTGGACTATACTAACTATGACAAAGGTCCGGAGCCCGTTCTTACGATATTGAAAAACATAGCGTCCGGACGCGCCGGCGTCGCTATCGACGAGGAGTCGTTCAACGCGGTAGTTCAGCAGCCGGCCATGAAATATATAACGAACGGTAATGACAACCTGTTCACGGCGTCTAAGTTCCTTCTCGATAAGCTATATTACGGGTATCCGCGAGCGAAGTCCATGGTATTCGTGTTTTGGAACGAAATCAAGAAGAGGCTTCAGCTTTTCGACGTGGCGAACAGAAAGACCATAACAGGCCAGTCGGGACTGCAGCTGTCGATGTTCGCAGGCCGCGGCGAGGCGATGGCTGGCGGCGTTTAGAATGAACTGGGCTCGGTGACTAAGTTTCCCACCAGCGCCGTCATAGGCGTAGGCTATGATAGGAAGATCGCCCTGTTCGATTATGACAGGAATTAGTTCAGATACGACAACATTCCGCCGGATAATGCGTACCAGTATATGAACGAGCGGTTCAGTACAGACGAAAGTCTTGAAAATAAGTATAGGAATGACTTTCTGAAACAGCAGAACAGCTATATCGTAAGGGGATCGTATTGGAACAACGACTTCCATTTTTATGGTACGTTCGTCGACACGTTCATGAATAGCGGCGCGCTTATGGTCAAGGCGTGCGGGTGTATTACGCGTATTCCGGGCAGCGCCGTCGCCATTATTGTCGATCGCGGACAGGAGGATATGATGGCCGACGATCCGAAACAGTATGAGGACATCCAGCGCAGGTATAAAGGACTTGAAGGCATGTGGTTTGTCGCGAAGTCGCACCATTATATTAAGCCCCATGCGCAGAAGACGGAAAGATACAGGCAGACGTTGACGCTTGTCCGCAATTTCAATTATCCGCATGAGTCTTGACATTTTGCGCAGAAGTAAATAGAAATGGGAGTTTACAGGCAGGATATGTTTATAATGAACGACAGATACGGCCGGAAACGGATGGTGACAGAGGCAGACGAGATCAAGGCTGTGTGCGAGCTGCACGGCGGGAATCTGTTTGTCAGGTTGCATTTCAAGGCGCTGGAGAAAGTTCCGGATAAGTATCAGCTTATCAATACCATCGTCACGTCGGCGAAGGAATCCGACGCGAAGTTTGCGGGCGCAGGAAAGCATCTTATAGCGTTCAGGCTTAACACAGAGACGACTGAGGACGATGAAGACTATTTGAGCAGGCAGATTTCGCACAAGTACATAAAACAGTATGTCGGCGAGATGTTTGGGCAAGACGTCGCGAATAAGATACGTGAAGACGACATAAAAGTCGTAATGGCGAACGGCGAACTCGGCGACGAAGAGACGCTCAGGAAATGGGATGAGCAGCAGAAGGCGAAGAAAGAGGACATGGATAAAGATGTCATAAGCGAGTCCATGCCTTCTTTCGGCAGGTTTTTCATTGAAGAAGAAGGCGTCGCGAGTAGGGAAGAAGACGATGAGGATTCCGGAGGGGATGAAACCGGAAGCGATGCCGGCGGGGAAGAAGATGACAAGGATTTCGGAGGGGATGAAACCGGAAGCGATGCCGGCAGGGAAAAAGACAACAAGGATAAGGCCGGTGACGAAGACGACGAGGACGAGGCCGGTGACGAAGTTCCGCCTCCGCAGACGTTCTATATCGCCTACGAGATAAAAGGCAAAGATATGCCGGAAAGCGATCATACCAGTCCTCAGAACATATAGAAGTTGGCCGGAGAAAGTCCGGCCGGCGATCTGATACTTCCAGGCAGCAGGCACAACATCGGCATAGAGTTTTTGCGCGGAGGGTCTACAGTCGACACGTTGGATCTTAAAAAGCTGGTCAAGGATACCATAGGCAATATCGACAGCGAAGAGCTCGACATTGAAATAGGGAAGATATTCAATAAGAATTTTCCAGAGGTTAAGACGCTTGAACGGGGCATACGCGACAAGAGGACGCTTATCGACGAACTTAAGACAATGCGGTTTTAGGAGGACGACGAGTATTTTAGGAACGCGCTTAAATAGATAAACAAATCCGATTACAGTTTTTATATCCAGTTGAAGGACAATCCGGCTAAACCATATATATAGAAGAAGCAAGTTCGCGATATGGTTAACGCCGCGCTTAAGCAGATGGGCGGACGCTGGCTGCGCAGACGCCAGAAAAATTTGAAAGGCGGAGTACTGCGCAAATTAAATCCTTTTGCGACAGGCATAAGCGAGAAAAACATAATCGAGCTGCATTCCACTACGAAGATAGGCGCCAATACAAAAGCCGATAGAGACGCCGTATTCCGCGCGGTGCCCGAGCCGGAAGAGATTAAGAACATAATAGACGGTAAAAAACAGGAATACGAACGTAATCGGAAAAAGCCGTTTGACGCGCCTGGCATTTGGACGGCCGTGGCAAAACGGTTTAAATCGCTTCGTGACAAGAATTCGAAGTATGACGACCATACCGTCAGGAAAATTATTGAGGTATGGACTAAGTTTTCGGCTAGTCATAACGATAGTTCTGACGGTGTTACATATGACGATTTCAAGGATTTTTATGAAAAATATAAAAAGCTGTATAAGGAGCTTGGAATAAAAAACATGCTCGACGAAAGCTTTTTGTCGGAGCGCGGCCTGATGCGCGATATGTTTGGATTTCTATATGAAGGCGACGAGGAGGACGAGACAGAGGAATACGACGGTTCTAAAGGTTCCGATGACGAAGATCAGCCTAATTTCGAGGTCAAAGTCTTCGTGCTTCCGCTGCCGCATCTTAGTAAGGCGTTTTCAAGGGACAGTTACTGATATCGGAGAGTTTTATGGCTGGACTTGATGCAGACAATTTGTTTACAATAGACGCGGCCCATATTATAGCCAAACTCCACAAGGGCGGATGCGAGCGCCATCCGGACATGCTTTTTTTTAATTCAGGCGTGCTGAATGACAAAAACGGCGCGAAGCCTGCTGACGTCGAGAAGACTGATATGGGGTTTTAGTTCGGTTTGAAGCGGTATGAGCTAGGCGTTGTCGCGAAAAGGGAAATCGAGTGTAGATTCAAGTATTCCGCAAAGGACATTCGCGAAAAAATGAGCGAAGGCGCGGACAAGAAAGACGAGAAGGCGAAGATAACCGACAATCCTGACGAGAAGAAATTGGATGAGTCCAGATTTCCGTCTTTTCTGTCATTCGTATACGAGGATGACGTAAAGAACGAAGAGAAAAACGACGGAAAGAAAGATGGGGTTGCGGTTATAGATCCGCTTTCGGAACCGCCCGGCGCCGGCGACGAAGTGAAGAAGATGGTAAAAGAGAATCAGGAAAAGCTGGAAAAGACGCTTGAGATGGCCGTAAAGAATTCGGTTTAGTATCTTCAGGATTATATGAAGGCTTTCGCAGGCAAAGACCAGGCCGGGAAAATCAACGAGAAAGCCGTGCAGCGCGTATATCTTCAGGCAGACGCCGATCCCGAGAAGTTCGAGTATAAAGACGGTACCATACAGGGCCTGTCGGACGAAGATCGAAAAAAAGCCTGGGCGTAGGAACTCAGAAAAAACCCCGATGCCGGCGCGTATACGATAAGGAACCTTTGCTGCAAAATAGCGTATACATTGAATATGGAGGGCTGACATGGCTAATACCGTGCTTACCATAGCGGGCGGCGAGGAGGCGGCCGGCTACGACGTCGAAGTGTATCTTGATATCGACGCGAAGGCCAAAGAAGATCTGTCGATAGCGCCGTCGAAATGCCTTGTCGGAGATATGATAGACATGGCGGTTCCCGCACTGTCGGCATTCGCGCTTTCAGGTTATGCGAAGAACGAGCATGACGAAGAAATAGAAGTGGGTACAGACACTACGGCGCTGGAATGGCTTAATTTTCCTGAGATATCCGGAGCCGTATACGACCAGGCTTTGCTTGATTTCGACCGAAATTCGGCCTACGCGAGGATAGATGGGCTTATGCGGATTTTATCGGCTGGTCCTGATCAATGGATGAAAAGCGAAAACACAGGCTCTTCTATTACGACCGACACCATTACGGGAATAAGCGCGGTCTTCGAGAACGCGATGGAACATACATTTGCCGGAATAGACGTCGCGACGCAGCCGTGGCGGCACCGCGTCCAGAAGCTTGTAAACGTCAACGCCGTGCGGAACAGCATTAAGCAGATTTTTACATGGACGCCGGGCGAGCGCGTGATAAATCCGGAGTTCGGGTCAAGATTGCGCAAATACCTATACGAGCAGATAACGGATGAAAACCAGGAGAAGATTGTAGCAGAAATAAAAGCGTGCGTCCTGCAATGGGAACCGCGCGTCGTCGTCAACCGCGTCGTAAATGCCACTTCAGTCGACGACGTCGAAAACAATACGGTCAAGCTCGACATCTACTACGCGATCAAAGGCCTTGATGGCTAGCAGTTCATGTACCAGTACGAATACAGTCGCGCTAAGAGCAGCTATATTTGATTTATTACATGCATGGAGTGTAAAATATAATTATGAAAAATTCTGACAATGTAAATGGAGACGCCTCGAAATTCGTCGATAACGTCGTAAAAGGCAACAATGTTAATGCAAACGATCTGCTTGAGAAGATCGTCAGGCGCAAGGTGGAGAAACGGATAAGAAAAGTCCTTATGGCGGCCAAATCTAAATGATCGAGGAATTCTAGAGCGGAAATAAGCTTACCGGTCTTTATCGCGGTGAAGTCCTCATGCATCTTCCGGCCGGCAAGCTGAAGGTGTTCATACCGGGGGTCTATCCGGAGGAATTGGGAGCTTAGCCGGAAAAGCTGCCGGACGCGGAGATGTCTGTGCCGCTTTTCGCCGGGAACAATATGGGGAGCGGCGTGTTCAGCTATCCGAACGTCGGCGCCATTGTATTATGCCAGTTTCTGAACGGAGACCAGAACTATCCGGTAGTCGTTGGCGCCACATAGGGCGCATCGATGGCGAAAAGCAAATATAGCGAAATCGCGGACGAGCTTCGCGGTGACAGCGGAGAGACACCGTCATGCATACATATGATACAGGTTGGAAAGACGAAGGTAAAGCTGTACGAAGGCGGGCATCTTGAAGCGTTCGTCGCCGGCGAAGACAAGAGCAGTACCGTGACCCTAGACAGGGACGGTAACGTATTCATTACGTGCGGCGGAACCGTCTAGATAAAGTCTGAGAACGTTAAGTTCATGACGCGCAACAGGTTCGAAGTCAACGCCGGCGACATAACGTTATATGCGTCGGGGTAGAATGTATTGCAAGGCGGATTTGTTACAGTCAACGCGACGAAAGGATATGCGCTTGTAAAAAGCCAGGCCCATCCGTGCGGAAAGATGATTTGATATGGCCGAAATAAAAGAAGACGCGCAGTTGGACAAGCTGTAGCAGGCTAAAAAGCAGTTGGAAGATCTTGAACGGCAGAAGAAGGATTTGGAAAAGACGAAGGAACAGATCCAGCAGTCCTAGCTGTCCGGTGTCGATCGAGAAACACGGCTTAGTGCAGATAGGCTCAGCGTCGGGCTTTCTGTAGACTGCCACGTGCTTTAGCTGTAGGAAGCGGATCTCAAGTAGAAGATAGCGAAAGGCATATCAGACGCCGCGGCCGAAGCGAACAAGCAGTTCAACGAAGGCTTGTCCGCGATGTTGCAGCCTATTTATGACGTAATATAGAGTTTTAAGTCTGTTCCGGACAAACTTCGCAGTCTTGTCGACATATAGGGCGCCGCCGCCGGAATATATGGCATGATGCCGCCAGTCGGCGTTTAGTCTACGATGCTCAGCGCCGGCGCAACGTCATCCGAAGTTCCCATAACGCTTGACGACTATTATGCCGACCCGCAGCGGTATGGCAATCTAATGGCCATAGAGTTTCAGAAAAACGGGTTGACAGAAGACGATTGCCTTAGTTCCGGCTATACGAAAGTCAAGTGGGAATTATCAGAAGAACAGGTTACGCCGCCGGCCAGAGACGCGTCTGAATCTTTTTAGTCGGTGCAGAATAGGGATATCGTCGCCAAGTAGATGGAAAAGCTTGTAAACACGACGATCAAAACTACATGGCAGGTGGCGCAGCCTCCGATAAACGTGATAGCCGGAATAGCGAACATAGGGCCTATTCCAGGAATGATACAGTCCGTAGTAGACACCATAGACGGGATAGTCAAGATAGCGTCTAAATCCATTTCAGAAGAAAAGCTGGATGAAATGCTGGCCTAGAAGAAGTTAGCGCAGGAGAAGGCCATAGCCGAGACCGAAAAGGCCAAGATGCCGGACTCCGGCGCGGCCGACGGCGAGGAAAGCCGTATACAGAAGGCGCTTGCATCGGCGGAAAACGCTATTTCATAGGCGTATGACGGCGCGTCAGCCGGCATAAAGGAATCTTTTGCGAATTTTCAGACGCCTTCGATGCCTGACGACATAAAGGAGACGATCGAAGATTTCAAAGACGCCATTTCGATGGTAAAGGACAATATAATGAACATTTATACTGTCGTCCTTCTGAAGATGATGGGCGCGGTATTTAAGTGTTTCAATCAGATACTCGGGGTAATAGGCGTTCCATCAATACCGGATCCGCTTGGAAAAATACCTTAGGTTGTAGCCGATTCGCAGAAGGTCATGGAATTCATAATGGGACTTCCGGTATCTCTCGTGCAATGTCTTACCGCTATAATAAAGCGTAAGATAAAGGCCGTGATGATAGCTTAGATGCCGGCGCCTCCGCTTCCGCTTCCTGAAAAGACACCTGTTCCGCCGACTTCGAAAGACGTGGTAAGGCCGGAAACCGACTGGGACGATGTTAAAGCGGTATTGACGGACAAGTACAAATTTTCAGGCGCCGACGCCGATGAAATAATACTCAAACTGCAGGCGTTCTATGACGGGTCCGGTGAAGATGCGATAACGGTAGTGGGCCAGCGGCAGCCTGAGCGTAAAATAGACGGCGTTACGGTATTCGACAGTCTGCCAATATACGAGTTTAGATCCAGGTATAAGATGACGCCTCTATACTGTAAAAATACGTGGATTGAAAACTTTATTGAAACACATGAAGATTTGACAAATGACGCCGTTTACTATTATCTGAACCCACCGGTCAAATGCAGCGAATTCGACGAGATGAATACGTTGTTTTTCACGATGGACAAGAATTAGAAGACTACGCCGGTTGAGTTTCCAGACAACGCGTGGACGGTGTTGAAGTCGTACAGTTCAAGCCCAGGCAAGTCTTGATCCGGCTATCTTGTTTTTATACACGATGAAGGCGTCCAGCTGCTGGACGCCTTTTGTTTTTAGCGTTAAAAGTAAATAGTTTAAACGTAAGCGTAGAGAGTGGCTGACATGGCAGACAGTAATATAGATTTTCTTAGGTTTTCGGCTTATTCGATGAAGGATCTGATCACGCGCAAACTTGCGGAGGACAGCAAGTTTACGGACCAGGTCTATGAAGGTTCGAACCTTGCTATTCTTATAGACATCGTATCCTACATGTACCAGTGCCTTGCATACCAGCTGAATAACGCGGCGGCGGAGTCGATGTTCGCGGATACGCGGCTGTACGATAACATGGTCAGACTTGTAAAGTTCATAGGATACAATCCGCGCGGCTGCATTCCCACGCAGATGGAATGCTCCCTGACGTTCAACGGCCCGCAGGATGTTATACGCAGTTGCAAGCTTCCGCTGTTTACGTATTTCGAGACGCAGAAGACCGGGAAAGACGGCCGCAGGTTGAGGTTTTCGACAGACGAGACGCTTCCGCTGGAATCCGATAGTGCCGCCGGCGGTGTCAAGGCGTCTTTCTATAATGGCCAATGGAAGCCGTATTCCATTGTATATACGGCGTCTGGTATTGAAAACGAGACATTTACGCTGAATGGCATCAGATCTGATTCTGATTCCGGCCAATACGCGTCCGGCGATCATATAAAGATAATAATCGCTACGAGGTATGCGGATGACGGAACAGCGGTGGCAGACAGAGACGGCGAAGATATATACCGGTATGACACGACTTGGATAAACGACAGCGACGGTATATTTACAAGGTCCAACAGGGACAATCCGAATTACGACACCGAGACTGAAGACAATCCCAGTACCAATTTCTATAGCCCTCAGGATAAGATATATACAGTCTATCTGAACGAAGACAAGACTTACGAAGTGAAATTCGGCAACGGCATTACCGGGCGCAAGCTAATGCCCGGCGACAGGATATACGTGTTCTATCTTGATTCGGACGGGCAGCTCGGCGAAGTAGACTTGTCAGAGATAGATTTTTCCGCCGCGGTCTTGAAGCATGACTATGCGCAGTGGAGCGGTTCGGCTGTTCCGGCGAAGCTGTGCGACATACTCTTCGACGACGAATCCTGCAGGAAGATATTCGAAGACCGCGAAGAAGACGGCGGGACGGTTCAGGCTTTGAATAAAAGCGCGGTAATAGAGCCGGTTTCGACCGTTACGACGAAGTTCAGGCAGGAAGAGAGTATTGAAACCATTCGCGACAACGCGCCTGGATGGTTTAAGACCGGAAACAGGCTTATAACCGCGCGCGATACGGAATACTACATCAAGGCCAATGGGCATAAACTCGGTCTAGACGGCATAGTCGACGTCAAATGCATGAACAATATGCAGTATGTCGCCACGTTTTACAAATGGCTTTATGAGAACGGCATAAAAAGCAAAGACGAGCCGTCGAGGGCGTCGGAGCGCGTTTCCGGCGTCGATCCCGGAAGGTATTATCTCGACAATGTGACGTTCAACCGCGCCAATTTCAAATATGTGGACCCGGCCGACGCCAACAATACATATCTCTGGATAAAGACGGAATCATCGGTGCAGGACCAGCAGGTCGTGCGCAAACAGGAAAGCATAAACAGGCGGCTTTACCATCTTAAGACGATAACCACAGAATACCAGATCGTAAAGCCGGTAGAGGTGAAGTTCGCTATCTGCGCCAATCCTGACCTCGACGACATAAAGGCGAGGTATTTTAAGGAGACGGACGTATATTTTGACAGCGGGTGCGAATCCTATATCGAGATAACGCTGGACGACAATATCATATATGTCAGTAGCAGCATACAGAAGCTGGTATATGACGAGATAATAAAGGCGTTCAATGTCAATTCGCAGCGTCTTGGAGGCGTGGTCAATTTCCAGGATATAGTTAACAATATATACGCAATAAACGGCGTACAGCGCGTTAGGACGGTGTATATTAACGGAAGCTATTCCTATGCATACGATGGCGTTTCATTCGCCTCATGGAGCGAGCCGTCAGTGCTGCATTTCCATGAAGATCTCCAGATAGGCAATGTGATGAGGCATGTTGAGGAATTCCAGTTCCCGGTGCTCGAAGAGGCAAACCTGTTCAACAGGATAAAGATTATAACAAAGGCGCTGCATCAGGTGCACGCGATCAAGTTTTAAGGGTTTATTCTGAATGTCAGACATACTTGAAATTGCCAGGTTCGACGCCGGCGTCCAGACTCCAGACGGGCACGAGCAGTTTTCGTTCGTCAATACTGCAGGAAGCCTGATCGGGAATCGCGAATACAAAGAGGGTTTCGACAAGTTCAAGTCCGGATGCCCGTGCGACAACGCGTATATTTGGAGGGCGCTTTCCGCCGTAGGAGACTAGACAGGCCTGGTTCTTTACGAGAACATCAAGAACTATATCGATTACGTCTGCAATATCGACGTATGCAAAGTTCAGTCGCTCCGGTCGATGGTCAAGATGTACGGGTTGGAATACAAGGTGTTCGAGAGGCTTGATCTCCTGCCGCCGGAAATACTCGACCTGCTTAATATATTTTCTATCAATAAGAAGTATATTCTGTACGGAAATACCGTGCTTGAAGACTTCAGGGCCGCGCTTTCGGCTGAAGGCGTCGAGGCCATATATAATTATTACGAGGGGATGCAGGATAATCCGCCGGATGCGGACGCCGGTTTGTCTTCGACCGTGATAAGCTCGGTCATAGACGTTCAATACCCCGTCGGCGGAAACTACTATGATTTTGTCGTTAATGCGTTTGAAAGCGTAATAAGCGGGTTTCTAAGCCTTTCATACAGCGACGGAGGCCGTCCGATCTATATGTATGACGGCGACGACGGCGTATATGAGGATCTTGCCAACAGGCGTTCCAGGTATATGGAGCAGTTCAAGCCGAGTGACGACGTATATTCTCCGTATATGCGCCGTCGGTATAAGATGCTGAACGGCGTTCCGCTGCAGTTCGATGAATCCGCCGCGCTTGACCGCATAGAGGCCGGTCTCGAGCGGGAGTCGATATATTCGGGTCCGAAGGCGGAACTTATCCAGTTGGAACGCCAATACAGGGCAAGGCAGATCGGGCAGGACAGGACGGGACGGTATGCGTTTTACAAGAAACGCCGCGTGCTGGAGTATGCGAATTTCGTCGTAGACAAGTATTATAGCGACAATAAGAATGAAGATTTCCAGGTCTACTAGTACGACAAGAACTATTTCATCGTGCCGGAGGTCGGAAAAGACGATGGCCAGGAAAGCCCCGACATCATGTACAGGAGCGTAGGCGTCAACATATTCGAAAACGGCGACGTCGGCGAGCATGACAAGCTTAACGAATCTATGATACGCGCTGTTGCCGTGTCATTGGCCGATACGGCGTTCTATATCGCCGGCATCAGGGAGAAGCTGAAGCTGCAGACCAGGAAGAATTACATGAAGGGGACGTACGATCTCATGCTGTACGTCATCAATGAGTTTCTGGTCGATTATTCCAGGCTTAATCCGATGTTTAGAAGCCAGGATCTTGCCGCAAGCGACGCATCGGGAAAGACGTATTCTGTCGGGCAGATACTCGGCTCTGTATTTGCGGATTTGTCATCGCATGACATAAACAGCCTTACGGCCATAGAATACTTTGATTCGACGGAATACTATAACATCAGGACGAACACCGACGGCCGGTCGAATTTGAAAGGAACCAATGGCAGGTTCTGGGAGAATCCGGGCGGCGAGCAGCTGACGCTGCATGACGGCGTCGACCCGGATTTCGACGCGAAGTCTATAACGTCATTTTATATGGACACGCTCGGAATCCGAGACAACTACATAAGCGACGAAAATTCGCTTTGCGCGTTTCTCGATGCGGTATTCAGTCTAGGCGCGGTCGATTCGTTCGTACATAAGGTATATGCAGACAAAGACGGCGCGCCGATTTCGTCCGGACAGGATCTTTTCGGTGCCCAAGTCGAAAAATACGGCCGGTATTCCGATGATCTGTACAGAGACTACCAGAATCTCAACCGGGTGTGGGCGCTGTTTACGTCGTATCTGTCCGGAGAGAGCTATGACTACCAGGTGTCAGACTGCGTATCGGCGCAGGCGTTAAGCGTTGCCGGACATATAAGGCAGAACCTGCTCGACGCCGGACTGTCTTCTGTCTCGTCAGTATACGACCGGTATATAGACAGAGTAGACCAGCTTAGCCTGCTCGTAGATCAAGGCGTAGACGCGTATAACAGCCTTATATCAGGTGAATATTCATTTTATTTCCAGCGTGCGGACGGATATAAGTATTGCTTCGAAGACCAGGATATGGAGGATCCGTCGAAGTACAAGCACGAATACTATGTAGGCAGCAGCTGGGACGCCGGGCTCGAGTACTGGTACGACATGCTGCAGCGTGTAGGGGAATACGCGGCCGGCGAAGATGAGACAAGAGGCGGGGCTTATATTACGAACTGGCCTATACGCGATACGGTCGAGTATTTCTATGCCAAATTTTCGCAGTTAAGTTAGGACTACGTCGGAATGACCAATGGCCTTCCGGCTCCCGATATCGGCATCGGCCAGCAGAACGCGCACAATTGGTATAATGAATATGGTTTCGTCGACATTAGCGCTGTATCCATTGAGAGCGAGCTGAAATACGGCTACGATTTTATGAATTCGCAGATCGCCGCCCGCAAGCAGTTCATACTCGATCTGTTGAACGGCCTGAAGTCACAGGCCATAAATCTTCAGAATCTCAGCCAGAGCGTGAAAAATTCGCTCGAAGCGACGTTGGCGTCTTACGACGATAACCGCGAGGACAACTATCTCGGCTGCACTAAAGTCTACTGCGTCTCGTTGAATGAGGAGGGACCCGGCGGCGCGGCGAGGGTGAAGAACAAAGCTCTGGCCAAAGATCATGAATGGATTGTCAAGCAGCAAGTCGGACCCGATGTATTCTACTATTACGACAAATCCAGCGGTAATTTCAGTTTCACGGTCAATACGCCGAATCCCGTCTATAATTCGGATGAAGGCATACTGCAGAGATGCCGCGCGATAAAGGCGTATATGAATACACCTACGTCGTATTTTCACGGTACGACGACCGTCAATTACGACATGCGCGACGAAGGCGTCTACGCCGCGATAGAGCAGATTGAAAAAGATTGGGTGGCGCTTGAGAGTTCAGTCGAAGGCCTTGTGAATCAAATTAAGAAACTCGGCTATGACTTTACGCCTTCCAGCGATGTCGATGCGACCATAACGAATCTCATAGAGTTCATAAATTCGAACATCGACGAAAGCGCCATAGAAAAGGATTCGAAGATAACGGCGTACAGGCTGTTCCTCCAGGCCGTAGTAAAGCTAAGCGCGCAGTATTTGCCTGTGAAGTATGAATACGATTCCATCTACAAGGATCAAAAGCAGCGTTCATATCTTTCGGAGTTCCAGCCTGATCCCGACATGTCGCTCGCCGCGCTCGACAGATTAAGCTCTTACAGCGTGGAGAAAGACGCCGCCAACAAGGCCGCCATACTGTAGAGCATCGGGCAGATGAAGCAAAAATACCAGGACGCGGTCTCCGCGTACTAGGATGCGGCAGAAGATCTTTCGAAGGAATACGTTCTTCCGGATGGGTTTTAGCCATATTCCGGATACGTCGAAGAAATGGTGGGGTCGATGCGCGCGGCGCTCGCTGTCGACGTCGACGAAAAGACGGCGCTGGCGTATCAGACGGCGCAGGACGAGTATGACAGCAGGTTTCTTCCGGCGGCCGAAACGCTTATTGGCTGCATATCGCCATATGAAGGCAGTTTTTATAGGCTTCCCGATGCTGTTTCAAAACGCCTTAGCGAGCTATATTATTTCGACGAGCCTTCCTATGTCAGGCAGAAAGAGATGTTTCTCGCATACGGCGGCAGGAATTTCTGCTATTATCCGTATTATAACCTCAAGAATCTCGTACATTCGTCGTATTAGGTTCATCCGTTTCTTTGGAATTTCATCAGGAAAGACCTTGTCGCGGACGCGGTGTCGAAGACTTTCTTCTCTGTCAACGTAGACGAGCTTGAAGCCGAGAATATCGCCTCAAGCTGGCATAAGTATTTCGGCAGCTACGGCGAATCGAAGTATTTGGATCTTTCTCAGCCCAGGTATCCGGATTATTCAGGATACCAGTCGCGGTATGAAGACAGTTCGCACGTCGCCGATAATACGCAGTTCGTTTCGGAAGTTGTAGATTACGACGGGGCGTTTTATCCGCCGGCCGTAGAGTGGCTTCGCGCTTATGGATAGGATTTGGCGATAGCGTCTATTTCGTCGTGTTCGCATAACGGGAAAATAGCGGAAAATCTGGCCGCGCGGATTACGGATCTATCGTCGCTTGGCTGGGACGTCGTATGGCCGGTAGTTCAGTCCGAGCTTGTTTCTGTAAAACCGGCCGCGCAGGTCGCCGCAGTAAGCTCTTCCATATGGAATGCATGTTATAAAGACATGCAGCTTTCGGACGTTACAGCCCGCATGTTGAGGGACGCCGTGACGGCCGCGCTTTCGGGCGAGGACACGTTTTACGGCAGGTTCTACCGGCAGCTGCAGCTCGACCAGATAGAGAAATCGGAGACGAAGCAGTATATAATAAATCAGATTTCGGCCTATTGGGACGGGCATCCGCATAAAGGCCCCAGCATCAGGGATATTACTGACGACCGCAGGCTCGACGACGTTTACGATATATACCGGTATGGCATTGATTCATACGGCAATATGTATTGTCTTTACAAGCTGTATACGCTTCCTGATTCGTTGTCCGCGTTGTCGCCGTCCGATGCCAGTTACAGATTTAAGCAGAGTACGCCCGGCGAGCTTTGGATCAGGCTTAAAGACCATCCGTTGGCGTTTCCCGCGTTTTCAGGAAAATATCCGAACGTATATGTCGGCGACAGAAAGCGCCATATCGCGTTCGTCAATCTTGGCGGCCTTTACAAGACGGACGCCGTCGGCAGGATATCATGCGATGAATACGGCAGCGCCGTCCAGCTGTACGGCGGCGACGCCGTGGCGTATTCGCCGAGCATGAGCTGCATATACGATTTTGAATTTGTCAAAGACCATGACGACGTTACTTTCATTACGCAGATGCGCGGAATATAGAAAGTAGACGGCGGAGAAGATTCCAGCTATTACGTATACGGTCTTTCGTCAGATTCGCGCGACGTGCAGAACTACCAGAATTCGTGGCTTGTGCATTGCAGGCCGACGCAGGAAATGCTTACTTCCGACAGCGGGCCTGGCCGCGAAATCCTCAGGCTGTATTCGCCGAGCGAGGAAGTGGATTATTTCGAGTCTGGAGACGATTATCTTTCATTGTCTAGACTGTCGTCGCCGGACGCGCTTTCCGGAGAGGACAGCAAGCTGGCGCTGTACCAGTATATAGGAAGCTATCTTAAAGGCGGCGGCGGGATATATCACGCATATGTCATAAAAAGCTTGTACCGCGATTCCGTAAGTTCTGTTGTCGTAGAAGCCGGCGACACCGTCAAGATATGCCCGGTTGTCAACGGCAGGTATAGTCCGGTCAATGATATAACCGGAACATTGACGGACGGGTCTTCCGGAAAGCTTCAGGTCGTCGGATCCGATGTCTGCATTTCATACGACGAGAGTGCGGGCATTCTTAATTTCGCCGCGCAGACGACGCTTGCCGCGGACGCGACGATAACGACATAGTACGGCGGCATTGGAATTTCGGCGAACGCCGAGGGGCCGACGTTCGAAGATCCGTCGGAAGACATGAATTCCCATGACGTATTCGACACCAATGTGACGATTTTCCGTAAGAAGGTCGTTTCTAAAAAGCTTCGTCCCGCCGCGGGAAATTCTTCATATACGTTCAATACGAACGCGGACATGTCGTATATTCCCGTATATCCTGGCTTTGCTGGTCGCGAAGAGCTTTATAGGAAGCCAGACCAAGGCCAGTATTGCGTCGAGCTTCTCGGCATGGCGAAAGACATATCCAAGGAAATATCGTATGTCAACCCGAATCCGAACCCGTACCTGGATTCCGACGCGATATTATCCAGTTTCGCGAACGCCCGTGTCTACCAGGATTATGACGGATACGTCGACGAGACGTTCAAGACCGTCGACAATGAGCTGATAGGCGGGAATTCGAAGGTCCTTACGCCGCGATGGCTGTCCTCGATCGACGTCCAATAGGCGGTATTTGACGGCGGAGAATATCTCATATGGCAAGTGGGGTTGAACGCGCTGTATCAGAAGTTCGACGTCGCCGAGGCGCTTAAGATGAAGGTCCTGCTGTTCAATAAAGGCTGTTACGGCAAGAGCCCATATCTTTTTTCCGACATATCGGCGCTTTCTTCGGACGGCGGCTGGGTCGATCTCAACTACGACGAGAACGAGGCAGGCCTTGACGAACATTCGGTAATCTCGGCGGCGGATTACGTTTTCGGTTACAACAACCGCGTCATAGTTCAATCTACTTTGGACGGCGAAGGCGAGGCCGGGATAAGCGATTCAAACCATATATACAACATCAAGTCTATAAAGGCCAGGCTTATCGCGGACGCCAGTTCCAATACGGCTACGCTTGAGTTTAGGTTCGACACGTCCGATCTCGGGATGGCCTAGTATACATTCATATCGGAAGGGCTTTTGCAGCTTGTCCTTCTCGACGTCAAGAACCTCGACGTGTTTAACTATTTCCACTATCTCGATGCATACGGCGTTTTGAGGTTCATAGACAGGGTTAAGAATCTCGAGGAGTTCAACAGCCGTATGACGACATACGGAGACGGATGGGTCATATACCATGTCGGCGGAGGCTATTCTGAAGAGGAACTTCTGAACAGGCTGAGGTCTTATTACGAATACAAAGGCCGCATGGTTCCACTTTCATCTGTCGATCTGTCGCAGTTTGATTGCCTTAGCGACGTATATATACTGCAGGGGAGCAGGCGTCTGCAGTTCAAGGTCGATGAGGACTTCAGATACGAAATAGACCATCCAGGGTATTTCTATCCTACCGTCAACACCAAGTTTCCGCTCAATCCGGCCTAGACGATGATGCAGACTACAACGTTCCAGGAGAACGGCGCGTCGGACGGGATGATAGACATATTCAGCGAACGCAATTTGTTCATACTCGACATGGAAGATCCGGACAGTTTTCTCGCCGGTGCCGGAAGGGTCGACATACCGATCGCTCTCGACGATTCAGAATGCGCGTTCGCATACGAGGAATATCTCGATCCTGCCGACGGCGACCTTTCGGCCAGGCGTAACTGCGATATATACGACGAGTCCGATCCGCGCGTGCTCCAGTTCGTGCAGGTCGAGGCCGACGCGCAGGCGGCGTATGCCGGACTGCCGGAAGAGATGGCGGAGCAGTGTCTAGCGTTTGAAATTCCGGACGAGAAGATCCAGAACGTGAGCATAGATACCGCGTCCGAAAGGATAGGCCAGTATATAGCGGAACAGGGTGTCGACGGCATTTGTGTTTCCAGGTCAGAGGCCGCGCAGCAGCTGTACGCGCGTGAATACATGGGCTTTACGCTGGACGGGCAGTCGATATCAAAGCAGCAGGCTGTGGATCTTATGCGCCTGTATGTAAACTACAGGAAATATTCTGACGACGGCGGAGAGAAGATCCAGTTGTATTTCAATTATATGAATTATTTGAATTCGCCGTATCTGCGCATCGGGGATGACGGACTTGTTTATGTCGACACGATAGACGGCACGTATCTGTCGTTGAAGCAGGACGAGGACGGCACGCTCGACATAGTTACATAGTTCAGGTATTACAAGGCCGGAAAACTGTGCGGATGCAGGAACGTCAAGATGGCGTCTTATCAGATATACAATGTGTCTGACGATAAGCCGAAATTCGTTATAAAGAAGATAGGGCAAATGAAGCGAAACGAAGGCAGCAATGATTTCGTTCAGCCGCTCGCCGACGTCAACATATGCGACATAGGTCTGGATGTGACGGCGTCTGGCGGAGAGACCCTCCCGATGGAATTCGATGTCGTTTTGACCGTGGAAGCCAATACGGGATTGAAGCAGATGGATTTCTATATAGATTATCCGTCCGATTTCATGGAGTTTACGTCATATTCCGGCGAAGGTTGGACGCTTGCAGTAGAGCAGCCCGGATATGCCAGGCTTTCGCTCGATTCGTCAATACGCGTCGCGGCAATTCCGTCGAGAACGGCGTATTCGAAGGCGGATCTTGCCGCGGCCGGCGGCTAGACGGTGTTTATCTATGTGGACAGGTCGGAAATTGTCGGCAAGAACGGGCTTTTTGCGGAAACACGCGTTTCGGCGGGGAAGATTTCTGTTATAACGGAGCAGGTAACGACAAGGCTTAATGTTTTGCTTACAGATCCGCCGGAGTCGCAGCCTGCGCTTAATGTATTCGATACGAAGCAGCCTTCCACAAAGATAGAAGCCTTTTTGCTCGGGCGGTGACATTGGAATAAATTTAAATAGGAGAATGCAATGGTTGAAGTTACAGGAAAGACCATAAACGATCTTGAGCCGGTTACTGGACGTATAAGCAAGGATTTCAAGTTTCTCGGATGTCTCGGCAATTCGACGCAGTATTCTACGGTGTCGACGACGTATACCAATCTCAGCGCTGACCTTTCCGCCGTATTTATGGAAAGCCTTGGCAGCGACATAGACAGAAGGCTTACAGATATAGAGAATGCCATCAATACCGGCGACGGCACGCTTTATTTCAGGAAAAACACAGATGTCGACCAGGTCGTCACCGCCGTGTCTAGGTTCAAAAACCGTGTCGACTTTGACGGCTCCGCGTCGTTCCAGCTCGGCGCGGTGACTATTCCAAAAGACACGTTTATGAATCCGTCCGGCAACGGCTCCGGCGCGTTCGAGCATTCCGACAATACGCGGGTTGCCGTGCGTAAGGACATAACAGACGCAATCGCCGAGTTCGCCGAGCAGATGGCCCCGACGTCGGAGCAGATCCTCGATGTCAGCTATTCCGCATATCAAGACAACGGCGTGAATATAACGCCTTTTTATACGAACAAAAAATATCAGTTCGAGCCTGGAAGCGAAACGCATAATTTCTACAGATATGCCGGAATAAAGACGTCTATTACATAGGCGCTGGACGATGAAGCCCGGGAGGACGGCGTTGTGTACAAGCAGGTTTCCGGAAAGTACTTCGGCGCTCCGTTGACAAAATCGTATAGGACGTTCAAGGACATTACCGTTATATACCTGCTGGATTCTTCGCCGACTTCAAATGTAGGCGGCGCTAAGAATATCGGAAGCTATACGGTTTCTACGTTCGAGCTCGATATGGCCCGTCGCTATATTGAATATAAGCGTATGTATATGGCAACTGACAAAGAAGCCTGCTATTTCGACGGCGTCAAAGATAAATGGTATATCGGCAATTCTTCCGGCGCGCTTTATCTTGATATAAGGACAGACGCGGTCTTTACCGACCTGTTCATACCACTTATGTTCAGTACGAACGGATATTGCGTGGTCGCCGTATTCGGCCGCAACTAACCGTCAGCTTGGATTTCTCAGACGCCAGCACGCCCCGCGGTAGACAAGCTGCGGCACTATGCTCCACGGGACACGGTGGAATCCAAGCATGCCGGCGAACGGTCCGAGCGTGTTCTGGATATACATATAGTCACCGTTATAGCCGTACGCGATAAATCCTTTCGAATACTCGTCGTAGCCGAGATCTTCTCCGACTTCGGCTATCGTATAGTCGTATTGGTTGTATGTGGATGTCGTAAGTTTAGTTTCTATTATCAGCTGGCCATACTGGCGTATGAAGTATTTGAGGTCGTTTATCTGGTTTTTTATGTATCCAACTTCGAGGTCCAAGGCGCTTGCGCCTGTACCGTTGCATACGTATCCTGTCTGCTGGCATGCTTTCATGAGCGTTTCGAGCATTGGATAGTCTTCCGGGTCCTGGCTGCCCGTTCCGGATTCCGCTTCCATTTGCCTAGCCTTCGAGCAGAGGGCTTCGATGTTAGAATATCCAGCCCTGCGCAGGCCGTATGTTCTGTATACGTATCCTTCGATATATTGCATGACGAGTACGGCTCCCTCTTGGCCGGGCTTATTCGGATCAGGCGATCTCGGCGCGGCGGCCATTTGAATCCCGTACCATTTTTCTGGAATGACGGTTTTAGGCTGCATCGTCGTAAAGGATATGCTATTCGGGTATTTGAACATTTTAGTAGAAGACCATATTTGTTTCGAAGCTGTCGTTCGAAGGATAGTTCCTGCACCACGGGATGCATTTGTCTATTTCAAGGCCGCCTCTTCCCGTTTTCGAGCCTTTTTCCTGAAGCTTGTAGAACATTTGTTCTCCGCTCGATTTATTGTCAGTCGCCCATCCGTACCTGGTGTTTGGATATTTCCATTGCGTGGTGTCGCGCGTCCAGAATATGGAATTCATCGTCTTTTCGAACGCGTCGACAAATGTAGTGCTTGTATAGCTATACCAGCCGTAAGACTGCGAACGCGTCGACGACCACAGTACCATTCTCGGGTCATATGTTGCGGTGGCCGCCGCCTGCGTTATCTGGCCTCCGGTTACAACGGGAAACAGCGCCGCCCGCCTGGCGAGCAGCCTGTCGATATATTCCATTATTTCTTCGCTGTCGCCTGAGCCGCCATCCGAAGAAGAAGGCGCTGCGCTGAAAGGCTTCGGCGTTACGTCGTTATGCTGTATCATGGATCCGGAATGGCATGAATCGAACATACCCCAGACGCGCTGGTGCGAACGCATGTCCTTGAATGTATTCCATATCTGGTCGTAGGATATGCCGATTGTGATTAATTTGTTGCCGCCGTGCGAAAATTCGTAGAAGATGAAATATCTGTATTTTTTGCCGTCTTCGAAAAGTTTGCGGAAGCCGCCGTTTAAACATGCCGTGTCCCATATCGTCTTTACGTTGTCGCAATGTTTTTCTATGTACGGCATTATTTTCGAACTTACCGTTTTAGGTCCGTTGGTTCCATTTTTCATATCGTACGAGCCGGCTAGGAAATATGTCGTTTCAGGCGTAGATATATCGGCGAGGTTCAGCATATACTGCGTATTAGGCCTGTTCATCAGGTTTGGAATGCCGGAAAAGTCTCCGGAATAGTTAGGATCGTAGTTTGCATAGACTTTTTTTTCCGGAGGATTCTCCCAATAAGGCGGGACATCTATCTGTGTTATCCTTGTATCCAGGCTGCTTTGGCCGGATTTTGCCGGCTTAGTTTCAGGGTCCGGTTTTTTCGGCTGGGCGTCGATCCACGTCTGCCGTCCGGTCCATGAGCCGAACCTCGATACGCCGCCGAGTCCGCTTTCGCATTTGTCGTACAGCAAAGACGCCAGCGTGTTGGCGTCTGCGGCTGCCGGAAGCGCGTGTACAGTTTTATTTCCGTTGAACGACAGCGCCAGCACGATGAATGGACATTTTCCTGTCTCGTCATCAAGGAATTCCTGTATGAAATACTGCAGGTTGTCTGTCGTATTCTATATTCTTCCGCATCTGTCAAGTACGAAAAGGCAGCAATATCCCCCTTTGTACTTGTCGGCCGACGGATCCGCCGCGCCGTAGCTGGACAGCTTCTGGTAAAGCTCCTTTATTTTAGTCTTATCGGCGAATACGGAATTATACAGTTCTTTCGACGGCACGGACGTCTTCGTGTCATAGTATATGACAGCGACAGGCGCGTTCCTTGCCTTGCAGTATTCATATTGTTTTTTTGTGAAGAGATACGGCTGCCCGAGCTTTATCCATGTTTTTTCAGCCATGTCACGCCCCCATAAATTTGTCGGACGTCATGCCTAAGAACGTCACGCTTGTAAGGCCCGAGTCTTCGAATGCGCGCGTATCGAGCTGTTCAACGGCTGTTATCGATTCCGGCAGCGTCAGTGAGCGCATGCTGCCGCATTCGGCGAATGCCCTTTTGCCTATATAGTTCAATGCGGGAGTTTCGTCTTCGTCGGTTTTTCCATGTTCGTATATGTCGTAAGTTACCGCTTTTATGTTGGAGCAGCCTTCCATGAATTGGCTGTTGAGACTTCGCATTTGCGGCGAAATGTACAGCTTGTCGATTTTTCCGCACATGTAGAAACAGTTGTCGTCCAAGCAGGTCAAGCTCTGATTAAAATGAGGCACTTCTTCAAGCCTGCCGCTGAGATCGTTTCCGGACCCGTCGGCAATAAAGGAGATTTTATGCACGTTGTCCGCGATTTGGACAGTCCATGGCCTGCCTGTCTGCGGAAGCGTATAGGATATGTCTTCTCCTTTCTGGTATGTACGGACGATTTTCATGTTTGATATTTACCGGTCATTCTACGTTTTTGGCGACGGCTAGGTATTCTGTCGGGGAATAGTCGCCGACAAGCGTTATCGTTTTGGAAGACGCCGAATACCTGAGGATCTTATTGTCTTTCGTCAATATGGTGCAATCTTTATTAAGCCCGAAAAAGGTTTTCAGCGCGGAATCCTGTCCAGGAGGCTGTGGCGTAGGCCCGGGCGGCGTAGGCCCCGGCGTTTCGGTCCAGTGCGCATAGTATGTGACGTCCGCCGTCACGACCGTATCCGCGGTTATTTTCGATCCGCCGTCCCTGGCCGTAAACCATCCGTCGAATGTATAGCCCAATTTGACGGCCGTAGGCAGTATTCCGATCTATTTGCCGTCTTCTATTGTAGATTTCGTTTCAGACGCTTCGCCACCGTTTGCGTCAAATGTCACATTATGTTTTACGACTGGCGTATATACGTAGTCCTTAAGACATTGCTTGAATTTGTCTATTATGAACTATACTCCGCGTTCTCCGTCGAAATTTATAAGGTATGCCCCGTTATACTTATAGACGTCGACATTGCCCGGAGCCCAATATATGCGTACGAAAGGCCACTTGGTCTAGACGTTTTTGCGCGACCATGCCCATCCGGTTCCATAATGTTTGTCTTCGTCGTCTTTATCGTCTTCGCATCCGAACCAGAATACGACGCCTGATTGGGCCATCCATGTTTTAAAGCTGTCGTACATGCAGAGCTTTTCGAATTTTCTGCAATTATAGCATTGATCGCCGCCAGACCATACTCCGATTAGCGGAAAATTGT